>Ga0102944_1000341_pt1 | contig 36750 bp, 34 predicted proteins | sample SalPonD_shore_MG_FD_78172 | JGI IMG/M metagenome (GOLD analysis project Ga0102944, IMG submission 78172) | Salt pond soil microbial communities from South San Francisco under conditions of wetland restoration - Salt Pond MetaG... | ecosystem: Environmental > Aquatic > Marine > Intertidal zone >... | reverse complement strand
TTCGGTGTGGCCGGTGAAGGCGATCCCCGCCTCGTTGATGACGCCCTTGTGGACCGGGCCGGTCACCAGTGCGGCGAAGGTGCCGTTCAGGCAGCCGTCGACGGCCGTTCCCAGCGTCTGCAGCACATAGCCGGCGTTGGCGGGGTCCAGGTGACCGGCCGTGACGGGCGCGGCGGTCGCCACCGGCAGGCAGGCCAGCGTCGCCGGTGCCGATGCCCGGGGCTCGACGCCGGGGTCGAAGTCACGCAGCGTGAGCGGCAGGCCCAGGGCCTCTGCGCGCTCGGCCAGCAGGTCCCGGTCGGCCACCGCGACCAGCTCCGCCGCGCGGGGCTGCTGGGCGAGCTGGATACAGAGATCCGGGCCGATGCCGGCCGGCTCCCCGGGGGTCAGTGCTATGCGCGGCGCGGCGGAGGACATGACCGGTACACGAGGTGGGACCGGGGAGGTCCTAGTCGTTGAAGCGGTACTGCACGTAGGCCTCGTCGCGCAGCTGGCGCAGCCAGTTTTGCAGCGCCTCCTCGGCCTTACGCTTGTGCAGCAGCTCGCGGGCCTGGCTGCGCTGGAAGTCCTTGGTGTTGTCGTAGTTACGACGGGCCATGACCTGCACGATGTGCCAGCCGAAGCGGGTGCGGAAGGGCTGGCTGATCTCGCCGGGCTTGAGGCCGTTCATGACCTCCTCGAAGCGCGGCACCACGTCGCCCGGATTGAGCCAGCCGAGACTGCCGCCGTTGGCCGCGGAGACCTTGTCGTCGGAGTTCGCGCGCGCGAGCTGGCCGAAGTCGGCGCCGTTGAGGATGCGCTGGCGCAGGCGCTCCAGGCGCTGGCGGGCCTCGTCGTTGCTCACCAGCTCGTTGGTGCGGATCAGGATGTGGCGTGCCAGCGTCTGCTTGACGATGTGCTTGGAGCCCGAGCGCTTGTCCAGCAGCTTGATGATGTGAAAGCCGCTGGGGCTGCGAATCAGGCCGCTGATGTCGCCGACCTGCATCTTGGTGACCACGTCGGCGAAGGGTGTGGGCAGCTGCCCGGCCTTGCGCCAACCCAGGTCGCCGCCCTTGAGGGCCTGTTGGCCGCTGGACACCGCGATAGCCGTCTGGCTGAAGTCGGCGCCGTTGCGAAGCTCGTCGAGGACCTTCTGCGCCTTGGCCTGCGCGGCCTGGATTTGCGCGGGCGTGGCCGCCTCGGGCAGCGAGATGAGGATGTGGGCCAGGTGGTATTCCTCTTCCATGCCCTTGTTGGCCGCTTTATTGGCCAGGAAGTCGTCGACCTCCTGATCGGTCACCGTCACCTTGTCGTCGATCTGGCGCTTGTGCAGCCGGCTGATGATCATCTGGTGGCGGATATCTTCGCGGAAATCGGCGAAGTCGTAGCCTTCCTTTTGCAGCAGAGCGCGGAACTGCGTCAGCGTCAGCTGGTTCTGGCGGGCGATGTTGTTCAATACCTGGTTGAGCTGATCGTCGTCGACGCGGATGCCCAGGCGCTTGGCGACCTGCAGTTGCAGGTGATTGACCACCATGTGCTCGAGGACCTGACGGCGCAGCACATTTTCCGGCGGGAGCTGGGTCTGTTGGCGACTGAGGCGGTCCTTGATCAGGCGCACCTGCTTTTTGAGCTCGTTTTGCGTGATGACGTCGTCGTTGACGACGGCGATGATCCGATCCAACTCGACGATCTTGGGTTTGGAGTCGCTCTGATCGGCGCTTGCAAAGGGGGCGTGCAGGCCGGCGAGCAGCAGGCACAGGGTGATGGCGAAAAGGGAAGACTTCATCGAATTTCCAGCTTGGTCGGCGGGCCCGATCGTCTCGGTCGGGTCGAAATTACTCGTCGTAGCCCAGGATACCACTATCCAACAGGCCCTCGATGCGCTTGCGGTCGCCGAAGCTCGACAGGCCCTTGAGCTCGAACTCCAGGTAGACGGCTCGATTACTCTGGCCGTCCAGACTGTTGATATAACGCCGGCTGAGCAGGCGCACATCCCAGCAGCAGCTGTCGTATTGTACTCCGACCAGCTGCTCCTGGGTGAGTTCATCGCGTATGGAATACTGCCAGCGGGCAAAGGCCCGCCAGCGCCGGCCCAGAGGCCACATGAAGGAGACGTCGGTATTTTCCAGCAGGTCGCGCCGGTAGCGGTAGGCCAGGTTAACCACGCTGTGCGGGTCGGGGTGGTACTGCAGGCGCGCGCTGCCCTGTTCGGCCTGATGCTGGACCGGGTCCCACTGGATATTGCCGTTGAGGTACCAGGCGGGCGAGAAGCGCGCGGTGGCGCCGGCCACGATCGAGGACCGGTTGTTGGTTTGTACCGGTTCGCCCGGCAGGGTCACGCGCTGATCATCGAAATAGAATATCTGGCCGATGCTGGCGTTGAACAGCTCGGCCCCGTCCTTGCGCCGCAGCAGCCGAGTGGTCAGCGCGGCCGTGAGCTGGTTGGCATCGCCCTGGCGGTCCGGGCCGCTGAAGCGGTTGTCGCGAAACAGCTGACTGAAGCTGAAGTCGTAGCGGCCGGTGTCGAAGACGGGCAGTTGATCCTGATTGCGATAGGGCACGTACAGGTAGTAAAGGCGCGGCTCGAGTGTCTGGGTGAGCGGCGTGCCGCCCAGGCTCGCGTCGCGCTCGAAGTACAGGCCGGTATCCAGACTGGCGATGGGCGTGTCGCGGGTGAGCTGGGTGTCGGCGCCGCCGCTCGGGTCGGTGAGTTGATACTGCGTGTGGCGCAGGACCAGCTTGGGGACTACGAAGCCCGCGGCCTTGCGGTAGGGAAAGCTGACGCCCGGCTGCAGGTCGAGACGCGTACCGGTGGGCACCCGGTCGGCGTGCGCGAAATGCACCAGCTCACCGGTGAACAGGTAGTTCAGGCTGTTGTCCGGCTGCGGGGCGACCGAGGTCAGCGTGATCTGGGGCAGGCGCTCGTAGGGGCTGGTGCCCGACAGCGTCTGGAAGCCCTGCACCCGGGTCAGCAGGTTCCAGTTCCGGCTGTTGTAGGCCAGGTCCGCCCGGCGCTCGAGGTGAGTGACGCTGGCGGTGCTCAGATCCGAGCCCAGGTCCTGGAAGTAGGCCGGGTCGCTGACGTAGTTGAAGTTGACGTTGGTCGACCAGCCGGCCTCCGGGCTCCCGGCGTGCTGCCAGGACAGCAGCTTGCGGTCGGTGCCGGTGAGCTTGTCGTTGGGCAGGTCGGCGGCGTGAATCTCGCCGTGGTTGCCCTCGTTGAGATAGCGGAACTCGCCCTGGAGCATGCCGCCGCGCTTGGAGAGAAATCGCGGTGTGATGGTCGCGTCACGGTTGGGCGCGATGTTCCAATAGTACGGGATGGATACGTCGGTACCGCTTTGGCTGGAGGTACCCACGTTGGGAAACAGGAAGCCCGACATGCGCTCGTCGGTGATGGGAAAGCGGATGTAGGGCAGATAGAGAAACGGTACGCCCTTGAAACGGACCACCACGTCGCGCGCCGTGCCTTGGCCGTTGGCGCGGTTGAGCTCGATGTCGTCCGAGCGCAGCTCCCAGTCGGGGTGCACCGAGTCGCAGGTCGTGTAGCTCGCGTCCGACAGGCGTGTGCGCTCGGGGCCCTGCAGCTCGACGCGTTTGGCACCGCCCAGGGCGTGGCGGCTGCCGAGGCGATAGCGGGTATTGGTCAAATAGCCGGTGTTGTCATCCAGCTTGAGGCGCGCCCCGTCGGCGGTAACGACGAAGCTGCCGTTGAAATAGCGTACGTCGCCGATGGCCTCGAAGCGGTCGTCGCTGCGCCAATACGTCGCCCGGTCGGTTTCAAGCTGGCGCTGGCCCTGGCGGGCGATGACATTGCCGCTGAACGTGGTCTTGTCGTTGTCGGTGATGTCGACGCGGTCGGCATACACGTGAATGAGCTGATCGGCGGTGGCGGACGGCGGAGTGGGCTTGGGGCGCCAGACCTCGGCCGGCGGCGGGCAAAGCGCCCAGGGGCCCTGGTCCTTCGCGGGCGATCTCACCGCCGGTGGCGTCTTTGGCGGCGGGCTCGATGATGCCGGTGTGTCCGCCTGCGCCGCCGGTCCCATGACAGCCACGAGCGCCCCGGCCAGACTCAATGCGCCCAGGAGCCCCGCCCGCCGGTTCCTGCTCCGGCGTCTGCCCCTGGCGGTGAGGCCGGCCGGCCGGGCGTTTACCCCCGGGGTTCGCGGCGCGGGCGGGCAGGCGGGTGAGGACGCAGGCAAAGGCATTCCCGTTTATTGTTTGGGCCGGCGCTGTTCCGTCCGGATGGGGGGACGGCCGACATGGGTATGAAAGCCGCTTAAAATCGCATAGAAATCCAGGGGCTTCAATCATTCATGCTATTCTGACGGGCAGGTTGCCGGGGATCGTCAGCCTGGCGTAGGCTCATCCCTGGCCGATTTGAACCGGACGAGACCTGTGCCGCGATAGCGAGGTGCTCGGGCGGAGATAGTCGCCCGCTGGGCGAGGGGGAGGATCGTTGGCCGAACGCCTGCAAGCGCTGACTCGTTGGCTGCACGAAGCCGGAGGACTGGGGGATTTCGAGATCGATCAGGTCTCGGGCGATGCGAGCTTCCGGCGCTATTTCCGCGTCCGTCACGCGGAGGGTACCTGCATCGCGATGGATGCGCCGCCCGACAAGGAGGACAGCCATCCCTTCGTGCACGTCGCCGCGCTGTTCGGTGAATTGGGACTGAACGTGCCGCGCGTGCTGCTCGCCGATTTGTCTCAGGGTTTCCTCCTGCTCACCGATCTGGGCGATCGCCTCTATCTCTCGGAACTGAACGCGGACACCGTGGACCGCCTGTACGGCGATGCCCTCGATGCGCTGGCGACCCTGCAGGCCTGCGGGCCGGGCGCCGACACGCTGCCGCCCTATGACGCGCCGCTGCTGCGCGAGGAGATGGAGCGGTTTCGCGAGTGGTATCTTACGCGCCACCTCGGTCTCAATCTCGAGGCGCACCAGCATGCGGTGCTCGATACCGCCTTCGAACTCCTGACCGCCTCGGCGTTGGAGCAGCCGCGGGTCTGCGTGCACCGCGACTATCATTCGCGCAACCTGTTGGTCGCCGAGGACAATCCGGGCATTCTCGATTTCCAGGATGCGGTCCACGGCCCCGTCACCTACGACCTCGTCTCGCTGCTGCGCGATTGCTACATTGCCTGGCCGACCGAGCGGGTCTACGAGTGGGCACTGGGATATCATGAGCGGGCCGTCCAGTCGGGCATCCTCGCCGACGAGGACGCGGAGCGATTCCTGCGTTGGTTCGATCTCATGGGCATTCAACGCCACCTGAAGGCCACCGGTATCTTCGCCCGCCTGAATATCCGCGACGCCAAGCCCGCCTACCTCAACGACGTGCCGCGCACCCTGGGCTATGTGCTCGAGGTCAGCGCGCGCTATCCCGAGCTCGCAGAGTTCAAGGCGCTGCTCGGGGACCTGGTCGGCCCGCGTTTGAGCGTGGCGAACGCCTGAGCCGAACGGGTGGCGGAGGAGCTGCGAGCGCCATGCATGCGATGATACTGGCCGCTGGGCGCGGCGAGCGGATGCGCCCGCTGACCGATTCCACCCCCAAGCCGCTGCTGCGCGCCGGCGGCCACGCGTTGATCGAGTACCACCTCGCGGCCCTGGTCGGTGCGGGGCTGCGCGATATCGTCATCAACCACGCCCATCTCGGCGCCCAGATCGAGTCCGCGCTCGGCGACGGTGCGCGCTACGGCGCGCATCTGCGTTACTCGGACGAGGGCGCGGGCGCCCTGGAGACCGGCGGGGGTATCTTCCGCGCGCTGCCGCTGCTCGGCGAAGGGCCTTTCGTCGTGGTCAACGGCGATATCTGGACCGATTACCCTTTCGAGCACCTGGCCGAGCCGGCGGCGCATATGAAAGCCAGCGCCGATCTGGCCTACCTGGTGCTCGTGGACAATCCGGTACACCATCGCGACGGCGACTTCGTGCTGCAGGACGGGCGCGTTCTGGCGCAGGGGCCGGCCGGCGCGCCGCGTCTGACCTTCAGCGGCATCGGCCTCTATCGCGCCGAGTTGTTCGCCGGCTGCGAGGGCGGCGCCTTCGCCCTGGCGCCGCTGCTGCGCCGTGCGATGGCCGCGGGCCGCGTCGGCGGCGAATACTATCGCGGGCGCTGGGTGGATGTGGGCACGCCCGAGCGCCTGGCCGCGCTCGATGCCGAGCTCGGTCGAACCGCGGCGATGCGCGGAGAGGGTATCTGAGGTGGTCTTCGACCCGGAGATCGTTGCCGAGAGCTTCGCCTTCGATGCGTCGGCGGTGGCGGACTTGCGCACACGTTGGGGGACGCTGATCGATCTTTGCGTGTGGGGCGAGCTGAAGGCATCGAAGATTGGCGCCCTGCCGCGACTGCGCAAACGGGTGCTGGAGGTCGGCGAGCACATGCGCTCTCTGTTCTCCGATCGCGCCTGGGTGCCCGTGCCGCGCGAGCGGGTGAAGGGCGCGATGGCCGCCAGTCTCAATCTGCGCGATTCCCTGTTGAACCTGGAGCGTTCGGCCAAGCTCATCGAGGGCGGCGCGGACTTCACCGTGTTCGAAGAGGCTATGCTGAGCTTCCGGCGCGACCTGCTCGCGGTGATGGAACGCCACGAACGCCAGTGGGGCGATCTGCTGGAGGCTCAGTACGACGAGACGGGCGACGAGGAAGACGACAACACGCCCCAGTCGAACGGGCCGGGCGACTGAGTATGGCGCCGCCCGGCACAAGGAGAGGGTGATGGGCGAGGAAATCACTGACAGCCGGTTCGAGCTCGAGGACTTCGAGCGCTACCGCGCGCGCCTGGAACAGGAGACCGCGCTGCTGCGCGAGTGGTTCGAGTCGCGGCGGCTGCGCGAGCAGGGCTCGGTCGGCGGCTTCGAGCTGGAGGCCTGGCTGGTCGACGCGCTTGGGCGCCCCGCCCCCTGCAATGACACCTTTCTCGCCCGTCTGACCGGACAGCGGTCCGTTTCCCCGGCCGGTCCGCTCGTCAGTCCGGAGCTGGCCAAGTTCAACGTCGAGCTCAACAGCACGCCCCAGCCCCTGGAGCGCGGCGCGTTGAGCACCATGCATGCCGAATTGGTCGAGACCTGGGCGTCCTGCCGCGACACCGCCGCGGACCTGTACGCGGGTCTGCTCATGATCGGTATTCTGCCGACGGTCGCGGACGCCGATCTGACGCTGGCAAACATGTCGGGTCTGCGGCGCTACCGAGCGCTGAACGAGCAGGTCCTGCGCCTGCGCCGGGGTCGGCCCATCGTGCTGGACATCAAGGGCGAGCAGCATCTGCGCGTGGAGCATGAAGACGTCATGCTCGAGTCGGCCGCCACCTCGTTTCAGATTCATATCCAGGTCGGGCAGCAGCGGGCCGCGCGCTATCTCAACGCCGCCATTGTCCTGTCAGCGCCGATGGTCGCGCTGTGCGCCAACTCTCCCTATCTGTTCGGCAAGGACCTTTGGGACGAGACGCGCATCCCACTGTTCGAGCAGGCCGTTCCGGTGGGCGGCTACGACGGTGCGGCCTTCGGCCCCATCCGGCGCGTGACCTTCGGTTCGGATTACGTGCACAAGAGCGTGCTGGAATACTTCGTGGAGAATCTGGAGCACTATCCGGTCCTGCTGCCCGCGGCGCTCGACACCCCGCCCGAGGCGCTGGGTCACCTGCGTCTTCACAACGGAACGATCTGGCGTTGGAACCGCCCGCTCATCGGTTTCGAGTCCGACGGCACCGCGCACCTGCGCATCGAGCACCGGGTGGCGGCGGCCGGGCCGAGCGTGCTCGACACCATCGCCAATGCCGCCTTTTTCTTCGGGCTCGTCAGTGCGCTGGCCGAGTCCGATCCGCCGCCCGAATCGCTGCTCGATTTCAGCACGGCGCGCGACAATTTCTATACGGCGGCGCGCCTGGGCCTGCGCGCCAACGTGCGCTGGCTGGATGGGCGAACGGTTCCTGTGCAACAATTGCTGAGCGAGCACCTCCTGCCGCTCGCCCGCTCCGGACTGGAGCGTCTGGATATCGCTTCGGTCGACATCGGGCTCTATCTCGGCGTCATCGCCGATCGTCTGCGTACCGGGCGCAACGGTGCGCGCTGGCAGCGCGCCTTCGTCGCCGAGCACGGGTCCGACATGCGGGCCCTGACCGCGGCCTATCGCGAGCGCCAGGACAGCGGCGCGCCGGTCCACGAATGGTCCCTGTGACAATCGCCCATCGACTATCGGGAGTCAGTGATTCGTGCTCAACGTCTTTGACCATATGCCCGCCGGCGCGCTCGAATGCGAGGCATCGCGCCTGCACGAGGTGCTGCCCGGGCCGAGTCTGATCCACCTGCCCGGGCGCAACGCCGAGCCACTGTTCGTTTCGGTCCTGCTGCACGGCAACGAGGACACGGGATGGGAAGCGGTGCGCGAGGTCTTGGCCGGGCTGGGAGGGCGAGCGCTGCCGCGGGCCCTGTCGCTGTTTGTGGGCAATGTCGCTGCCGCGCGCTACGGCCTGCGTCAACTGGAGGGTCAGGCCGACTTCAATCGCGTCTGGAAAGGGGAGGGCACGGCCGAGCACGCCCTGATGCGCCAGGTCGTCGACGCCATGCGCGAACGCGGGCCGTTCGCCAGCATCGACATCCACAACAACACCGGGTTCAATCCGCATTACGGCTGTGTCAATCGGCTCGACCAGCGGTTCTTTCACCTGGCGGCCTTGTTCTCGCGCACCGTGGTCTATTTCATTCGCCCGGAGGGCGTGCAGTCGGCGGCGTTCGCCGACCTGTGTCCGGCGGTCACGGTCGAGTGCGGCCAGCCGGGGCAGCGCCACGGCGTGGAGCACGCCGCCGAGTTCGTCGAGGCGACGCTGCGACTCAACGAGCTGCCCGACCACCCCATCGCCCCGCACGATATCGATCTCTTCCACACGGTGGCGGTCGTCAAGGTGGAGGAGGATATCCGGTTGGCCCTGGGTTCTGAGGGGGGCGAGCCGGACGGGGCGGCGCGCGGCGTCGGTTTGCGGCTGCCGGCCGATATCGACCACCTCAACTTCCAGGAGCTGCCGCCGGGGACCGCGTTCGGGTGGGTCGACGGCGGCGATGGCCTGCCGATATACGCGCACAACGAGCTCGGCGGCGAGGTGGCCGATCGCTACTTCCAAGTCGACGAAGGGGTCCTGCGCACGACGCGCCCGCTCATGCCCTCCATGCTCACGCGCAATCTCGATATCGTGCGATCGGACTGCCTGTGTTATCTCATGGAGCGCCTCGATACGAGCCAGCCGCAGGGCTCGACACCCGGCTAGCCAACCCGCCGCGCTGCGGGGAAGCGAACATGCGTTCGCTCGGCTCGGCTTGTCTCAGCGGCGCAGCCCGTACCACACACGTCCCAATGCCTCGCGCACGGCGGTGCTGCTGTCGCGCAGCGCATTCGCCTGCGGCATCAACTGCAACAGCAGCGGGTAATTGTCCTGGACGGTGGTGAAGCCGGTGGGGGCGGGAATGACCTGCAGGCCGTTTTGTTCAAATGCGACGACGGCGCGCGCCATGTGCGCTGCGTGCGTGACCAGATAGATCCGTCGCACGCCGCTGGACTCGAGCAGGGCGGCGCTGTTGCGCGCATTCTGCCAGGTCGTATCGCTCTGGCCTTCGATCCAGCGCACCGGCACGTGGAAGTCATCTTGCAGACTGTCGCGCATCAGCGAGGCCTCGGAGCGCGCCGAGCCGAACGGGCGCCCGCCGCTGACCAGCACGGGCAGACCGGTGAGCTGGTGCAGGCGGGCCGCATAGCGCAGGCGCTCGAGCGTGTAGCGCGACGGTGTGTCCCCGCCGTATTCGGGTGCGTCGGCGTAGCGGCCGGCGCCGAGGACCACGATCGCCCCGGCGGCGTCGGCGCGGATATTCTTGGGTGAGAGCGGGGGGTAGCGTGATTCGGCCAGGTGCATCAGGGAGGCGCCGACGAGGGGCAGGCTCAGCACGTACAGCAGCACGACGGCGCCGATGACCAGGCCCAGCGCGGTGCGCGGCCAATGCCGGCCCAGCAGCAGGCCGAGCACGAGGACGAGCAGCACGATCCCCGGCGGGCGCAGCAGGTCGCCCGCGGCGTGGCTGAGTATCAGCTCCATGTGGACGAGTCTGATGTCAGGCGCGGCATGGATGTGCGCCCCCAGGCACGGTCAGACGACCGCCTCGCCCGCGGCCTGGCGGTCGGCATGGTAGGACGAGCGCACCATCGGTCCGCTCGCCACGTTGGTAAAACCCAGCGCGCGGGCACGCGCGGCCAGGGTGTCGAACTCCTCGGGCGTGACGTAGCGCGCCACGGGGAGGTGATGGCGACTGGGTTGGAGGTATTGGCCCAGGGTCAGCATGTCGCAGTCGTGTGCGCGAAGATCGCGCATCACCGCTTCGACCTCGTCGAGTTCCTCCCCCAAGCCCAGCATCAGCCCCGACTTGGTCGGCACGCCGGGATGTTCGGCCTTGAACCGGCGGATGAGCTCCAGCGACCACGCGTAGTCGGCGCCGGGGCGGGCCTGCTTGTACAGGCGCGGTACGGTTTCCAGGTTGTGGTTGAACACGTCGGGCGGTGCCGCGCGCAGGATACCCAACGCCATGTCCATACGGCCGCGAAAATCCGGCACCAGGACCTCGATACGCGTGTTCGGGCTGAGTTCGCGGACCGCTTCGATGCAGGCGACGAAGTGTCCCGCGCCGCCGTCGCGCAGATCGTCCCGGTCGACGGAGGTGATCACCACATAGCGCAGGCCCATGGCGGCGATGGTCTCGCCGAGGTGGCGCGGCTCGTCCACGTCGAGCGGCGCCGGGCGGCCGTGGGCCACGTCGCAGAAGGGACAGCGCCGGGTACACACATCGCCCATGATCATGAACGTCGCGGTGCCGTGGGCGAAGCATTCACCCAGGTTGGGACAGGCCGCCTCTTCGCAGACGGTGTGCAGATTTTGGCGGCGCAGCACCTGCTTGAGGCGAACGACTTCGGGGCTGTTCGGCGAGCGTGCGCGGATCCAGCGCGGCTTGGGCAGCGGGCGTTCGGCCGGCACCACCTTGATCGGGATGCGCGCGGTCTTCGACTCGCCCTTCAGCGGGTTGGGGGCCTGGACCGTCGGCTCGTCGGTGTTGCGATCTTCAGACATGCGATTGTCTCGCCGTCTGCCGGCATGGCGTTTCTGCAATCTCCTCGCGTTCGCCCGCGGCGGGCGCGACCGGCGTGACGGGGTAGCCCAGGCGCGCCCGGAGCCGCTCGACCAGCCCCGAGGCGACTTCGGACGGCGTGTGACTGACGCCGAGGTCGGCGAGCTGCGTCACGGCCATGCCCGCGTGGCCGCAGGGATTGATCCGCGCGAAGGGCTCCAGGTCCATGGCGACATTGAGGCTCAGACCGTGATAGCTGCGGCCCCGGCGAATGCGCAGTCCCAGCGCCGCGACCTTGGCGCCGTCGACGTAGACGCCGGGCGCATCGGCGCGAGCCGCCGCCGCGATGCCGTAGTCGGCCAACAGCTCGACGATGGCCTGTTCGATGTGAGTGACCAGTGTGCGCACCCCCAGCCCGAGGCGCGGCAGGTCGATCAGCAGATAGATTACGACCTGACCGGGTCCGTGATAGGTCACCTGCCCGCCGCGATCGACGGCGATCACGGGGATGTCGCCCGGGGCGAGCAGATGCTCGCGCTTGGCGTTGCGACCGAGAGTGAATACGGGCGGGTGCTCGACCACCCACAGCTCGTCGGGGCTGTTGGCCCCGCGCGCGTCGGCCTGGGCCTGCATGGCGCGCCACACGGGCTCGTAGTCGCGCCGGCCGAGGTCGCGTACCAGCAATTCAGGTCGAGGGGCGCGGCTCATGTCACAGCGCCATCAGGACTTCGTCCAGCGCGGTCAGCGCGCGGTAGATCGCGTCGAGCTGCTCGCGGCTGGTCGCGTTGACGGTCACGGTCAACGACAGGTACCGGCCTTCGCGGCTGGCGCGGCGCGCCACGGCCCCCTCGCCCAGGTCGGGCGCGTGGCGGCGCACGACGGTGACCACCAGCGCCTCGAACGACTCGCCCTGGTCCTCGCCGGCCTCGCCCATGACCTTGATGGGAAAGCGGCAAGGAAACTCCAGTGCGGACTCGGGCGCCGCTTGAGGCTTGGTTGTTGGATGTTCGGGATCGGACATGGCTGTTATCGGGACGCGGCGTCGGTAAGGCGAAAAGACGGTTGGACCAGGGAGAACCCGGGGCGCCCGAGCTCCGATCCGGGGCGGAATCCTCGGGCGAGGGCCTATTATAACCGATTTGGGACGCGAGTCAGGCCGCGGCCTCGCGCAGGGCGCGCTTGTATTCCTGGTAGATGTCGTACAGGCGCCGCCACAGGGGGCCGGGTTCGCCCTCGCCCACGGGGCGGTCATCCAGGCGGGTAACGGGGAGTATCTCCTTGGTGGAGCTGGTCAGCCAGATCTCCTCGGCCTGGCTCAGGGCCTCGACCGGAATGTCCTCTTCGCGGCAATCGATGCCGTTTTTGCGTGCGAGCTCGACGACCAGGTCGCGGGTAATGCCGGGCAGCAGGCGCGGCCCTGTCGGCGGCGTGAACAAGACGCCGTGGCGTACCACGAAGACGTTGCTGGCCGCCCCTTCGGTCACCAGGCCATCGCGTACCAGAATCGCCTCGACCGCATCGCGATCCAGCGCCTGTTGGCGCAACAGGATGTTGGGCAGCAGCGTGATCGCCTTGATGTTGCAGTACTGCCAGCGGATGTCGTCGAGGGTGATGGCCGCGACGCCATGCGCTGCCACCTCGGGGTCCATGGTTGCGATCGGATTGCACATCGCCAACACGGTGGGCGTGACCCCGTCGGGGAAGCCGTGATCGCGCCGCGCCACGCCGCGTGTAACCTGCAGATAGACCGACTGGTCGGTGCCGTCCGCGTTACGTTCGACCAGCTCCTCCAGCATGCTCTGCCATGCCTCGCGGCTCATTGGATTGCTCAGGCGAATGCCGGCCATGCTGCGTTCGAGGCGATCGAGGTGCTGCTCCAGGCGGAACAGACGGTTGCCGAACACGGGAATGACCTCGTAGACGCCGTCGCCGAAGACGAAGCCGCGGTCAAGGACCGAGACCTTGGCCTGATCGGCGGGCAGGAACTCGCCGTTGAGATAGACGATGTCGGCACTCATGGGCTTGGGTGCGGGGGTCGATTCGCCGCTGCGTTTATTTGAACATCAAAACGACGTTGTCGACCATCCGTCGCCACAGGCCGCCCTCGGGCACGTCCTGCAGCGCCACCAAGGGGCGCTTCGCCACCGGTTTGCCATCCAGCGTGACATTGACCGCGCCGAAGCTCTGGCCCTTGTGGGCGGGTGCGACGATGGTGGCGTCGACGTCCATATTGGCCTTGATGTGATCGCGCTGTCCGCGCGGTATCGTGATATACAGATCACGGTCGAGGCCGAGCGGCAGCTTCTCCTGCGCGCCCTTGTAGATGGTCATCGTCGTCAGCGGCTTGCCGGCGCCGTACAGCTTGTAGGTGTTGTAGAAACGGAAACCGTAGTTCAGTAGCGCGCGGCTCGCCTGCACGCGTGCATGATCGCTCTTCGTGCCTACGACCACCGAAATGAGCCGCATCGCGTCCTGTTTGGCCGAGGCGATCAGGCAGTAGCCGGCCGAATGCGTGTGTCCGGTCTTGACGCCGTCGACGCGATCGTCGAGCCAGAGCAGACGATTGCGATTGTATTGCTTGATGTGGTTGTACGTGTATTCCTTGACGTCGTACCAGTCGTAGTCCTGCGGAAAGTCGCGAATGAGTGCGCGCGTGAGCTTGGCCAGATCGCGCGCCGTGGTGTAGTGCTTGGGATTGGGCAGGCCCGTTGCGTTGGCGAAGTGCGTATTCTTCATGCCGAGCTCGCGCGCGTGCTCGTTCATCAGATCCACAAAGGCGTCTTCGCTGCCGGCAACGTATTCGGCCAAGGCGACCGTGGCGTCGTTGCCCGATTGCACGACCATGCCCTTGATCAACTCGCGCACGGGTACCTTCGTGCCTACCTCCACGAACATACGCGAGCCGCCCATTTTCCACGCCTTCTTGCTGATGCGCACCTTGTCGTCCAGGTGGATGGTCCCGTTGGCCAGCTCATAGGCGACCACATAGGACGTCATGAGCTTGGTCAGACTCGCCGGTTCGATGCGCTTGTCGGCATCCTGTTCGGCGAGGACATCCCCGCTGTGGAAGTCCTCCAGGAGATAGGCCTTGGCGCCGACGTCGGGCGCGGCCGGGATGAGCTCGGGGGCCGCCAACAGGGGGGCGGAAAACAACAGTACAACAATTGCCAGTAGCGATCGCATGGGGGCAGACCTATGAACCAGTGATATGAGCGAATGCAGGTTTGTAGTGTACCGCGGTTGGACGCCAAAACGTAGCCGTGGTTCCCAGATCCGAGGCATATTCGCGCGCCGCGGAGGCTTTTTTTCGACTATTCCAGGCTGATCCGGGTGAATCGCAGGCCGAGGCGCTCCAGGGTCTGCATCGCGTGGGATTCCTCGGCGGTGCCGCGGATGGGACCGATACGCACGCGATAGATCCTGGCTCGACCGGCATCCAGCCCTGCGCTGATGTGCACGGAGTGGAACTGGTCGTCCAGGCGCTTGAGCATGTGTTCGGCGTTGTCGAAGCTGCTGTAGGCACCGACCTGCAGATACACGCCACCGCCTCCGGCCGCCGAGTGATCGGGCGTTTCGGCCGAGGCGGACTCGTGTGGCGCGGGGGCGGGCGGTGCGGGAGGTCGATGTTCGGCCACCCGTCGTTGATAGGTGCGCGGATCGATCGCGCGCACCTCCACCGGTGCCGTACCGTGGCCGGTGATGCCCAGTTTCTTTGCCGCGGCATACGACAGGTCGATGAGACGGTTGCGGGCAAACGGACCGCGGTCGTTGACTTTCACGATGACGTGTCGCCCGTTGCGCAGGTTGGTTACCTGGACGTAGGTGGGCAGCGGCAGGGTGCGGTGCGCCGCGGTCATGGCGTACATGTTGTAACGCTCGCCGCTGGCGGTCAGACGGCCGTGGAACTTGCGTCCGTACCAGGAGGCGATGCCGCGCTTTACATAACCGTGGGCGCTGTTGAGCACATGGTAGCGACGGCCGGCGACGACATAGCTCGACGGATTACCCGACTCGCTGCGCGGCTCGACATGGGGGACGGCGTTGGGGATATTGGAGACATCGACCGGGCCGCTGGGCCCGCCGTCTTTACCGGGAAGAAAATCGTTCGAGGGGCCGGCGCACCCGGCAATCAGCAACAACGACGCGACCAGAGACAGGACATGTGCAGCCGGCCGGGTTTCCAGGCTTTTGACGGTACCGTCGATCGTCGCGTTGTGGTGCATGGTTTCAGCGGCCCATCGTACCTGCGTTCGCGGCGTCAACCGAGTCGGGTGTCCCGGCCTCATGTGAAGCGTTCGCGTTTTTTCTCGGAACCGACCGGCTCTGTTCGACAGCCATGGCCCGATTTTAGCACCGTCAGTCTTCGCGCGCCTGACGTATACGCTCGCTCAGCTGATAGACGGCCATCGCGTACAAGGCGCTGTGGTTGTAGCGCGTGATGACATAGAAGTTTTGCCAGCCGACCCAGTACTCGTGGCCGTAATCGGTCTTCAGCTCGATGAGCGCGCCTTTGGCGTCCGGTCCGGGGTCGCCCTTGAAGGTCACTCCCGCCTGGCGCAGCTGTGCAGGTGTGAACGAGGGTTTGAGACCGGCATCGACCAGCTTCTGGTAGTCCTTGCCCTTCACGTCGGCGCGGCTGGCGATGGGCTCGCCCGCCTGCCAGCCGTGCTTCTTGAAGTAGTTGGCCACACTGCCAATGGCGTCGGCGGCGTTGTCCCATAGATCGCGGTGACCGTCGCCGTCGAAGTCCACTGCATAGCTGCGAAAGCTGCTGGAGATGAATTGGGGCTGTCCCATGGCGCCCGCATAGGAGCCGACCAGCTTCAACGGGTCGATATTCTCCTCGCGCGTCATGAGCAGGTACTGCTCCAGCTCCTTTTTGAAAAAGGCGCTGCGCGGCGGGTAATCGAAGGCCAGCGTCGACAAGGAATCGATTACCGGATAGCCGCCCTTTTGTTGGCCGTAGCGGGTCTCCACGCCGAGGATCGCCACCAGTATCTGCGGCGGTACGCCGTAGGTGGCCTGCGCGCGTTCGAGTATGTCGGCGTTCTTCTTCCAGAAGGCGACGCCGCCGCTGATGCGCGAGCTCGTGACGAAGATGGGGCGGTACTCGTACCAGGGTTTGGACTCGGCGGGTCGGGATATCGCGGCGATGATGCTCGGGCGAATACGCGCCTTGGAGAATATCTCCTCGAGCTCCTGGCGAGTGAAGCGGTGTTTTTGCACCATCTCCTTGATGAAGCGATTGACCTCGGGGCGTTCGTCGAGGGGTCGCGGTTTTGCCACGGTACAGCCCGGCACTGCGGCGCTCAGTACAACGGCGACGAGAAGATAGGAAATGGCTCGTAACATCAGCATCACGACATCAGGTGGCTAGCAGCTTGCGGTGCGTGTGAATGGACATCAGGATACCGAAACCTGCCATCAAGGTCACCATCGACGTTCCGCCGTAGCTGACCAGCGGCAGCGGCAGGCCGACCACGGGCAGCAGCCCCGAGACCATGCCGATGTTGACGAAGACGTATACGAAAAACGTCAAGGTGATGGACCCGGCCACGAGGCGGCTGTAGGTATCCTGCGCCTGGGTGGCGATGTAAAGGCCGCGGCCGATGACGAACAGATAGAGCGTGAGCAGCAGCATCACGCCGAGGAAACCGAACTCCTCGCTGAATACGGCGAAGATGAAGTCGGTCTTGCGCTCCGGCAGGAAATCCAGGTGCGACTGGGTGCCATTCAGCCAGCCCTTGCCGAACAGGCCGCCCGAGCCGATGGCAATGGTGGACTGGATGATGTGATAGCCGGCCCCGAGCGGGTCGTTTTCCGGATTGAGAAAGGTCAATACGCGCTGGCGCTGGTAGTCGTGCATGAAGTGCCAGGCCAGCGGCGCGCTGGCGGCCAACAGGACCAGGCCGGCTATGACCACACGCCAACGAATGCCGGCGAACAGCAGCACGAAGGCGCCGGCGCTGCCAACGAGCAGGGCGGTGCCCAGATCCGGCTGCTTGGCGATCAACAGTGTGGGAACGAGGATAAAGGCGATGGCCGCCAGCACCCGCAGGCGGTTGGGAGGCAGTGTACTGTCGGCCAGGTACCAGGCGATCATCATCGGTACGGCGAGTTTCATGATTTCCGAGGGTTGGAAACGAAACAGGCCGAGGTCCAACCAGCGCTGCGCCCCCTTGCCGATGTCACCGAGCACCAGCACCGCCAGCAGCAGGATGAGTCCCAGGGCGAACAGCCAGGGCGACCAGTTTTCGATGGTGTCCGGCGTGACCTGCGCGACCACCAGCATGACGCTGAACGCCAACGCCAGGCGCAGGGCCTCGCGCATGATCACGTCCATATCCTGGCCGCTGGCGCTGTAGAGCACCACCAGTCCCAGACCGGAGAGCAGCAGCAGGCCGATCAGAAGCGGTACGTCGACGTGCAGCCGTTGCGCAAGGGACGTGCCCTCAGTGCTGGCCGCGCTGCGTCCCAGAATTCGGCCGTTGTCCAGTAGCGACATGATTCGCCTCGGGTGATTCCAGTAAATAGTAGTCCATGACCTGCCGGGCTATCGGCGCGGCGACCGAACCGCCGCCGCCCCCATGCTCGACGATTACGGCCACGGCTATCTTGGGGTCCTTGACGGGCGCGAAGCCGATGAACAGGGCGTGGTCGCGCAGTTTCTTGGCGATGTCCTCCTCGACGTACTCTTCGTCCTGCTTCATGCCGAAGACCTGTGCCGTGCCGGTCTTGCCGGCGATGGTGTACTTGAGATTATGACTGATGCGCCGCGCCGTTCCGTGAATACTATGCACCACGTCGTGCATGTCGTGGATGACGTTGTCCCAGTCCGACTGGCGAACCTTGGCGATCGTGCCCAGCAGGTGCGGCGGAATGACCTGCATGGCGTTGCTGTCAGGGTTCTGCTCGGCGTAGACCACGTGCGGCTGCATCCGGTGGCCCTGATCGGCCAGGGTCGCCGTGATGTTGGCCAGCTGCAACGGTGTCGCGAGCTCGAATCCCTGCCCGATACCGGTGATGAGGGTTTCGCCCGGGAACCACGGCAGGTGCTGCGTACGCCGCTTCCAGGCGCGCGAGGGCATCAGGCCGGGCAGTTCGCCCTGGAGGTCGATGCCGGTCTTGCGCCCGAAACCGAACCGGTACAGATAGTCATGCAGGCGGTCGATGCCCAGATTCTGCGCCAGCTCGTAAAAATAGACGTCACAGGACTGCACGATGGCCTTGTGCAGGTCCACATGGCCGTGACCCCATTTCTTCCAGTCGCGGTATTTACGGTCGTCGCCTTCGATTTGATAGTAGCCGGGACAGAATATTTCGTCCGTGGGTTTGATCACACCGAGCTCCAGGCCGGCGAGCGCGGTGAACGGCTTGCTGGTGGAGCCCGGGGGGTATTGGCCGCGAATGGCCCGGTTGAACAGGGGCCGGTCCGGTGAGGTGCTCAGCTTTTTGTAGGTCTTGGCATCGAGTCCGTTGACGAACACATTGGGGTCGTAGCTCGGCATGCTGACCAGGGCGAGTACAGCGCCGGTCTTGGGGTCGATGGCTACCAGGGAGCCGTCGTTGTCGCCGAAGGCCCTCTCGGCGATGGCCTGCATCTTGATGTCGATATTCAGATACAGGTTCTTGCCGGGTGTCGGCGGCGTGCGCTCGAGGACGCGAAGCACGCGTCCCTGGGCATTGGTCTCCACCTGTTGGTAACCGACCTCGCCGTGCAGCACGGACTCGTAGGACCGCTCCACGCCCACCTTGCCGATGTGGCTGGTCCCGCTGTAGTTCGAGGCGTCCACCTTGCGAAGCTCTTCTTCGTTGATGCGACCGACATAGCCCACCACGTGCGCGGCCAGACGCCCAAGCGGATAGTGGCGGGTCAGCGAGGCCTCGATGTCCACGCCGGGAAAGCGATATCGGTTGACCGCAAAGCGCGCCACTTCCTTGTCCGTGAGGCGAAAACGCAGCGGGACGCCCTCGAAACGCCGCGTGCGTTTGACCATCTTTTTGAAGCGGTCGATGTCGTCATCGCTGATGTCGATGAGCTTGCGCAGGCCCTTGAGCGTTTGGGCCAGGTTGGGCACGCGCTCGGGTACTATCTCCAGGCTGTAGCTCGGCACGTTTTCGGCGAGCAGTACACCGTTGCGGTCGTAGATGAGCCCGCGCGTGGGCGCGATCGGCACGATGTTGACGCGGTTGTTGTGCGACAAAGTGGTGTAGTGGGCATGGTTGATGATTTGCAGATACACCATGCGCCCGATCAACACGACCGACAGGATGATCGTCAACGCCACCGCCGCAATGGTGCGGCGCTGGAACAGCATGAGCTCGCGGAGGTGATCCTTGAGGGCGGTGTGTTTCTGGCGGGCCATCTCTCGGGGTCAGGTGACTTGGAAGCGCCGGCGCGTGTTGCGCAGGATGACGAATACCCAGGGCCAGATGACGGTGCTGCTCACCGAGGGCAGTAGATACAACCAGAGATTGGGAGATTGGCCCGTAATACCTTTGATCCATAATACCAGCAGTTGTTCCAGGACGATCAGCAGGAAAATGGTCAGGGCCTGTTGCCAGAGGGGGAAGACGCGCACGCGTCGGTGGAGCTTGAGTGTCAGGAAGGCGATGATGGCAAATCCGAGGGCATATTGGCCGAGCAGCGTGCCCTCCATGACGTCGAGCAGGAGGCCGACAGTCCAGCCCACGCCCACGCCCACGCGATCGGGCAGGGCCATGCACCAATAGATCAATACCAGGGCGGCCCATTCCGGGCGTACCAGCGCCGCCCAATGCGGCAAGGGCATGATGTCGAGCATCAGCGCGACGGCGAAGCTCGCCACGATGGTGCCGCCCCCGCGGTGTCGGACCTGCATCATTTGCTTACCTTCCCATCGGGGGCCGCGGCCTGCGGCGGCGGTCGCTTGTGGTTGGTCCACACCAATAACACCTCGCGCGAGCGCTCCAGGTGCGCGGCCGGTTCGGCTTCGATGTTCGCAAACGGCAGGCTGGGGTCGATCTCAACCTTCGTGACCCGGCCAACCGGGTAGCCTGGTGGAAAAACCCCGCCCAGTCCGGAGGTGACCAGGAGGTCGCCCGGTTTGATGTCGGCGTTGTTCGGCAGATGCGGCAGGTCGAGCGTGCCCGAGGCGCCCGTGCCCACGGCGATCGCGCGCAGGCCGTTGCGGTTCACCAACACTGGGGTGGCGTGGCTGGGATCGGTAATCAGCATGGCTGTACTGGTAAACGGCCCGACATGCACGACCTGGCCCATGACGCCCTCGGCATCGACCAGCGGCTGGCCGGGATAGACCTGATCGGAGCTGCCCTTGTTCAACACGATGAGTCGCGTGAAGGGATCGGTATCGACGGCCAGCAGCTCGGCGACGAGTACCCGTTCGCCGACCTTCTTCGACGCGCGCAGCAGCTCGCGCAGGCGCGTATTTTCGGCCTCCAGGGCATCCATGCGCTGAAGCTGCGCCTTGAGCAGCAGATTGCGCGTGTGCAGCGTGCGGTTGTCGTCCTGCAGCGTGTCGCGCGAGGCGAAGGTCTGCGAGGCCCAGTCGCCGATCTCGGATGGGATATTGACCACGTAACGCAGCGGATAGACGACCACGGAAAGCGCCGAACGCAGGCTTTCCAGGTGATGATAGCGGTGATCGACCGTCATCAGCACGATCGACAGCAACAAGAACAACAGCAATCGCGTGCCGAGCGACGGACCTTGTATGAATAGCCGTTTGATATCACACCTCTGAGGCGCTCACGACAACATCGCCGGACCGCCGCCGGTCCGGCACATAAACAGGTGTCAGCGCGGTGTTCCCTTCCCCGCTGTGATAGTCGGCTATTCGGTGCTGAACAGGTCGCCGCCGTGCTCGTCGATCATCTCCAGGGCACGACCGCCGCCGCGGGCAACGCAGGTGAGCGGGTCTTCGGCAATGATGACCGGCAGGCCGGTCTCTTCCATGATCAGACGGTCCAAATCGCGCAGCAGCGCCCCGCCGCCGGTCAGCACCATGCCGCGCTCGGCGATGTCGGCGGCGAGCTCGGGCGGGGTCTGTTCCAGGGCGGTCTTCACCGCACTGACGATGCCCGACAGCGGTTCCTGCAGGGCTTCGAGAATTTCGTTGCTGTTGAGCGTAAAAGTACGCGGCACGCCTTCGGCGAGATTGCGGCCGCGGATCTCCATCTCCCGCACCTCGTTGCCGGGATAGGCCGAGCCGATCTCCTGCTTGATGCGCTCGGCGGTGGATTCACCGATGAGGCTGCCGTAGTTGCGGCGGATATAATTGATGATTGCCTCGTCGAACCGATCGCCGCCGATGCGCACCGAGGCGGCGTAGACGATGCCGCTGAGCGAAATGACCGCCACCTCGGTCGTGCCGCCGCCGATGTCCAGCACCATCGACCCGCTCGCCTCGCTGATGGGCATACCGGCGCCGATGGCCGCGGCCATCGGCTCTTCGATCAGATACACTTCGCGCGCCCCGGCGCCGGCCGCCGATTCGCGGATGGCGCGGCGCTCGACCTGCGTCGAACCGCAGGGAACGCATACCAGCACGCGCGGGCTGGGGCGGAAGAACTTGTTCTCGTGGACCTTGCGAATGAAGTGCTGAAGCATTTTTTCGGTGACGGTGAAGTCGGCGATGACGCCGTCCTTCATCGGCCGGATGGCGACGATATTGCCGGGCGTGCGCCCGAGCATGCGTTTCGCCTCCAGGCCGACGGCCGCGATGCTCTTGGGGCCGCCCGGTCCGCGCTCCTGGCGGATGGCCACCACCGACGGTTCGTTCAGCACGATGCCCTGACCGCGGACGTAGATCAGCGTGTTGGCCGTGCCCAGGTCGATGGAGATGTCATTGGAAAAGATGCCGCGCAGCCGGTCAAACATGTTGTTTTAATCTTCAATAAGTTAATGGGGGATAAAACAGGCCTACTTTAATCAATTGCAGGGGCTTTGGGCAAGCTGCCAACTGTGGTAACGTTGCCAATTTGCTGAGACTATCACAGCGGAGCAGACCAAGATGTCTCTGGACAAAGCGGACGTCGAAAAGATCGCCCACCTGGCCCGCCTGGCGATCGACGAGGGCGACATCCCCGAATACGCCCGAAATCTGACCAATATATTGGACCTGGTCGAGCAGATGAACGCCGTGGATACGGCGGGGGTCACCCCCATGGCACATCCCCTGGAGGTCGCCCAGCGCCTGCGCGAGGACGAGGTCACCGAGGCCGACCAGCGCGAGTTGTTCCAGGCCCACGCGCCGGCCGTGGAGGCCGGGCTGTACCTGGTGCCCCAGGTGATCGAATAGGGTCATCGACCAGGGGGCCGGCGCCTCCGAACACAGCAGGCTCGAGCCTGTGATTGCCGGGGCCGATCCCGGCTCATCAGCCAGATTGACGATCCAGAGCACGCCTATGTATACCAAGTCCATTGCCGAACTGGCCGCCGGGCTGCGCGCCCGGGAGTTTTCCAGCGAGGAGCTCACCCGGGCCCTGCTGGAGCGAATCAACCGCCTGGACAGCCAGCTCAACTCCTTTATAACAGTCGCCGAGGAACAGGCCCTCGAGCAGGCCCGCGCCGCGGACGCCCGCCTGGCCGCGGGCGAGGCGGGCGCGCTGACCGGCATTCCCGTGGCCCAGAAGGACATCTTCTGCACCCGGGGCATTCGCACCAGCTGCGGCTCGAAGATGCTGGACAACTTCGTCGCCCCCTACGACGCCCACGTCGTCGAGCGCTTCAACGAGGCCGGCGCGGTGCTGATCGGAAAGACCAACATGGACGAGTTCGCGATGGGCTCGTCCAACGAGACCAGTTTCTACGGCCCGGTGAAAAACCCCTGGGACACGAGCACCGTGCCCGGCGGCTCCTCCGGCGGTTCGGCCGCGGCCGTGGCCGCCCGGCTGGTCCCGGCGGCCACGGGCACCGACACCGGCGGGTCGATTCGCCAGCCGGCCGCGCTGTGCGGTATCACCGGTCTGAAGCCCACCTACGGCCGGGTCTCGCGTTACGGCATGATCGCCTTCGCCTCCAGCCTGGATCAGGGCGGTCCCATGGCGCGCAGCGCCGAGGATGCGGCCATCCTGCTCGGCGCCATGGCCGGCTTCGACAAGCGCGATTCGACCAGCCTGGACCAGCCGGTCCCCGATTACACGACGACACTGAACGACGACCTCAAGGGTCTGAAGATCGGTCTGCCCAAGGAGTTTTTCGGCGAAGGCCTGGATGCCGGGGTCGCCGAGGTCATCGAGGCGGCCGTCGCCGAATACAGGAAGCTCGGCGCCGAGGTGATCGAGATCAGTTTGCCGAACAGCGCCCTGGCCGTGCCGACTTACTATGTCGTCGCACCCGCCGAGTGTTCCTCGAACCTGTCGCGTTTCGACGGCGTGCGCTTCGGCTACCGCTGCGAAGAGCCGCGCGACCTGGAAGACCTGTACAAGCGCTCGCGCGGCGAGGGTTTCGGCGCCGAGGTCAAGCGGCGCATCATGATCGGCACCTACGCGCTGTCGGCCGGTTATTACGACGCCTATTATCTGAAGGCCCAGCAGATGCGCCGGCTCATCAGCGACGACTTCAAGCGCGCCTTCGAGCAGTGCGATGTCATCATGGGGCCGACCGCGCCGGGTACGGCGTTCAAGATCGGCGAGAAGACCGACGACCCGGTCACCATGTACCTGTCGGACATCTACACCATCGCGGCCAATCTGGCCGGTCTGCCGGGCATGTCGGTGCCGGCGGGAATGGCCAACGAGTTGCCCGTGGGGCTGCAGATCATTGGCAACTATTTCGACGAGGCACGTCTGCTCAACGTCGGGCACCGGTATCAGCAGGTGACCGACTGGCATACGCGCGCTCCCCAGGGATTCGAATAAACCGCGAACCGCGGACGCGCCGCGCGCGGGAAATGATTTGTCTTATCGTTCGGATAAACGCAACTACTGATCATGAGCTGGGCGCTGTGGAGAGCGGGTTGACCTCGCCACTCGTCCCTCACAACTCGGAACTGACATGATGGAATGGGAAGCGGTCATCGGGCTGGAAATCCACGCCCAGCTCGCCACCAAGAGCAAGATATTCTCTGGCGCCTCCACGGCCTATGGCGCCGAGCCCAACACCCAGGCCTGCGCCGTCGACCTGGGGCTGCCCGGTGTGCTGCCGGTACTCAACAAAGAGGCCGTGCGCATGGCGGTCAAGTTCGCGCTGGCCATCGGGGCCAATGTGGCGCGCCGCTCGGTGTTCGCTCGCAAGAACTACTTCTATCCCGACCTGCCCAAGGGCTACCAGATCAGCCAGTACGAGCTGCCCGTCGTCGAAACCGGTGAGGTCACCATCCAGCTCGAGGACGGCGAGTCCAAGTCCGTCGGCGTCACCCGCGCCCACCTCGAGGAGGACGCCGGCAAGTCCCTGCACGAGGATTTTCACGGCATGACCGGCATCGACCTCAATCGCGCCGGTACGCCGCTGCTGGAGATCGTCTCCGAGCCCGACATGCGTTCGGCCAAGGAGGCCGTCGCCTACATGAAGAAGATCCACTCCATCGTGCGCTATCTGGAAATCTGCGACGGCAATATGCAGGAAGGATCTTTCCGCTGCGATGCCAACGTCTCCGTGCGTCCGAAGGGCCAGAGCGAATTCGGTACCCGTACCGAGCTCAAGAACATCAACTCCTTCCGCTTCGTCGAGCGCGCCATCAATTTCGAGATCGAGCGCCAGATCGACGTCCTGGAAGGCGGCGGCACCGTCGTGCAGGAGACGCGCCTGTACGACGCCGCCAAAGGCGAGACGCGTCCGATGCGCTCCAAGGAAGAGGCGATGGACTATCGTTATTTCCCCGACCCGGACCTGCTACCCCTGGAGATCGACGATGCCACCATCGAGGGTGTGCGCGCGACGCTGCCCGAGCTGCCGGACGAAAAGCGCGAGCGTTTCGTCTACGAGTACGGCCTGAGCCCCTATGAGGCGACCGTGCTCACGGCCAGCCGGGAGCTGGCCGACTACTTCGAGGCCGTGGAGAAGGCTTCCGACGGCGAAGCCAAGGCGGCGGCCAATTGGGTGATGGGCGATTTTTCGGGCTTTCTCAACAAGTCCGGCATGGAGGTCACCGAGGCGCCGGTCAGCGCCAAGATGCTCGGCGGCATGATCAAGCGCATCTCGGACAACACCATCTCCGGCAAGATTGCCAAAGAGGTCTTCGAGGCGATGTGGAATGGCGAGGGAGATGCCGATACCATTATCGAGAGCAAGGGCCTGAAGCAAATCACCGACACCGGCGCCATCGAGGCAGCCATCGACGAGGTGCTCGCCGCCAACCCCGACCAGGTGGCGCAGTACAAGGGCGGCAAGGACAAGCTCCTGGGCTTTTTCGTCGGCCAGGTGATGAAGGCCACCAAGGGCAAGGCCAATCCGGCCCAGCTCAACGAGCTGCTCAAGCAGAAGCTCAGCGGCTGATATTCATAGTCTGATCGGGCAGTCGGCCGCGCGCCGACGGCGGTTGCCATGACACCGGAAAGCGACAGTCTGCAGCGCTTCGTCTTCGAGCACCTGGCGGTGCGCGGAGAGTTGGTTCACCTGGATGCGACCTGGCAGGCCATCCTGGCGCGCCACGATTATCCCCAGCCCGTGCGCGACCTGCTCGGCCAGATGATGGCCGCCGCCGCGCTGCTCTCGGCCACCCTCAAGTTCGACGGCGCCATGACGCTGCAGGTGCAGGGCGGCGGGCCGATCACCCTGATGGTCGTGGAAGTGACCGCCGAGCGTACGCTGCGCGGCATGGCCCACTGGGAAGGGGAGCTGACCGAAGGCCCGCTGGAGTCCCTGGTCGGCGCCGGGCGCCTGCTTATCACGATCGACCCGGGCGGGGGCCGCGAGCGTTATCAGGGCATCGTCGAGCTGACCGGTGCCAGCCTCAGCGAGGCGTTGGACGCCTACCTCGCCCAGTCCGAACAGCTCGATACCCGGCTGTGGCTCGCGGCCGACGGCCAGGCCGCCGGCGGCCTGCTGATCCAGCGCCTGCCCGACGAGGCCGGCGCCGAGGACAAGGACGCCTGGCAGCGTATCAGCCTGTTGTCCGAGACGGTGCGGCCCGACGAGCTGCTGGGCCTGCACGCCCGCGAGATCATTCATCGCCTGTTCCATGAAGAAGACGTGCGCGTGTTCGAGACCGAACCCGTGTGTTTTCGCTGTTCATGCTCGCGCGAGCGCGTGGCCAACATGCTGCGCACACTCGGGCGCGACGAGGTCAATGACATCCTCGACGAGCAGGGCTCCATCGAAGTGACCTGCGAGTTCTGCAACCAGCACTACAGCTTCGACACCGTCGACGCCGAACAGCTGTTTGCATCCGACATCTCGCCCGAGATCCCCAAGACTCGGCATTGAGGCGGTCTGCACTGACGGACCGGTTCCGCGTTACTGCGGTCGTCGCAGTCACGTTCGCTGTGCCTGCGGCGATGGCCGTGCGCCGCCTTGGCCGGCAGCGCCGCCAACAGCGATTCGGGGGTTCGAACGCACGGGTCTCAAATATTTTTTCCGATTCACTTCTTTGTTCCAGCCGCACGACCCTGATCTGACTCGGACGCCTGCCCCGAACGCTGCGTAAGACTTCCGTTCCCACGCCCCGTCAGAACAAACCAGATTCGAGACATCGTCGTAAATACCGTCCACGTACGCCCTGCGCCGGGACGCGCCGCACGGCGCCCATGGTCTATGCTTATTGCGAATTGGGATGACCGGAGAGTGCGATGAGTTTCAGATTGATAGTGATTCTGTTCCTTTCCCTGATAGCCTTTGTGTTCATTCTCCAGAACGCCGCCGTGGTGGAAATACACTTTCTTTTCTGGTCCGTTCAAATGTCCCGCTCGCTGTGGACGTTCGCCCTTGTCGCTGGCGGTGTCATAATCGGTTGGTTCCTGCACGGATATGTCAGGCATCGTTCGCGCAAAGTCATCTAGCAGCACCAGCGCGGCGAACGACCCCGTCGGGACACGACAACCGGGCGCCGACGCCAGGCCGGGGAGCTCGATGCCCGCAGACGGTTGGAGTGCTAAGCCTGGGAAAACATTGATGAATCCGGGCCGAGGTCGCCTCTTGGTCCAAAAACGCGTACTCTGTCAGTCTAGTCCACGTTGAATTCAAACAGAGAGCATTGCCCATGGCCAAACCGAATTATTCGTTTGCGAAGCGTCAAAGAGAACTTGCCAAGAAAGAAAAGAAAGAGAAAAAGCGCCAGGCGAAAGCCGAGGCACGCCAAGAACAACCCGTTCCGGACGAGCAGCTGTCACAGCCGCCGGTGGATGAGTCGACCGAGGACTGAACGCCCGCAAGGCGTTTTTTTGGCGACTCCGGTGCCGCGAACGCTGTTCCTGTCATCGCGCCGATCACGCTATTGGGCATTGGCCTCGCGCACGTCGGTGGAGCCCACCGAGCGCTGTATCTTCCCGCCGTATTTCTGAGATTCGCGGGCCTGCCGAGTATCCGTTTCGGACTCGTCATGCAGAACAGGCCCGGCCCTCGCAGCGAGCCGTTGGCGGGTCGACCATCCAAGCCGAAGCAACCGACACAGGCGAACGAGGACTGAACTGCACGGTCGGCGCGGTGTCAATGATACCGACGGCCCGGGTCGACGCTGCAGCCGGGCTGGGTTTTCGCGACACCGCGCACCACTTGCCTCGCGGGCCGCGAGGAAGACTCCGATGCAATGGGAACAGGCCTATGGATGATACCAGTCAACTCGACAAGCCGTTGACCGTCGTGCTGGGTCACGACGAGATCGTGATTCGCCGCCGATACGAGACCGCCAGTATCGCCAACGACTTTCTGATTGCGCTGTGGTTTCTGGTGGGCAGCGTGATGTTTCTCTATCCGTCCTGGGAGCAGGACGGCGTCTGGCTTTTCATACTCGGCAGTGTCCAGTTTCTGATTCGACCGACGATTCGTCTGGCGAGTCACATCCACCTCAAACGCATCCCTTCGAGCCAGTGGGAGGGCTGAGGGGCCGGGCGACACGATGGACGAATCCAAGGTCGTACTGATTACCGGCGGCGCTCAGGGTATCGGCAAGGGTATTGCGCGGTATCTGCTCGAGCGGGGCGACGCCGTGACCATCACCGACATCGACGCGGAAGCCGGCCGGGAGTGCACGGCGGAGTTTGGCGACAGTGGCCTCTTTGTCTTTATCGAGACCGATGTGCGCCGCGAGGAGGCCGTCGCCGCCAGCATTCAGGAGGCAATCGCGCGCTTCGGGCGTCTGGACGGACTCGTCAACAACGCCGGTCTGGCCAGTCCGCATCGCGGTTCGCTCGAGGAGCTGCCGCTCGGCGAGTGGCAGCGGGTCATCGATACCAACCTGACCGGGGCCTTTCTCACGGCCAAGCACGCCGCGCCCCACTTGCGGCGTACTCGCGGTGCCATCGTCAACATCGCGTCCACGCGTGCCCTGCAGTCCGAGGCCGATACCGAGGCCTACTCGGCCAGCAAGGGCGGGTTGCTCGCATTGACGCATGCGATGGCGGTGAGCCTGGGGCCGGATATCCGGGTCAATTGCATCAGCCCGGGCTGGATCGACGTCAGCGAATGGAAGAAGCGTAGCGAGCGACACCCGGCCGATCTGCGCGAGGTCGATCACACCCAGCACCCCGTCGGGCGCGTCGGGGTCCCGCCGGACGTCGCGGCGATGGCGGCCTTCCTGTTGGGCGAGGAGGCCGGATTCATCACGGGGCAGAACTTCGTGGTCGACGGCGGGATGACGCGCAAGATGATCTACGAGGAATAGGCGGTGCGTCTTGCGGCCGTTCGCCGCCGGCGCTACTCTATGGTTGCGTGAAGCGGTATATGAAATACATTAAAACGGTGCGTGAATAGGCCGCCGACGCACGGCGGGCCGGGATGGAGTGCGACATGGTTCGACTGCAAAAGTCCGCGGGTGCCTGGGGCGCACCCCAGTTCAACGAGGTCCTGAAGGCCGAGCTGGAGTCCTTGGGCAAGGACGAGCTGCCGCTGCAGGAAGGCCTGTCCACGGGTAGCTATGTCACCGACCACAAGCGCCAGGCCATGATCATCAGCGTCAACGACTGTGGTGAGCGGATCCGCGCCAAGGCGGGCATTTTCTATACCGGCATCCTGACCGGCTGCGCATGCGCCGACGATCCCACTCCCGTCAATGAAGAGAGCGAGTACTGCGAGCTGCAGCTCGACATCGACAAGCGCACCGGCGAGGCCGTCGTCGCGCTCGCGGCGGACTAGCCCGGTTCCCACGCGCCTCGCTACCGCGAGACGGAATCTCCTTTCCCTGGCGAATTGCCGACGGTGCGCTATCGTTAAATAGACGCCCCGGTCCGGATCCCCTCCGGTTTCCTGAAGCCCGCCGCCAGCTGGATCCCCGGCGCGTCATAAACCCGCCACAAAATCGATGCTTAGGCCGCCTTGAGCATTTCTTGAGGAGGCTCGGGCGTTGTCCCATATGCGGTGCCCGCCGCGAGGAGGAAAGGTCATGAGTCAGGTTCTCGACGAAGTATTATCCGCCAATTCGAAATATGCCGCTGAATTCGGCGACAAGGCCAATCTGCCGATGCCCCCGGGCCGTCATTTCGCGATTCTGACCTGCATGGACGCGCGGCTCGACCCGGCCAAATACGCCGGTCTGGCCGAGGGGGACGCCCACGTGGTGCGCAACGCCGGCGGACGGGCCAGCGACGACGCCATCCGCTCGCTGGTGATCTCCTACAAACTGCTCGGCACGCGCGAGTGGTTCGTGATCCATCACACCGACTGCGGTATGGAGACCTTCACCGACGACATCATGCGCGAGCTGCTGGCCAGCAGCCTGAAGACATCCACCGTCGATGCCAAGGGGTGGCACGACTCGGGCAAGGGCCCGGGGTCGACCGAGGGCAACTATATCGACTGGCTGACCATATCGGACCAGCCCAAGAGCGTCCTCGAGGACGTCACCCGAATCAGGAACCATCCCCTCGTTCCGGGAGACATTGCGATCTACGGCTATATTTTCGATTGCAAGAGCGGCAAGCTCATCGAGGTCCCGGAGGCGACCAAGGCCGGCAAGCCGCACTGAACGGGAAGAGAGCATGCGCCCGGGCCGCGAGCTTGCGGCCCGGCGCTATTTCTCCGCATGGACGATCAGCACGTCGCACGGCGCATGGTTGGATATGGCCATCGCGGTCGAGCCCAGTGGGGCCTTCGCATCGCGGTCGTGCGCCCCGACGACCAACAGGTCGACCGGGTGTTGGCCGGCCCATTCCAGTATCTCGTGATTGGCCGATTTGGAGCTGATCAGGACCTCCTGCTCGGCGGCTTGAGTTCCGAGCTCGCGGGCGAGTTCCGCCAACTCCGCCTTCGCGCGCTCCATATAAAAGGTGGCGGGGTCGATATTCTCCGGCGGGATCGGGTTGACCGGAATGTCTTCCGGAAAATGCTCGACCACGTTCAACAGCGTCAGGGTCGCGCCGTCGCGCCCGGCCAGGGCCGCGGCGCGTATTGCGGCCACTCGGCTGTTCTTCGAAAAATCCACGCCTACCACGATGCTTCTGTAGCCGGCCATTGTTCCCTCCCTTTCGTGGGTTGCACACACGGCAGGTGCTGCCTGGGCTTCCATTGCAACGCAAAGCGCGCACAAAACCCCTGATCCAAGTCAGTTAGTCCGCATTGGGCGGCTCGCCCAGCAGCGCGGCGACCGGAAAGTCGCTCAACAACGCTTCGATTTCCAATACGGACCGCTCGCCGCGGCGGCTTGGAGCTACCCGCTCTCCCGTCAAGCTGTTTTGAAATGCCACGTCGGCGAATGCCTCGGGCAGCTCAAGGACCGTCTCGCTCCAGATCGAGGGCTCGGGCAGGCCTGGCGTTTCCTGCGCGCTGTCCTCGGCCAGACGGGCGTACCAGCGCGGCGCGCACACGAGCACGGCACGGCCTTCGTGTTGGCGGGTAAAGGCGACGATGTGCTCGGCACACGGACCTGCGGCGTCGAGCGCCAGATAGTCGCCGTGGATGAACAAACCGGGATGCTGTCTGCGCAACTGGAGCAGGCTATGCGTGAGGAAGAGTTTGGCGCGCCCGTCCTCCAGGGGTTGGCACAGGGCGCGAATCTCGGGCCCCCGGACGCGGATCGCCTGTGCGATGGGCAGTCCGCTGAGCATGGACTCGCAGTGGGCATAGTCAATCGGCCGCCGGTTGTCAGGGTCGACCAGATCGAAGCGCCACAGCTCGTTGCCCTGATAAATGTCGGGCACACCGGGCGCGGTCAGCTTGATGATCGTGCGGCTCAGACTGTTGAGCAGACCGACGGGGGCGATACGGGCCTGGAAGGCGAGAAAGTCGGTCAGGAAGGGATTGCGCTTGGGGTGGGCGAACAGACGTTCGATAAAACGGCGCACGCCCTGCTCGTAGTCCTCGTTCGGCGTCAGCCACGAGCTGTGTTCCTTTGCCTCGCGCACCGCCTTGATCATGTAGGCTTCGACGCGCTCTCGCAGGTGGCCCCGTTCCTCGTCGGAGACGGGATGGGGCGGCCATACGCCCAGCAGGGTCTGGTAGAGAAGATACTCGTCGTTACGCGACGGCACGCGCAGTCCGTCCACCTCGAGTTTCTTCGAGCGATTGACACGGCTCCAGCGGCCCACGTGCCGCCGCCACTCCTGGGGCAGCTCGGACAGCACATTGATGCGTGCGCGCACGTCTTCGCTGCGTTTGCTGTCATGGGTCGAGGTCGCCAGGAGGGTCGCCGGCCAGTGTTCCAGGTGTTCGCGGTTGAAAGCGTGCAGCGCGGCGGGCGAACGACCGTAGCTGCTCGGATCGCCGCCGACCTCATTGAGCGATACGAGCCGGTGGTAGCGGTAGAACGCGGTATCCTCCACCGCCTTGGCCATCACCGGGGCGGTGTACTGCTGGAAGCGCAGGACGAACGCCGCCCGTTCGTGCAGTGCCGCCGGCGCGAGCGAGTCGCGTTCTTCGAGCAGCAGCTGCGTGCGAACGAAATCGAAGATGATCGGGTCGACGGTGGGTGAGCGCCGTTTGGCCTGTGCCACCGCCCAGTCGATGAATTGACGGTCCTCGTCGCGCGTCGCTTCGGTCGTGACATAGGTTCGGTAGACCGGAAAGCAGGCGGCGATTTCGGTCAGCGCCTCGCGCAGGCCGTTCAGGGTGTAGTCGCGCGTCTGGCGATCGCGCTCGGCGATCTTGTCGAGCATGTTGGCCAGCACCGTCAGCTCGCTGGACAGCTGGGTGCGGATGACCAGTTTCTTGCAGCGGTAGACCAGCTCCTCGTAGTCGGGCGCCTGGCCGATGAAGCGGGCATACAGGCCGTCGAGTTCCCGCTGGGACTGCGGCCAGACGAACAGGCCGTCGACCAGTTGGGAGAATTCATAGCCGGTCGTGCCGCGCACCGGCCACGCGTGCGGCAGGTGTTCGTAGTGGGCGAGCACCTTCTCGATCACGATGTAGGGTGGGTCGCCGGCACCGGCCCGGCGCATCGCCGCGTCCAGGCGCCGGTAATAGTCGAGGGGGTCGCGCAGGCCGTCCGGATGGTCGATGCGCAGGCCATTGAGCTGACCCTTGGCCACCAGCGTCAGGACCAGCCGGTGCGTCGATTCGAAGACCTCGGGTTGGTCCATGCACAGGCCGGCCAGGTCGTTGATGTCGAAAAAACGCCGATAGTTGATCTCGTCGGAGGCGACCTGCCAATAGGCCAGGCGGTAGGCCTGGGTCTCGAGCAGTCGGTGCAGGGCATCGAAGCTTGCGGGGCGTTCGGGTTTTCCGTTGAGCTGCCGGATGGCCAGATCCAGAGCCGCCCGCACGCCCGGGTGTGTCGCACACAGCGCCGCCAACCGGCGTTTGGCCTGGGCCGCCTCCTCGTCGCGGCGCCGACAGACCTTCGCTTCGGTGGTCGTGCGCGGCGGCAGCGCCTGAAAGGCCGCGATGACCTTGTCCAGCTCTTCGGCGCGGTCGCGGTCGGACACCTCGCGCACCGCGCTGCCGAGGACCTGCGGGTAGGTCGTGGGGTCGAGCGGAAAACGGTGGTTGTGGTAGTGCACGCTCAGCTCGCCGCGAGCGGCGTCCACGCCAAGCACGAGCTCGCCGCGTTCGAGCACGGCGCCGTAGCGATCGCCGAGAAACGGCAGCAGGACCTTGCCGCGCAGCTCGTCTTTGACCGGGGCCCAGTCGATGTCGAAAAACGCGGCATAACGCGAGGCCGGGCCGTTTTCCAGCACGTCCAGCCACCAGGCGTTATCGTCGCCGCCCACGCCCATGTGGTTGGGCACCAGGTCCAGAATATGTCCCATGTCGTGGCGTCGCAGCTCGGCGACGAACGCCTCGAAGTCCTCGCGGCTGCCCAGCTCGGGATTGAGGGCGTTGTGGTCGACGATATCGTAACCGTGGGTGCTGCCGCTGCGTGCCTTGAGATAGGGCGAGCAATAGACGTGGCTGATACCCAGCGCGGCCAGATAAGGCACGACGGCGCGGGCCTCGCGAAAACCGAACCCGGCGTGCAGCTGGAGCCGGTAGGTCGCGGTGGGCACAGTCGGGGCGCTCACGGTTCAGACTCCTGCAGCGTCCAGCGCAGCGACCACGGGGCCAGCGTGCAGGCGCTGCCTGTTTCACCCGATGCGCTCCCTTCGGTGTGCAGGACCGTACCTTCGAGCCACGGCGCCTGGCTCTGCGGCGAGTCACCGAGGTTGGCGACGACGCACAGTTGTGCGCCGTCGGCCAACGTCCAGCAGGCGTGCAGTCCGCGCTCGCCGAACCGAGCGACATGCGCGCCGCGGGGGGCGGGTAGACGCGGCGCGATGTGCTCCCGGCGAATGTGCAGCAGGCGGCGGTGCCAGTCGAGCCAGACGGCGTGCTCGTCGCGGCCGGCGGTCTTCCAGTCGAGCCGGCTCGCTTCGAACGTGCCCCGCGCATTGGGATCGGGAATGCGCTCGCGCGCCGTCGGATCGGCAAAGGCGGGGAAGTGGGCGAACTCGCGCCGCCGCCCGGCGGTGACGTTCTCGGCCAGTCCCGGTTCGAAGTCGCAAAAGAACAGAAACGGCTGCGGCGAGGCCCATTCCTGGCCCATGAACAGCAGCGGCGGCGAGGGCGCGAGCAGTAACAGGCCCGTCAGCGCACGCACCGGGGCGTCGCCGGCGAGGGCGGTCAGCCGTTCGCCGAAGGCGCGGTTTCCGATTTGATCGTGGTTTTGCACGAAGCCGACGAAGGCCTCCGGCGGCAGCGCGGCGCTCGGCTCACCGCGGGCGATACCGCCGCGAAAGCGCGAGGCCTCGCCCTGATAGGCGAAGCCTTCACCGAGGCAGCGTGCGAGATGGGACAGCGGTGCGTCGCGGTAGTCGACGTAGTAGCCGGCGTCCTCGCCGGTGGCGAGCACGTGCGCGGCGTGGTGCAGGTCGTCGTTCCACTGCGCCGCGTACCAGCGGGGGCGTTCGGCCTCACGCGTGAGATAGCGGGCCGCGTTGTGGTCGTTCTCCAGGACCAGGTGCACGTGGCGCGCGGGGTCGAGCTGCGCATGCACGGTCTCGGCCAGTTCGACGAGGATGTCGGGGCTGGAATCATCGATGATGCTGTGCACTGCGTCGAGACGCAGGCCATCGAGGTGGTATTCCTCCAGCCAATACAGCGCGTTGTGGATGAAGAACTGCCGGACCCATTCGCTGCGCGGGCCGTCGAAGTTGATCGCCGCGCCCCACGGGGTGTGGTGGCGTTCGGTAAAGAAATCCGGCGCGTAGAGGTGCAGGTAATTGCCCTCCGGTCCGAAGTGATTGTAAACGACGTCGAGAAACACCATCAGGCCGCGGGCATGCGCGGCCTGAACGAACGCCTTGAAGTCTTCGGGAGGGCCGTAGCCGGCGAACGGCGCGAAGGGATAGACCCCGTCGTAGCCCCAACCGCGCGAGCCGGCGAAGGCGCCCACCGGCATCAGCTCCACGGCGGTGACCCCCAGCTCGACCAGGTGGTCGAGGCGCCCGATGGCCGCCGCGAACGTGCCCTTCGGAGTGAAGGTGCCGACATGCAGCTCATAGAGGACGGCCTCGTGCCACGGCCGCCCGTGCCAGTCCTCCCCGCGCCACTGCCAGGCGAGCGGGTCGACTACCTCACTGGCGCGATGCGGGCCGTCGGGCTGGGAGCGGCTGGCCGGGTCGGGTACCTGCCAGTTGCCGTCGATGCGATAGCGATAGCGCGTGCCGGCTCCGGCGCGCTGGGTTTCCAGGGCGAACCAACCGTCGGACTCCGCGCTCATCGCCAGGGCGAGCTCGTCTTTTCCCTGCCCCAGATAGAGCTCCACGCGGCGCGCCGCGGGCGCCCACAGGCGAAACCGGACCCGGCCGTCCTCGCGGACCTCGGCGCCGAACGGCATGGGGTGTGCTCGCGTGGCCATCGTGAGTGGCGTTTGTCGCGCCTCCGTGCGGGGATGGGCCCCCGGCGTCAGCCGAGCTCGATGCGATCGCCGGCGCCGTGCAGCAGGGCGACCATCAGTGTCAGGTATTCGCGTAAATGGCGCGTAATCAGGAAATTGTCGCGCACGAATCCCTGCGCCTTCTCGCCCATCTCGGCGAGTTTGTCGGGCTGGTGCAGCAGGTACCGTATGCGCAGTGCCGCGCCCTCGGGGGTGTTCACCAGAAACCCGGTGTGGTGGTTGATGACCTGAAGCCGGATGCCGCCCACGTCGCCGCCGATGACGGCCTTGCCCTTCCACATCGCCTCGGTCACTGTCAGCCCGAAACCCTCGCGCAGCGATTTTTGCAGGACGATGGGCGCGGCACGCTGCAGAGCGTTGATGGTGCGGTGGGCATCGGACGGCAGCAGCAGGACGTGGATATCCGGGTCCAGCTCGGCTGTCGCCCGGACCTCGTTCAGGACCGCTTCGCCTTCAGGGTCGTCCGTCGCGCCGCCGCCGGCCAGCACCAGCTGCAGCGAGGGCACGAACTTCTTGGCGAGCTCATAGGCTTGGATCACGCCGACTGGGTCCTTGAATCGATCGAAGCGCGAGACCTGCAGCACCAGCGGGCGCGAGGGATCGAGCTCGAAGCGCTCGTAGACCGAAGCCACTTCGTCGCCGCCCAGCTCCATGTTCTTCTCGCTCAGCGGATCGATGCTCGGCGAGACGATGTACTGGGGATGCGGCAGGGACTGGGCGAAGGCCGCCAGCGAGAACACGCTGGCGTCGTAATCCTTGACCCAGTTGCGCAAATAGCGCCAAACCGGCCGGTGCGGGTGGCTAGCGTCGATGTGACAGCGCCACACCCACTTGCCGCGGCGGTTTGGGCAGAGCGCGTGCAGCGGCGCGGGCTGCGGGTCATGAATGAAGACGAAGTCCGCCTCTTCCAGGGTCGATCGCAGCCGCTCGGCATTCGTCCGGTTCGTCTTCTCGTAGGCCTCCAGCAGGTGAGGCGGAATGTCCACGCGAATGCCCTGCAGGGCGTTGTGCATGCCCTTGGTGCAGTCGAAGAATTCGCCTTCGCCGCTGATCGTCTCCCAGCGCGCGTCCAGCCCCAGCTCGCGCGTCAGCGGCACGAGCTTGTCGAGTATCTCGGCCACACCGCCGCCCAGGCGCGTGGAATTGACATGCACCAGCTTCATTCCGCGCAGCGGCTCGGACAATTGGCGCAGGTGTTCGATGACGTCGCGGCCGGCGACCTTGGCGTATTCGTCGAGCATGCTCATGGCGCGCTCTCCGCGAGATGGCGGT
>Ga0102944_1000340_pt1 | contig 36868 bp, 33 predicted proteins | sample SalPonD_shore_MG_FD_78172 | JGI IMG/M metagenome (GOLD analysis project Ga0102944, IMG submission 78172) | Salt pond soil microbial communities from South San Francisco under conditions of wetland restoration - Salt Pond MetaG... | ecosystem: Environmental > Aquatic > Marine > Intertidal zone >... | reverse complement strand
TGGGCGCTCAGCACGACGGGCCGGTCCAGGTCGCGCTCCATGACCTCGAGGTGGTCGACGGACCCGAAGGGCGAGCAGGCCACCGAGACGGCGTCGAACGCCGCGTCGGTCGACGCCGCCAGCTCGACGGCGCACCGGTAGGCCGTCGTCGGCGGGAGGTCGCGGACGTCGCCCGGCCGCGGGAGCTCGACGCCGCCGATGGCCGCCACGTCGAACCCCCGCGCCTCGAGGTACGCCTTCGTCTCCGCGTCGCGCTCGGCTGGGAACGGCGTCACCACGAGCAGCGAGGTCGCCCCGACCGCCCGGAGGGCATCGACCTGCGCGACGAGCGAGGTCGTGAAGGGGACGCTCACGGCCGCCTGGACCTCCTCGACGAGCCGGTCCTCGGCCTCGGCCCCCTCCAGCGTCGACACGGGCCCGCCGCCCGCAACGATGCAGTCGACGCCCCACTCGTCGAGGACCTTCGCGGCCGCGAGCCGGCGCTCGCGGGCGCTCGCCATGTGATCCCGGTCGAACGACGACGCGCCCGAGGAGACCGCGACGATTTTCACGCCCTCGGGGGCCATCTTCGTGTAGTTGTTCGGGTAGTCGCAGGTCGTCGGGTTGATCTTCCCGACCTTGAGCCGCCAGCCCTGCACCCGTGGCGCCACCGTCGCCGGACCGGCCGTCGCGTCGACCATTCGGGAATGGGCCCGTCGGGGTGCCTTAGCGTTTGTCGTGGCCCGGCCGGCGACGCGCCGCGGCCCGGCGTCGCCCGGCCGGCTACTCGAACTGCCGCTCCCACTCGGCGGCGGTCATCGACTCGCCGGTCACGCCGCCTGGACCCTGGGCGACGAGCTGTGCGGCCGCGGCGTCCATCACGTCGGGCTGGAGGATGGACCGGCGCTTCTCGGCCGGGAGGTGGTTCCAGATCTGCGTGTTCACCTGGCCGCCCGGGTCGAGGCAGTTCACGTTGACGCCGGCCGACGCGACCTCGAGGGCCACGCCGCGCGTGAAGCCCTCCACGGCCCACTTCGACGTCGAGTACGGGACGGCGTTCGCCTTCGACCGACGGCCGAGCCCCGACGAGACGTTCACGACGTTGCCCGAGCCCTGCTCGAGCATCGTCGGCAGGACGCCCTTCGTGAACAGGAAGACGCCCTTGAGGTTGACGTCGAGGATGGTGTCCCACTCCGCCTCGGTGGTCTCGACGATGGGCTTTCGCTCGTCGCCGAACGTGAGGAAGTCGACCCCCGCGTTGTTCACCAGGCCGTCGATGCGGCCGAAGGCGTCCAGCGTCGCCTCGACGACCGCCTCGACGGCCTCGGCGTCGCGGACGTCGGCGGGCGCCACCAGCGCCTCGGTCGCGGCCGCGTCAGCGATGGATTCGAGCTCGTCGACGCTCCGGGCGACGAGCGCGACGTTGGCGCCGAGCGTGCCCAGGTGGGTGGCCATCGACCGCCCCAGCCCCTTGCTCGCGCCGGTCACGATCACGACCCGACCGTTCAGATCGGTCATCACCCCAACGGCGACGAGGGTCGCCCATCACTGTGTCGATATCGCCGGGGCCGTCGGCGCGTCCCGTCCCTTGCGGCCGACGGCCCGACACCGCGACGGTTATGTCCGCGACGGGGGACACGGATGCCATGCTGTTCCTGACGAGCCGCGACGTCGCGGCGCTCGTGACGATGACCGACGTCGTCGAGGCCCTCGAGGCCGGGTACGCGGCGCACGGCCGGGGCGAGGTGGCGGACGTGCCCCGCGAGAACCTCCGGCCGCCGACGGGCGACGGCAGCCTCAAGGCCATGCCCGCCGCGGGCCCCCAGGGGCTCGGTGGCATCCTCTACACCGGCGGCTTCCGGGGCCGCCCCGAGGGGACGGTCTCGAAGCTGACGGTGCTGTTCGACGGCGAACACGGCGACCTGGCGTGCGTCATCGAGTCCGACCGCCTGTCCTGGCTGCGGACCGGCGCGACCAGCGGGGTGGCGACGGACCACCTCGCCCGGGATGACGTCAGCCGCCTAGGTCTCGTCGGCTCGGGCCGCCAGGCCCGCTCGCAGCTCCTGGGCGTGGCCGCCGTCCGGGACCTCGACGAGGTCGTCGTCTACTCGCCGACGCGGGCGAACCGCGAGCGGTTCGCCGCCGAGATGGCCGACCGCGTCGACGCCGACGTCCGCCCGGTGTCGAGCGCGCGGGCGGCCGTCGAGGGGTCGGACGTGGTCTGCACCGCGACGACCTCGCCCGAGCCGGTCCTCGACGGCGAGTGGCTCGCGCCGGGCACCCACGTCAACGCCATCGGGGCGCACTATCCGGACCAGCGCGAGGTGGACGAGGAGACGGTCCGGCGGTGCCGGGTCGTCGTCGACGCGCTCGACCGCGCGCGAAAGGAGGAGGGCGAGCTCATCATCCCGGCCGGGACGGGGGCGTTCGACTGGGACGACGCCGTCGAGCTCGGCGCGGTGGTGGCGGGTGACGTCCCCGGCCGCGAGGACGAGGACGAGACCACCCTCATGACCTCCGGCGGCCTCTCGATGGAGTACCTCGTGACGGGCCGGCTGGTCTACGACCGGGCGGTCGAGGCTGGGGTCGGGACCGAGCTGCTCGGTGACGCGGCCCCCGGAACGGGCCGTACCTAACGGGTCTGGCGCGACGGTCGGGCCGGGGCGGGTCGCTGCGAGAGGTGGCATTACCGGAACTCTTAAATTCCATTGCTCCTCCCTGAGTGTGTACCATGTCGGACCATGACACCCCGGTACACCGGCGGAGATTCCTCAAAGCGACCGGCGCCGCCGCGTTTGCGGGGTTGGCAGCAGGTTGCACCGGTGGGAACAACGGGGGCAGCGGCAACAACGGCGGCGGCTCGACGCCGACGAAGACCTCGACTTCGACGAAGACGGCCACCAAGACGGCCACCAAGACGGCGACCCCCTCGCTCGAGGCACAGGCCAAGAAGGAGGGCACGGTCCACGTCGCCCAATCGATGTCCGGGTGGGACGCCTTCGAGCAGCAGTTCACCAAGGACACGGGCGTCAAGGTCGACATGCTGCGCACCAACTCCTCGAAGGTCGCCACCCGCGTCCTCCAGGAGTTCAACGCGAACAAGCTCTCGTACGACGTCATCGGCTTCGGCAACACCGTCGAGGTCTGGGCCCAGCTCGACCAGCAGGGCATGTTCCAGGCGTTCGTCCCGCAGTCCGTCAAGGACTCCGGGCACCAGGACGCCCGGATGTTCGCGAGCAACCGCGGCCAGGAGCTGTTCTCCCAGGAGGCGCTCGTCTTCCTCTACAACAAGGACAACGTCAGCAACCCGCCCACGACCATCCAGGAGTGGGTCAACTGGGACGGCTCGTTCGCCCTCTCCCACCGTGACCCCAACACGCTCGGGGCCCTCGCCATGGCCCACGGGATAGACCAGGCCAAGCAGATCCTCGGCGAGCTCGGCAAGAAGACGCAGTGGATCAGCAGCCACCTGACGATGGCCCAGAACATCGCGTCGGGCGAGATCGACGCCGGCGTCACCTACTCGAAGTTCCGCGGCTACGACTGGGGCGGACCGCTCGCCAAGCAGGACATCGACGGCTTCCCGGACCAGTTCGCGACCGCGAGCTACGGCTACTCGAAGAAGCCGCACAACCCGGCCGCGTCCCGGGTGTGGATGAACTACGTCCAGGACAACATCGTGGACTACATGAACAACAACGTGTTCAATGGCATCTTCTACGAGCCCGAGGACACGCCGAAGGACGTCTTCGTCTGGGACTACAAGTTCATCGAGGGGATCAACGTCGACAACTACACGAAGGAGTACCAGCAGGCAGCCGGCTACAGCCAGACGGGCTGAGTTCGGCCCGCACGTTCGACACGGCGACCCCACCGATTCGACGCCCGCCCACCGGGGCGGGTACGGGTGGGCTGGCGGCACAGGCAACGAACCGAGGCGCGACGTCGATGCGTTCGCAACAGATAAATGGTGGTACTGCCACAGTGAATTCGATTCAGGGAAAGCTCATGGAGACATCCGAGATTCGGTCGTTCGGGGGCTCGCGACGATGACGACCCGCCGGTCGGTGACGGCATGAGCCGTCCGGACCAGTCCTCGTTCGACTGGAACCAGCTCAAGTACCGGTTCGTCCCGAGGACGTGGGACGAGAAGGTCATCTACGTGACCCTCCTGGCGATCCTCCTCTTCACCATCGTCATGCCCATCGGGGCGATCGTGATCTACTCCTTCGCCTCCCGGTTCCCCGTCACGGGGGCGTTCGGCTTCACCTTCGAGCACTACATCACCTTCGTCAGGGACCCGAACCTCCTCCTCAAGCTCACCATCAACACGTTCGAGTACGCCTTCGGCGCGACGGCCCTCGGCATGGCGATCGGCATGCTCGCGGCCATCTACGTGGTGAAGTACCTGGGCGGCAGCCGGCTCCAGATCTTCATGCTCGTCCCCTACGGCATCCCGTCGGTGGCGGCGCTCACCGGGTGGATCTTGCTCCTCGGGAAGGTGGGGCTCATCACCAAGACGGTGATGTCGATCTTCGGCCTGTCCCACCCACCGTGGGACATCTACTCGATCTGGGGCATGATCTGGGTCGAGGGCATCCACACGGCCCCGGTCGCGTTCCTCCTGACGATGCCCGCGCTCCGGAACGTCCCCGCCGCGCTGGACGAGGCGTCGTTCATCGCCGGCGCCAGCCGGTTCCGGACGTTCCGCCGCATCATCCTGCCCGTCATCTGGCCGTCCATCCTCTCGACCTTCATCTTCCTCTTCGTCAGGGACATGGCGACCGTCGCCACGCCGAGCATCCTCGGCGCCCCCCACCAGTTCTACACCTACGGGTCGGCCATCCCGTACCTGTTCCTCTCCGGGCTGACCATCAACTACAGCGAGGCGCTCTCGTTCTCGGTCATCATCACGCTCGTGACGGCCGGCTTAATCCTCTACTACCTGAAGATCCAGGAGCAGGAGGGGAAGTTTGCCACGGTCATCGGGCGGGGCCGGTCCGAGCCGCTGACCTACGAGGTGACCCCCTTCCGGAAGGGCGTGGGCATCGGCATCCTCGTGGGCTACCTGCTCCTCGCGGGGGCGCTCCCGTTCGGCGCCATCCTCTGGTCGTCGCTGCTCCCGCCGAGCGCGCTGACGCTGAAGCTCAACGCCGGGTTCTCCCTCCACAACTTCGTCGTCCTCTTCTCGGGACAGGGGAACGCCCAGGGCTGGTGGACGTCGCTCATCAACACCCTCATCATCGGCGTGACCATCCCCACCGTGGCGATGTTCATCAGCCTGCTCATCGCCTACGCGAACCAGACCATCAAGATCCCCCTCCGGCGGACGCTCTCGCTCCTGGCGGCCATCCCGCTCGCCATCCCGGGCATCGCGCGCGGGCTCGGGTTCCTCGTGGCGTTCATCCGGACCCCCATCTACGGCACCTTCTGGATCCTCTTCATCGCGTTCACCGGCTGGGCCATCCCCATCGGGATGCGCTACGCCTCCCCCGCGCTCACCCGCGTCGGCGTCGAGAACACGGAGGCCTCCATCGTCAGCGGCGTCGACGCCATCCGGTCGTTCCGGAAGATCACCGTGCCGCTGGTGAGCGAGGACTTCATCGCCGGCTGGATGCACCTGTTCGTCGGCGTCATCCGGAACGTGTCCATCCCCATCCTGCTCTACGCGGCCGGCTCGCAGGTCGTCGCCGTCGAGCTCCTCAACGTGCTGCAGGCCGGGTACCTCAAGACGGCGTCGACCATCGCCGTCGTCATCGCCATCATCTCCATCATCCCGTACCTCACCCTGCAGTGGTGGCGGCTGTCCCGACGGCAGAAGGCGTCCGCCAAGACCGTCGTCGCCGAGTAGGACCTCGAGGGCCCCGTTTCGAAGCCCTCCGGTCCGGGGGGAAGGGGGACGACCGAAACCGTTATCCCTAGACCTCGGGAACGGCTATGAGTCGCGATACCATGTGTTATGGCTCAGGAGACACCTTCGGGAACGTCGGGGACATGGCGGCCTACGAGGACCTGCAGCGGTACCTCGACGAGACCGGCACGCACGAGGCGGTCGAGGCCTCGCTGACCCTCGACCCCGAGCGGGTCCACACGCACGGCGGGCACGCGCACGTCCACGCCCACGGCGGCCACACCCACCGCCACGCCGACCTCCCCGGCGAGTACCGGCGTCGGCCGCGGCCGGCTGCCGACGGCGGGACGACCACCACGCGCCGGGCGCGGACGCCGTCGTTCGACACGTCGTTCGAGCACCTCGTCGCGAACGCCCGCGCGGTGGCGACGACCGCGAGCGAGAAGGACCAGTGGGGTCGGAGCGGGAACATCCCCGGCTACGACGTCTCCCCGGGCGAGGACGTGCTGCTGGTGGTCGACCAGACTTACGAGCAGACGGTCGTCGACGCCTTCGTCGAGGCCTTCCACCGCGAGGGCGCGAACGTCGACGTCGTCTCGCTCGACCCCGCCGACCCGGAGGAGCTCCACCCGTGGTACGACGAGCGGCCCGGCATCACCTACCCCGATGAGCCCGTCGACGAGCGGTTCGACGAGCTCGAGTCGGCCCGCCGCCCCGAGGAGCGCTACGCCCGGGGCAACACGATGACCAAGCCCACCTACTTCGACCCGAGCGGGGAGCGGTTCGACCACTGGTGGGAGGACGTGGCCAACGGCTACGACCTCCTGGTCCACGGGATGGGCGGGCCGACGCCGAGGGACGCCCCCACCCGGCCGTACCGGTACGAGCGCATCCCGTGGCGGGTCAAGCAGGACCTCGCGGGGAACTCGGCGTCGTTCCCCCGCGACGTCTGGGCGCTCATCGACGAGAAGACCGCCGAGGTCGTCACCGCCGCCGAGTCGATGCACCTGACCGACGCCGAGGGCACGGACCTGCGGTGGACGAACTACGTCACGGACGTCTACCCGCGAAAGCGCCCGTGCCACGTCCACGGCCACCCGCTACTCCCGACCTCACAGCTCGACACGGCCGGCGTCATCAAGGGCACGACCAACCACGTGACGGCCTTCCCGCCCATCGAGGTCGAGATCGAGCGCGGCAAGGTCGTCGACGTCAGCGAGGGCGGCGAGTACGGGCGGCTGTGGCACGAGACCCTCGAGGCCATGCGGGAGCACGACGGGGAGTACGGCGAGCTCTGGCGCGAGCGCTACGACGAGTGGAAGCAGGGTCCGGGGGCGAAGTACGACTACGACTACTACGACGGCAGCCCCGGCATGTTCTGGCTCTGGGAGTGCGCCATCGGCACCAACCCCAAATACGGCCGGCCGGTCGGGGCGGACCTGACCAAGTTCTCCTTCCCGATGATCGAACGGATGCGCGCCGGCGTCATCCACCTCGGGATGGGCAACATCCCCCACGAGGTGGCGCTCAAGCGGGAGGCTCAGGCGCGGGGCCTGCCCTGGGGCCACGTCCACGTCCACCAGCTCTTCCCGACGCTCGAGGCGACCATGGCCGACGGCCGGACGGTCAAGGTCATCGACGACGGCTACCTCACGACGCTCGACCACCCGGAGGTCCGTGAGCTCGCGAGCCGGTACGGCGACCCCGACGAGGTCCTGGCGGTCGACTGGGTGGCTGACGTGCCCGGCATCAGCAGCGAGGGCGAGTACGCGGACTACGCCGACGACCCCAAGGCCTGGCTGAAGGCCAACCAGGTCGCCGGGTAGCCGCGGTTCTCGACGGGACCACCCGTTCCGGTGCCGATACGTTTACGTCGCGGTGCGGTCCAGGCTCTCGTGTACTGGTAACATGTGTTATGGCTCAGGAGACGTCTTCGACAACGTGGCCGACATGGCCGCGTACGAGGACCTGCAGCGGTACCTCGACGAGACCGGCACGCGCGACGCGGTGGCCACCTCGCTCACGCTCAACCCGGAAACGGTCCACACCCACGGCGGGCACACGCACTCGCACGCCCACGGGGGCCACGAGCACACCCACCCGACCCACGCCGGTCGCTACGCCCGGCAGGGTGAGCGCCGGCGACGCCCGGTGTCGGCCGACGGCGGAACGGTGACGACGCGGCAGGCGCGCAATCCCGACTTCGACACGTCGTTCGAGCGCCTCGTCGAGCACGCCGGGGACGTCGCGCGAACCGCGAGCGTCAAGGACCAGTGGGACCGCAGCGGGAACATCCCCGGCTACGAGGTGAGCGCCGGCGAGAAGATCCTCATGGTCGTCAACTCGACCTACGACCAGACCGTCATCGACGCCTTCGTCGAGGCGTTCGAGCGCGAGGGGGCGACGGTCGACGTGCTCGACCTCTACTTCCCCGAGAAGGACGAGATCCACCCGTGGTGGGACGAGGGGCCGGGCGTCACCTACCCCGACGACCCCATCGACGAGCGCTTCACCGAGCTCGCGTCGGCCCGGACCGACGACGAGCGGGCCGAGCGCGGTTACATCCTCGAGCGCCGCCACCTCTACCCCGAGGCCGAGGACGCCGACTGGTGGGAGCAGGTCGCCGAGCGGAACGACTACGACCTCCTCATCTACGGCATCGGCGGGCCGACGCCCAAGGACGCCGCCCACCGACCGTACCGGTACGAGCGCATGCCGTGGCGCCGGCCCCACAGCCTCGCGGGGAACTCGGCCTCGTTCCCCCGCGACGTCTGGGGCCTCATCGACGAGAAGACGGCGGAGATCGCCACCGCCGCCGAGTCGATGCGGCTGACCGACCCCGAGGGGACCGAGCTCGAGTGGACGAACTACGTCACGGACGTCTACCCGCGAAAGCGCCCGTGCCACGTCCACGGCCACCCGCTGCTGCCCACCTCCCAGCTCGACACGGCGGGCGTCATCAAGGGCACGACCAACCACGTCGCCGCCTTCCCACCCATCCAGGTCGACATCGAGAAGGGGAAGGTCGTCGACGTCAGCGAGGGCGGCGAGTACGGTGAGCTCTGGGGCGAGACGCTCGAGGTCATGCGCGAGTACGACGGCGAGTACGGCGAGCTCTGGCGCGAGAAGTACGACGAGTGGAAGCAGGGCCCCGGGGCGAAGTACGACTACGACTACTACGACGGCAGCCCCGGCATGTTCTGGCTCTGGGAGTGCGCCATCGGCACCAACCCCAAATACGGTCGGCCGAAGGGCGTCGACCTGACACGGTTCGAGTTCCCGCTCATCGAGCGGCTCCGGGCCGGCGTCATCCACCTCGGGATGGGCAACATCCCCCACGAGATGGACCTCAAGCGGAAGGCCAAGGCCCGCGGGCTCCCGTGGGGCCACGTCCACGTCCACCTGCTGTTCCCGACGCTGGAGGCCACGATGCCGGACGGCCAGACGGTGAAGCTCATCGACGACGGCTACCTCACGACGCTCGACCACCCCGACGTCCGCGCCAAGGCGGCCGAGCACGGCGACCCCGACGAGATCCTCGCGGTGGACTGGGTCGCGGACATCCCCGGCATCAGCAGCGAGGGCGAGTACGCGGACTACGCCGACGACCCCAAGGCCTGGCTCCGCGCCCACTCGACGGCCTGACGCCCCGCCCACGACGGACCGGTGCGGCCCGATCGACGGGCCGTCGTCGAACCCCCCGGTTCCGGGTGACGATGCTTTTATCACGCCACCTGAGTAACGGCGGCCATGCCACCCCCGGAGATAGACGTCGACTACGACCCGCCGCGCCGGTTCGTCGAGGAGCTCTACGGCACGACCTACAGCCTGTTCGACGCCCGACAGCAGCTCCGCGACGACGACCGCGTCGTGCGCTGGGCCGACTCGGACTGGCAGGCCAAGGGCGGGCAGATGTGGAACAAGGACGTCATCGGCAAGACCGTCGGGGGCGAGATCGGCAAGACCCAGTCGCTGCAGTCGCACGTCATCGACCTCGCGCCGGAGGCCGAGTCCCAGAAGCACTTCCACCAGAACGAGGCCCTCATGTACATCCTGGAGGGGCGGGGGTACGAGGTCCACGACGGCAAGCGCTACGAGTGGGAGCCGGGCGACCTCGCGCTCATCCACGGGGGGTGCGTCCACAAGCACTACAGCGCCGACCCCGACCACCCGGCCCGGGTCCTCATCATCAAGGCCAAGCCGCTCTACCTGTTCCTCCACCTGCTCTACCAGCAGTACGTCGAGCACGCGCCGGCCGAGCCCGCCCCGGGGCACGAGGACTACGAGCCGAGCGCCTTCGGCTCGCCATCGACCGTCGACCTGGACCCGGCCCACCGGCGCGTCTTCGACCGGCTGGCCCGCGTGACCCAGGCCGCCGGCGCCCACGGGCACGACCACGGCGGCCACGACCACGGCGAGCACGACCACCGTCACGACCACGGCGAGCACGACCACTCGCACGAGCACGGCCACGCCGGCCACGAGCACCCCCGTCCCGACGGCGGTGATGGCGCGTGAGCGACGTCCACGAGGAGGCCGCCCGGTGGAGTCGCGGCGACCGGGAGGCCGACTACTACGAGACGTTCCTCCGGCGCTCGGCGGCGAACCCGCTCGCCCAGCACGGCGACGGCCCGCTCAACAAGGTGCTCAAGCCCGAGGACATGCCGTGGGAGCTCTCGCGGCAGGGGCTCATCAAGCACATGCTCAACGCCGACCTGGCGGACGAGTTCGACTTCCCCGGCAAGGGGACCGACCTCTACATGCAGGTCGTGCCGCCCGGCTCGCGGTCGGGCAAGCACCGACACATGGGCGAGGAGGTCGTCTTCGTCCTCGAGGGGTCGGGCTACGACCACCACTGGGACACCGACATCGAGCTGGTCTCGACGGAGGAGGTGCGGTTCGTCGTCGACGAGGAGCCGAAGCGGTTCGACTACCGCGCGGGGGACGCGGTCTACGTCCCCACGAACACGGTCCACCAGCACGTGAACGACGGCGACGAGCCGCTGCGGTTCATCTCGGCGCAGGCCCGCGCCTACACCAACCTCGGCTACGGCTACGAGGACCTCGAGCAGTTCGAGAACGCGCCGGAGTACGACTCGCAGTTCGAGTAGTTCCGTCTCGAGAACTCGTTCTTTCTCACGCCTCTCCCGTTCCTTCGTCGCGCCGACCGACCATCCCGACCCGTCGAACGGTCGGCGTCTCCCGCCCTACAGCGGCAGCTCGTCGCCCCACTTCGCGAGGACCTCCTCGCGGTACTCGGCCGACGTCTCGGCGACGGGCGGGAACTCGTCGCGGCGCTCGTAGGGGACCGTGGCGTCGACGATGGCCCGCGAGTTGAAGGGGAAGTCGACATCGTCGTCGGGGACGAGCGGGTCGAGCGGCGTGCTCCAGGCCCGGTCGATGGTCTCGATGTCCTGGGTCGGGTCGCACCGCGTGCTCATCGCCCACGTCACCTCCTCGAGGCTCGAGGGGTCGACGTCATCGTCGACGACGACCGTCCACCGCCCGGCGTAGGCGCCCGCGCGCGTCTCGGTGGCGATGTAGCCCGCCTGGCGGGCGTGGCCGGCGTAGCGCTGCTTGATGGAGACGACGTTGAACTGGCGCGAGCCGCCGGACTCGTGGCAGAACACGCCCTCCACGTTCGGAACGCCGGCGCCCTCGAGCTCCTGCTTGAGGAGCGCCGAGCGGACGATGGCGCGGTAGAACCCGAGCTCCTGGGGGGGCTTGTGCGGCGGGGCGCAGACCAGGATGGGGTCGTCGCGGAAGTACATCCCCTCGACCTTCATGAACGGCTCGTCGCGGGCGCCCGACCCGTAGTAGCCCATCCACTCGCCGAACGGGCCCTCGACCGCCCGGTTCTCCGGGTGGACGAAGCCCTCGATGGCGATCTCGGCGTCGGCCGGGATGGGGAGCCCGGTGACGGGGCCCTCGATGACGTCGTAGGGCGCGCCGCGGAGGCCGCCGGCGTAGTCGAGCTCGGAGACGCCGGTCTCGGTCTCGTTGCACGAGGCCAGCCAGAGCGCGGGGTCCTGGCCGAAGGTCATCACGACGGGCAGTGGCTCGTCGTGCTCGAAGTGGGTGTCGCGGTGGAGCCGGCCGTGCTTGCCGGGCGAGATGTAGAGGAAAATCTCGTCCGAGTCCTTGGCCTGGGCCCGGTAGGTCCCGACGTTGATCCAGTCGGACTCGGGGTCCTTCGTGATGATGCAGTCGGCGGTCCCCATGTAGCGGCCGCCGTCCCCCTCGTGGTGGAGCGGCACCGGCACCTCGAACAGGTCCACGTCGTCGCCCCGCCGGACGTTCTCCATGACCGGGCCGTCGGAGACGGTCCGCGGCGGGATGAGCTCGACGCCCGAGGTGGCCGCGTCGTAGGCCTCGACGAAGTCGAGCAGCGAGTCGTACTCGGTCGGGAGGCCGACGCCGAGGGCGAGGCGCTTCACCGAGCCGATGTGGTTGTACAGCGTCCGGTGCCCCGCGGGGTAGCCCGGGATGTCCTCGAAGAGGAGGGCTGGGGAGTCCCGGCCGAGCTCCTGCTCGACGATCTCGGAGATGGCGCCCATCTCCCGTTCCCAGTGGACCCCGGAGAGGTGGAGGACCTCGCCCTCGTCCTCGACCTTCCGGAGCCAATCGCGAAGCCCGCCAGCCGTCACTTGCTCGCTCATACCGGACCGTCCGGCCAGCAGACGATAACGTTTGTGACCTCGGGGTCGTCCCGCCGCGCCCCCGAACCGTGACCGGCGGGGCCTACGCGATGACGGCGACGACGACCGCGTACCCGACCGCGATGACGGCCCCGACCTCGAACACCAGGCCGAACCCCCCGATAGCGAGGAGCAGCCCGAAGAACGCGGGCGACGACGCCTGCGCGGCGTACTTGCCCACGTTCATGCCGGCCACGACGCCCGCCCTGGCGTCGCCGGACGCGGCGTCGGTGACGGCGTCCTTGATGACCGGCGAGAAGACCGAGTCGCCCACGCTGAAGCCGAGGACGAGCAGGCCGACCCAGACCAGGCCGGGGGCGATCGGGACCAGCACCAGGCACGCGGCGCCGAGGAGGAGCGAGCCGACGATGGCCCACCGGCGGGAGAGGCGGCCGACGATGACCCCGGCGAGCGGGGAGACGAGGATGTAGGCGACGCCGCGGACCGAGAGCAGGAGCCCGGCCTGGGCGAAGCTGGCGCCCATCGTCCGGACGGCGAACAGCGGGACGAACGTGATGAGGCCGTACCGGACGAAGTCACGGACCCCGCCACCGAGGAGGAGCGAGCCGAGCCGCGGGCTCCGGAGCTGCTGGCCGAGGGTCCGGCCGTAGCTGGCGAGCTGCTCGACGAGCCCGTCGGCCGCGCGGGTCCGGTCGACGGTCTCCGGCAGGACGACGGCGAGGACGACGGCGGCCGGCAGGGCGACCGCGTACAGGAGGAACGGGTCGTTCCAGGCGATGGCGGACAGCGCGCCGGCCGCCGCGGGGGCGAGGATGGTGCCGACGCCGTTGACGCTCACGCGGACGCCCTGCGCGGCCGAGCCCCGCGGGCCGTCGTAGAGGTCGCCGAGGATGGTGACCGACAGGGGCATGATGCCGGCGAAGGCGACGCCCTGGAGCGCCCGGAGGAGGAGCACGGCCTCGAACGAGCCGACGCCCGCGATGGCCGTCCCGACGACGCCGAACAGGACCAGCGACGGGAGGACCACGGTCCGCCGGCCGTACAGGTCGGCGAGGAGGCCGGCGACCGGGACGGCGACCATCGCGGGCAGCGTGTAGGCCGTGATGACCAGGCCGAGCCGGGCGTCGGGCACCCCGAGCCCGGCCCCCATCGCCGGGAGCGCCGCCGCGACGACGTTGTTGCCCGTCGTCCCGACGAGGCTCAGCAGCACGACGGCCAGCAGCCGCGGGTCGAAGACGAGTCGGGTGGCGGCGTGCCCCTCGCCGGTCGCGTGGTCGCTGGAGGTCATCGGGCGGGTCCTGGTTGGGGGTGGTGGCGAGGTATCAGCCGAGGACCGCCGGGACGTTGGCGCTCAGCAGGTACACGGCGACGGCGAGGACCATGCCCGAGACGACGAGCTGGAGGGCGGCGTGGACCCGTGGGCCCCGGTCTCGCGCCAGCCGGAACACGACGCCGGAGCCGTAGCCGATGAGGCTCATGAACGTCGTGATGGAGACGGCGTAGGCCAGGACGACGGGGACGACCAGCGCCGCCGGGGCGTTCGCCAGCACCACCGTGAGGAACACGATCATGCTGACCGGCGGCGAGAGCGAGAACAGGGCCCCCACGGTCCCGATCTTGAGGTACTCGAGGGTCGAGTGCTCGTGGTCGTGCGGGACCCCGTCCGCCGGGCCGTGGTCGTCGCCGAGGGACGCGTGACCGTGTCCCCCGGCTCCGAGGCTGCCGAGCCCGTGGAGGTGCACGTGGGCGTGCACGCCGTCGCCGTGGTCGTGCTCGTGGGAGTGGACGAGCCGCCTGGTCGCGGAGACGCCGAGCCACAGGCTGAGGCCGACGAGGAAGACCCCGACGACGACGAACCCGGCCGTCTCGAGCACGGGCGGGAAGGTCGTCACGTGGAGGAGCAGCGTGGCCCCGACCAGCCAGGCGATCACGAGGAGCACGTGCCCGACGCCGAAGCACGCGCCGATGAGGGCCGCGAGCCGCGAGCGACCGACCCCGCCGGTCATGGCCGAGATGCCGGCGACGTGGTCCGGCTCCACGGCGTGGGTCATCCCGAGGACCCCGGCGGCGGCCATCAGGCCGATGGCCGTGAACGTCGTCATGGTGGTTCCTCCCGATGGCCCCACTTAGCGTTACCCACTTCGTCCCCCAGCCCGTCGCGGGGCGTCACCCGGTTCGCCCGGCCTCCCACGCGGCGAGCCGGTCCTGGCGGTAGTGGCCCTTGAAGTCGAGGTAGCGCTCGAGCTTGCCCCTCGCGTCGGTGAAGACGTGGGTGCCGTGGAAGACGAACACCGTGTCGAAGTCGTAGTCCAGGAGCGTCTCAAGGTTCCGCTCGGCGGCCGCGTGGTCGTGGTTGAACAGCTCCGGCGGCGGGAGGAGGTAGCCCTCGGGCAGGCCGCGGCGGTCGGCGCCGTCGAGGACGTCGGCCGAGATGAGGGCGCCGAGGTCGCGGAGCAGGAGCGCCGACGGACAGACCGAGTGGCCGGGCACCTGGACGACCTCGATGTCGCCCTCGAGCACGTCGCCGTGCTCGAAGGCCACGTCCGGCTCGTGGTCGATGGCGTCGAGGAGCGGGGTCTCGTCGGCCGCGGCCAGGAGCTGCGGGTCGAAGGCGTCCATCACGTCGTTCAATCCCCCGTGGTGGTCGCCGCCGGCGTGGGTCAGGATGACCCGGTCCACGGTGCCGACGGCCTCCCGGAGCGTCTCGACGAGCACGTCGCCCGTCCGGTCGAAGCCGGTGTCGACCAGCGTCGTCGTGCCCGCGGGCCGGTCCTCGAGGACGAAGACCCGCACGTACTCCAGCTCGATGTCGAACACGCCGTCGGCAAGTTCGCGCATGGCGGCCCTGGCGGGCACGGGCTCAATAAAGGTGGCTGCCTCGCGGCGGTGGGAACCTTTATACGCCGCTACGGAAATCACCCGGCACATGGCGGACGTCGACCTCAGCGGGACCGGGCTGCGTGGCGGTATCGTCGTGCTGGCGGTCCTGATGGTCTGGTTCATGCTGGGCGACCGCGAGCTCTACCCGCTGTGGACCATCGGGATGATCGCCGCCATCGGCCTCATCGCCGCCGTCTCGCTCTTCCGGTACGTGACCGACTGAGTCGGCCCGCGACGCCCCGACCGACCCGGCCCCCGGAAACGACGGCCCGACCGGCCGGGCCGGCAGCCGTGACGGGAGAAATCCCGATATATTGATGTGCCGACGGCTGAAGGTGCCGCCAAACCCATGCCAAACCGTCAGGAGTGGGTCATCGCGCTGGTGTTGAGCGTCTCGCACGGCGCCCAGCACTTCTTCAGCCGACTCATCCCCCCGCTCATCCCCGTCCTGGTCATCACCCTGGGCATGCCCCTCTGGAAGTTCGGGCTGCTGGTGAGCGTCTACTCGCTCGGCGCCGGCTTCGGACAGACCCCGATGGGCATCCTCTCGGACCGTCACGACCGGCGCTACATCCTGCCGCCGGGCCTGGCGGTGCTCTCGTTCGGCTACATCGTGTTCGGCCTCGCCCCGTCGCTCGGCGGGGGCCTGCCGAGCCTCGCGCTCGCGGGACACACGTTCGGGGGGCCGTTCCTGGTGATGAACGTCGCGATGGCCGTTTCGGGGGTCGGGGCGAGCGTGACCCACCCGACCGGCTACCCGCTCATCTCCGAGAACGTCTCCCCCGAGCGCAAGGGCCGGGCGCTCGGGATGTGGGGCAGCGCCGCCAAGGTCGGCGACGCCGCCGCGCCGGCGCTCATCGCCGTGCTCATCCTCGTGCTCGCCTGGAACCAGATCCTGCTCGGGCTCGGGGTGATCGGGCTCGCGTACTCGGCGCTGCTCTTCGTCGCGCTGGGCAGCGACCAGGTGGAGACCCGACCGCCGGAACACGCCTCGCGGGCCGCCGAGCGCGACGAGGCCGAGCGGGTGGACATCTGGTCGGCCGACAAGCGGGTGTTCCTCTACCCGATGCTCGTCATCCTCGTCTTCTTCATCACCCGGATGATCGCCACCAAGGGGGTCAACACGTTCGTCCCCGCGTTCATCGTCGACGTCTACGGCTACTCGCTCCACGCGTTCGGCCTGACGCTGGCGCCCGAGTCGTTCGCCAACTTCTACTTCTCGGCGCTGCTGCTCACCGCCGCCGTCGTGCAGCTGGCGACGGGCGCCCTCACGGACCGGTGGGACCACCGGACCGTGCTCCTCGGCTTCCTCGTCGTGACGACGCTCGCGCTCGGCCTGCTCTCGTTCGTGACGCTGGGGCCGCTGCTCCTGCTCGTCGTCCTGCTCGTCGTCGGCGGGGGCCTCTGGGGGCTCAACCCGGCCCGGGACGCCCTCATCAGCGACATCACCCCGGCCGAGCGCGAGGGCCGCACGTTCGGCTACCTCTGGACGGCCGCCCAGATCTTCGGCGCCCTCTCGCCCGTCTTCATCGGGTACATCGCCGGGGTCTCGGGCATCCAGGACAGCTTCAAGTACCTCGCCCTCTCGACGGCGGCCGCCGCGGTCGCCATCGCCCTGCTGTACAGCAAGCAGGTCTACGTCGACGCCGAGGCCGTCGAGCCCGCGGGCGCGATGGACTGAGCGGGGGTGGTCGAGCGACGATGAGCGTCGTGGCCCGGACGCTCGGGGTCGAGGACGTCTCCTTCCTGCGGTCGGTCGACGTCCAGCTCATCCTGCTGGTCAGCGCCGTGTCCTCGATGGGCGCCATCGCGAGCCCGGCCCTCCCCGCCATGAGCGACGCGCTCGGCGTCGGCCCGGCCCGCATCGGCCTGGTCTTCACGGCCTACACGCTGCCGGCCATCGTCGCCCTCCCGCTGGTCGGCGTCGTGGCCGACGTCTACAGCCGACGCGCCGTACTCGTGCCCGGGCTGCTCCTGTTCGGGGCGGCCGGTCTGGCCGTCGGGCTGGTCTCGGACTTCCGGCTCGTCCTCGTCCTGCGCGCGCTCCAGGGCGTCGGCTACGTCTCGTTCAACGCGCTGACGGTGGCGCTCCTGGGCGACCGGCTGTCGGGGGAGGCCGAGACCGCCGCCCAGGGCGTCCGGGTGCTGCTGAACAAGTCCTCGGGGTTCGTCGGGCCGGCCGTGGCCGGCGCCCTGGCCGCCGTGGCGTGGAACTACCCGTTCTTCCTCTTCGGCCTCGCGATCCCGGTGGGCCTGCTCGTCGCCGTCACGCTCGGGCCGGCGGCCGACGACGACGCGACCGACGGGGCGGTCGGGGCCGCCGACGGGAACGAGGCCGACGACGGGAACGATGCCGACGACGGGAACGATGCCGACGACGGGAACGATGCCGACGACGACCACCCGGCCGAGGCTGAGAATCGACGGTCGGTCCGGAGGTACCTCGGCGAGATGGCCGACCTGGTCCGGGACCCCTTCATCGCCGCCGTCCTGGCGGCCGGGTTCTTCCGCATGGTCATGAAGTACGGCCTCTACGCCTTCCTCGCGCTCGCGGTGGTCTCCCGCTACGGCGGGTCGGTCGCGACCGCCGGCCTCCTCGTCGGGCTGTACAGCCTCGTCGGCGCCGTCGCGGCGAGCCAGTCGGCCCGGCTCATCGGCGCCCTCTCGCACGCCTACGCGCTCGTCCTCGGGTTCGCCATCGCGGCCGCCGCGCTCCTGGCGTTCCCGCTCGTCGGCGGGCTCGCAGGGGTGGTCGTCCTGGTGCTCGTCCACGGCGCCGGCGAGGGCATCATCAACCCCGTCCACAAGAGCCTCATGAGCCAGAGCGTCGCCGACGACGTCCGGGCGGGGCTCGTCACGACGAACGCCATGGTCCAGGACGCCGCCAAGACGGTCACGCCGGTGGTCCTCGGGGCCCTGCTGGTGGCCCTCGGGGGCGCCGCCTACGGCCAGCTGTTCATGGTGACCGGCGCGGTCGTGCTCGTCGCGACGGCGGTCGGGTTCGTGGCCCTCCTCGCTGGCGACGCGTCGCCACGGCGGGCGTCGCTGTAGCGGTCTCGGGCGGCCGCCAGTTCGACGACGGACCCGGCCGGCGCGGCCGTCGGCTCAGTCCCGGTCGTAGTCGCCCGTGTCGAGCCACGGGTCGACCTGGAGGTTGAGCAGGCCGGGGCCGTCCTCGTCGAGCAGCGCCTCGACGGCGTCGGGGATCTCGTCGTCGTCGGTGAGGGTCCGGGCGAACATGCCGAACTCCCGGGCGACGGCGGCGAAGTCCGGGTTGGTGAACGTCGTGCCCGTGTAGCGCCCGCCGTAGTACCGGCGCTGGCGGGCCCGCTGTGACATGAACGAGCCGTTGTTGAGCACGCAGATCTTGACGGGGATGTCGGCCCGGACCGCGGTCTCGAGGTCCTGGACGACCATCGCGAAACCGCCGTCGCCCTCGAAGACGAAGACCGGGACGTCGAGGGCCAGCTGGGCGCCCATGCCCAGCCCGAGCCCCTGGCTCATCCCGGCGAAGTTGGCGGTCACGAAGTGGCCGTTCAGGTCCTCGACGGGCAGCCGGTTCGGGAAGTGGGCGTGGACGCCCCCGCCGGTCGTGAACGCGTAGTCGCCCGCCAGGCGGTCCACGGCGGCGACGAGCTTGCGCGGGTCGACGCCGGACTCGACGGGCTCGTTGGCCGGGTCGAGGAACTGCGTCCGTGCCGCCTCGTAGGCCGCCCGAGCGGCCGCCGCCCGGTCCGCGAACGAGAGGTCGCGGCCCTGCACCGCGGCGGTCAGGTCGGTCAGGAACGACGCGGGGTCGGCGGGCGAGGACACGTCGGCGAGGTAGTGTCGGTCGAGCTCCCGGGCCCGCGGGGTCGCGTGGACGATGGCCGCGTCGTCGGCGATGAGCTCCCAGTTGCGCGTGTTGAGGTCGGAGAGCCGGGCGCCGACGGCCAGCACGAGGTCGGCGCCGCGGAGGTAGTCGTTGCTCGGGTCCATCCCCGGCCGCCCGATGGGGCCGATGGCGAGCGGGTGCGACTCGGGGAGCGCGCCGCGGGCGGCCTTCGTCGTCCCGACGGGCATCGAGACCGCCTCGGCGAACGCCGCGACGGCCGCCGACCCGTCGGCCCACCGCACGTCCGAGCCGACGAGGAGCAGCGGCTGCTCGGCCGCACCGAGGAGGTCGACCGTCCGGTCGACGGCCTCGGCCGACGGCCGCGAGCGCGTCGTCGACGCGCGGAGGTCCCGGTCTCGCAGTTCCTGGAGAGCCCCCTCGTCGGGGTCGGGCAGTTCGGCCTCCTCGAGGTCCCGCGGGAAGTCGATGTGGACCGGGCCGGGAACGCCCGTCACGGCCCGGAGCACGGCGTCGCGGAGCTGCTCGGCGGGCCGGTCGGCCGTCACCCGGACGTGGTGCTTGGTGAACCGCTCGAAGACCCCGCCGACGTCCCACTCGTGCCGGACGCCCATGCCGAGCCGGTGGGAGGGCTCGTTCCCCGAGATGGCGATGACGGGGACGTTGTCGCGGAAGGCCGCCGCGGTGCCGAGCACCTGGTTGGCCGACCCCGGACCGACGTGGGCGATGGAGACCGTCGGCCTTCTCGAGGCGAGGGCGTAGCCGGTCGCCATCGTCGTCGCCACCTGCTCGTGTCGGGTCATCACGAACTCGACGTCGCTCCGCTCGATCTCGTCGAGCAGCCCGAGGATGGCCGAGCCGGCCAGGCCGAAGGCGTACTCGACACCGGCCGCCTCCAACGTCTCCGCGAGGATACGGGCGCCACGCATGGCCGACCGTGAGCCAGGCCGTGGCAAATAGGTTCGGGTCGGCCCCCGCGCGGGACGTCCGGCGCGACCGCCGGGGAACCGTCGGGAAGGAGGTAGCGTTATGGGCTGGGTCGCCCCACGCCGGCCATGACGACCGAACGTCCGACCGTCCAGGTGCTGGCGACCGGCGGCACGATCGCGAACCCCCCGGACGTCGAGGGCTACCTCCCCGGCCGCACGCTCGTGGAGCGGGTCCCCGAGCTCGAGTCCGTCGCCGACGTCTCGGCGGTCGACGTGGCGGCCGTCGGCTCGAGCGGCGTGACCCCGCGGGTGTGGTACGACCTCCACGCCCGCATCACGGCGGCAGCGTCGGGCCCGTCGCCGCCGGACGGCTTCGTGGTGACCCACGGCTCGAACACGGCCGAGGAGACGGCCTACGTTCTGACGCTGACCCTCGGGACGGACCGGCCGGTGGTCGTCACGGCGGCCCAGCGTAACCACGACACGGTCGGGAACGATGGCGACCGGAACCTCCTCGACGCGGTCCGGGTCGCGGCCCATCCCGAGGCGCGCGGGCACGGCGCCATGGTGGTGGTGAACGACGCCATCCACCTCGCCCGCGAGGTCACCAAGACGGTCAGCGGCCGTCCTGACGCCTGGACCTCCGGCGAGTTCGGCGCCGTCGGGCTCCTCGACAAGCGCGGCCTCGTCCGGTTCTACCGCCGGAGCCTTCGGCGCGGTGCCCCCGACGCCGTCGTCGACCTCGCCGGCCGGGACCCGGCCGACCTGCCGGACGTGGCCGTCGTCTACGCGGTGGCCGGGGCCGACGGTTCGATGGTCGACGCGGCCGTCGAGCGCGGGGCCGACGGCCTCGTCCTCGCGGCCCTGCCGACCGGGACCCCCGCCGAGCCGACCGGCGGAGCAACCCAGACCGAGGCCCTGGTGCGGGCCGTCGACGCCGGGGTGCCCGTCGTCGTGAGCCACCGGGGCCTAGAGGGCTGGCCCAAGCGCGACCTCATCGAGGACGACCGGTTCGTCTGGGGGGACACCCTCCGGCCGCAGAAGGCCCGCATCCTCCTGGCGCTGGGGCTGCTCGAGACCGACGAGCCGGCCGCGCTCCAGCGGCTGTTCCTCGAGTACTAGCCGGTCGTTCGACGCTGAAGCACCGGCCGCTCCCGGACGGTCAGTCGAGCTCGGCTCGGGTCAGCTCGAGGCCGGCGCCGTCGGACGACCCCCGGTACCGCTCGCCGTTCGCCCCCTCGCCGCTCGCCAGCCGGACGGCCGGTTCGACGACGACCGACGGGTCGTGGGCCATCGAGGCGGGGTCCTCGACGAACTCGGCCTCCCGGGTCCGGACGCCGCCGCCCGGCGGCGTGAACGCCAGGGCGTCCACGCCCGTGTCGTCGAGTTCGCGGGCCAGCGTTCGGTGGAGGCCCTCGAGGCCGAACTTCGAGGCCACGTAGGGGGCGCGCCGAGCGCGGGCCCGCAGCCCGTGGCCGGAGGTGACGAGGACGACCCGCCCGGTTCCACGGTCCAGCATGGCCGGCACGACGGCCCGGGTCCAGTGGAACGCGCCAGACAGGTTCGTCCGCAGCACCGTCTCCCAGGTCTCGGCCGGAACAGCCCAGGTCGGCCGCTCGTCGCCGGTCACGGTGAGCTGCTTCACGCCCGCGTTGCTCACCAGGACGTCGATGGGGCCGAACGCCCGCCGACTCCGGGCCGCGGCCGAGCGGACGTCGGCCGGGGACCCGACGTCGGCGACGACCGCCAGGGCCCGACCCGCGCCCTCGAAGCCGGCGACGGCCTCAGCCAGCGCCGCCTCGTCGACGTCGACGGCGACGACGTCGGCGCCCTCTCGGACGAAACCGCCGGCCATCGCCCGCCCGAGGCCGTTGGCCGCGCCCGTCACGACGATGGTGGTTCCCTCGAGTCGCACGGCCGGCGTTCGACGAGGGGTCAGGTAACCCTTCGGGTGTTCCCCGGGGGCGGTGGACCGTAAAGGTATAGACGCCCCGGGAACGTCGGCCACGATAGCGCAACACGCGGCGCCCTTGAGCATGAGCACACCAGACATCGACACCGAAGCGGGGTCGGGGTTCGTCGGGCTCCGGGAGTTCCTCGAGCTGGTCGACGACATCGGCGAACTCGAGCGGGTCTCCGGCGCGAGCTGGGACCGCGAGATGAGCACCATCTCGGAGCTGACGGTCCGGGGGCACCGGAACCCGAAGCCGGCCCTCCTGTTCGACGACATCCCCGACTACCCGAGCGGCTACCGCACGCTCTACAGCCAGACCAACTCGCTGAACCGCCTCGCCCTGACGGTCGGGATGGAGCCGACCTACACCCACGCCATCGAGTTCCTCGAGGACTACCGGCGGAAGGCCCACGAGATCGAGCACGGCGACTCGATGGACCCCGAGTTCGTCGACCCGGCCGACGCCCCCCTCTTCGAGCACTCGATGACGGGAGACGACGTCGACGTCCTCAGCCTGCCCGTCCCGCTCCACCACGAGCACGACGGCGGGCGCTACATCGGGACCGGCGACTGCGTCATCACGCGGAACCCGTCCACGGGCCGGGTGAACCTCGGCACCTACCGGATGATGGTCCACGACGCCAAGCGGACCGCCCTCTACATCTCGCCCGGCAAGCACGGCAAGATGGACATCGACGACTGGTTCGAGTCCGGGGAGGACCGCGTGCCCGTGGCGGCCTCAGTCGGCCAGGACCCGACGCTCTGGATGTTCTCCACGATGGGCATCACCCACGACTCCGACTACGGCGAGTACGCCCGGGCTGGCGGGCTCAAGGGCCGCCCGTTCCCCGTGGTGGAGGGCCCGGTGACCGGGCTCCCCCTCCCCGCCCACGGCGAGATCGTCCTCGAGGGCTACCTCGAGCGGGGGAACGTCGAGGCCGAAGGTCCGTTCGGCGAGTGGACGGGTTACTACGCCTCGGGCGAGAGCGCGAGCCCCGTGTTCGAGGTCGAGGCGGTCCACCACCGCGACGACCCCATCCTCGCCTGCGCCGTCCCCGCCAAGCCGCCGTACGACTACTCCTACCACAAGAGCATCGCCCGCTCGGCGAACCTCTGGGACCAGGTGGAGGCGGCCGGCGTTCCCGACGTGCGGGGCGTCTGGCGGACCGAGGCGGGCGGCTCGCGGCTGTTCAACATCGTCGCCATCAAGCAGCGCTACGCCGGCCACGCCCGCCAGGCCGCCTACGTCGCGGCCCAGGTCCAGGCCGGGGCCTACGCCGGCCGGTGGACCATCGTCGTCGACGAGGACATCGACCCGACGAACCTCGACGAGGTCGCCTGGGCGATGAGCACGCGGTGCGACCCGGTCCAGGACGTCGAGTTCATCGACCGAGCCTGGAGCACGCCCCTCGACCCGATGGTGCCGGACGCCGAGAAGGACAACCCGTTCAACTCCCGCATCATCGTCGACGCGACCATCCCCTACGAGCGCCGTGACGAGTTCCCCCGCGTGGCCGAGACCTCCCAGGCCTACCAGGCGGAGATCCGCGAGGCCTGGGCCGACGTCATCGAGGGGCCCGAGTAACGAGGCCGTCCGCGCCGGGTTCTTCGCCACGCGGCGGCGGCCGGTTCGGGGCGCGGCGGTACCCCGCTTTTCGACACCCGGCGGGCAGGAGCGCCGACTCAGCTTAACCCATAGGTATATATGACCCCCTGCACGATTCGTTCGTGACTCGCCATGTCAAATGATGACAAGAAGCAGCGCAAGACTGGGTCACGCGTCGGTCGCCGGGCGTTCCTGGCCACGACGGGAGCCGCCGTCGGCGGCCTCGCCGCCGGCTGTCTGGGCGGCGGCGGTAGCAGCTCGACGCCGACGGCCCGGGTCGAGACCCGCATCGTGACGAAGGAGGGTGGCGGCACCGTCGTGAAGACGGTGAAGGTCACCCAGACCCCGATGAAGACCTTCACCAACGAGGCCGGCAAGCAGGTGGGGGCGAACTTCGACGCCGTCCAGACGCTCGCCAAGCAGGAGGGCGTCACGACGTGGTACGCGACCCTCGACCGTGAGGCGATGGCCCCCGTCGTCAAGGCGTTCCAGGACAAGTTCGGGATCTCCGTCAACCACGTCACCGGTGGGAGCGAGACCATCCTCAACCGGTTCGAGTCCGAGTACAAGGCCGGCCACTCCATCGCCGACTCGATGGTCGTCGGCGAGCCCAAGATCTCGCAGGTCTGGCACAACGGCCAGGCGATGGAGCTGAACGCGGACGTCATGCCCTCGTACGGCGAGATGCCGGACAAGTTCAAGGACTCGGAGAACAACTACTGGATCTCGCTCCGCCAGCTGATGTCCAGCTACTTCTACAACACGGACCACGTCTCCCCCAGTGACGCGAAGGACTGGCTGGGCGTCGTGACCAACTCCAAGTTCGCCAACGGGAACATCGGCCACGACCCGTCGCCGAACATCGGGATGGTCTCCTGGCTCCGCGGCAAGTACGGCGACAAGTACTTCCAGGCGCTCGGGAAGGACCAGCCGAACTGGACCGACAGCCACACCGACCTGGCGCGGTTCTGCGGCGCCGGTCAGTTCGACGTCGCCTTCACCTACACCCACAAGATGGGCCGGTTCGGCGACTCGCTCCCCATCGACTACTTCAAGTTCGACCCGATGCCCTCCGGGCTGAGCCCGAACATCGTGAACAACAAGGCGCCGGCCCCCAACGCGGGCATCCTCTGGTTCAACTGGCTGGAGTCGCTCGAGGGACAGAACACCCTCGGCACGACCGAGTACATCCCGGTCCACCCGAAGGCGAAGTACACGGGATACCCGAACGTCTACCCGTCCACCGACTACGACGTGGACACGTTCTTCACGGACTACCAGACCTACCAGGACAACCTGAAGTACTGGGGCGACATCATGAAGCCCTACCTGTAGGTCGGTACGACGACCCTCCCCCGGCGACCATCGGACCACCCCGTTCTCTCCCCGCTCGACGGCGTTCGGAGCGGTTCGTCTCTCCTCCTTCGGTTACGATCGGTTCGGACGTCGGTTCGCCCGTCGAGAAGCGTACTTTTATGGGACCCCACGGATAGCGAGTGAGCAATGGTATCACTCTTCGGCCTCCTGGAAGTCGAAACACCGGGCCGGTCGGCGTTCACCGTCGAGCACCTCCGGGAGGAGTTCTCGCCGATGATCGTCGTCTACATCCTGCTGTTCCTCCTCTTCATCATCATCATCGGGGGGCCGCTCGCCTTCCTGGTCTACGGGAGCCTCTGGAGTACCGACCCGTTCACCGCGGGCGGCCACTTCACCCTCGCCAACTACATCAACACCTACCTCTCGGCGGAGACCTACACGCTCTGGGTCAACACCCTCGTCATCGCCATCGGCACGATGATCTGGGCCAACTTCCTGGGCGTCGGGATGGCGTGGATCATCGCCCGGACCAACACGCCGTTCCGGCGCCTCCTCGAGGGCATCACCATCTTGCCCTACATGGTGCCGACCTACCTGCTGGCGGTGGCCTACATCTTCCTGTTCAGCCCGAAGATCGGGACCGTCAACGTATTCCTCAACCAGTACTTCGGGATGACCCTCTCCATCTACAGCTTCTGGGGCATCATCTTCGTGAAGGGCATCTCCTACGCCCCGCTGTGCTTCCTCATCACGAGCGCCGCCTTCCGGAACTTCGACCCGAGCCTCGAGGACTCCGCGCGGATGAGCGGCGCGGGGGTGTTCACCACCCTGCGGACGGTCACGCTGCCGATGCTGGCGCCCAGCATCACGGCCAGCATGCTCCTCATCTTCAGCAAGGGGTTGGAGACGTTCTCGGTGCCCGCGTTCCTCGGCCTCCCGGCGAACCCCCGCATCCACGTGTTCTCGACGCGCATCTGGTACGCGCTCTCGTACACCAGCCCGCCGAACTACGGGCTGGCGACCGCGCTCGCGACGACGCTCATCCTCGTCGCCGGCCTCGGACTGGTCATCCAGCAGCGGGCCACGGGCATCCAGGAGAAGTTCACGACCATCACCGGTCAGGGGTTCAGCCCACGACGGTTCGACCTCGGGCCGTGGCGGTGGGGCGCGTTCGGCTTCGCCGTGGTGCTCCTGGTCATCAGCATCATCCTGCCCTTCGTCATCCTGGGCATCGCGAGCGTGTCGAACATCTGGTACGGGAAGTTCTTCTTCCTCGACCCGAACATCAAGTTCACCCTCGCGAACTACACGGGGCTGCTCCAGTACCCCGACTTCCTCCGGGCCCTCACCAACAGCATCCTGCTCGCCACCTTCGGCGCGTTCTTCGGCATGCTGTTCGCGAGCCTGACGTCGTACTACGTGCTCAAGGTCAAGAAGGAGCAGTCCGCGTTCATCGCGGGGACGTCGGGCTGGATGGACCAGCTCACCTACCTTCCCGTGGCGGTCCCGGGCATCGTCCTCGCGACGGGGTTCCTCTGGTTCGTCCTGACCGTCCCCAGCTTCGGGCTCTACGGTAGCCTCTGGCTGCTCGGGCTGGCCTACATCGCCCGCCAGCTCCCGTTCGGGACGCGGACCACCCACGGCGCCATCAGCCAGGTCAGCGGCGAGCTCGAGGAGCAGGCCCGGGTGGCCGGGGCCGGCTGGCTCCGGACCATCAAGGACATCGTCCTCCCGGTCATCAGGAAGAACTTCGCCTCGGGCTACCTCATCCTGTTCATGGCGATGATGCGGGACCTCTCGACCTCCATCCTGCTCTACAGCCACCGGAGCCTCGTCATCGCCGTGATGATCTTCAACCTCAAGGACGTCGGCGACTACGAGCGCCTGGCCGCCCTGGGCATCGTGTTCATGGCCATCGTCCTCCTGATGATGGGCATCCTCCGGTTCGGCCTGGGCGCGAGCATCACGGACTGAGGACTGGCTCCGCCACTGACTGCATCACCAGCTCCGTCACCGGTGCCGTTCGAACCGACTCGAGAACCCTGCCGAGCCCGACCCGGGTCGCCCGCCGGGAGTCCCGCCGCGAACCGCGACCGCTCACTCGATGACGTCGGCCACCGACGGGTCGGGCACGCCCACCGCCTCGTCGCCGCCGTCGGCGTCCGCGGCCGACGCCATCGCCTCCGCCTCGAGCAGGTGGACGTTGTCGGCGTAGTCGAAGATCGTCACGTCGTCGCGGGCGACGGCGAACCGGACCGCATCGCCCCCGTTGTAGGGCAGGGGCTCCGGCGTCCGGATGATGACGACGCGGCCGTCGACGTCCACCTGGTACTCCGTGAAGTCCCGGGTCGCCGCCTGCATGCGGACCGTGCCGTCGACGACGACCTCGTCGGCCGTGGCCTCGCCGTCCTCGACGAAGCGGGTGAACTTGGGGCGGAAGCAGGCGAAGACCTGGTCGCCGACGTCGAACGCCCCGACCAGCCGGGTCGTGCCGAGGGTCCCGATGGGGGTCGCCACGGTCGCCGTGTCGCCGTCGATGGCCTCGATGGTGCCCTCGTAGGTGTTGCACCGTCCCATGAAGTTCATCCCGAAGAACGTCATGGGGGTGGAGTGGAGCTGGGCCGGCGGCCCCTCCTCGACGACGACGCCGTCGTGCATGATGGCGATGTCGTCGGACAGGAACATCGCCTCGTCCTGGGAGTGCGTGACGTAGAGGACGGTGGTGTTGAACTCCTGGTAGATGCGCTTGATCTCCATGCGCATCTCCCGGCGGAGCTTGGCGTCGAGGTTGGAGAGGGGCTCGTCGAACAGCAGGATGTCCGGCTCGACGACGAGGGCCCGGGAGATGGCGACCCGCTGCTGCTGGCCGCCCGAGAGGTTGGTCGCCAGGTTGTCGGCGTAGGGCCCCAGCCCCACGGCGTCGAGGACGCGCTCGACCTTCTCGACCCGCTCGGCCTTCGTGCCGATCTTCTGGATGCGGAGCGGGTACATGACGTTCTCCTCGACGGTCATGTGGGGCCAGACGGCGTAGGACTGGAACACCATCCCGAGGCCCCGGTTCTCGGGCTCGACGTGGACGCCGTGCTCGGGGTCGGTGACGAGCTCGTTATCGATGTAGATGCGGCCGCTGTCCGGGCGCTCGAGCCCGGCGATGCAGCGGAGCGTCGTCGTCTTCCCGCAGCCGGAGGGGCCGAGGAGCGACTTGAGCTTCCCCCGCTCGACCTCGATGGACAGGTGGTCGACCGCCACCTCGTCGCCGAACGTCTTGACCAGGTCCTCGACGCGGAGGCTGACGTCAGCGCCCGTCTCGGCACCGTCCGAGGCCTCGTTCACGCTCCCACTCATGATATGCCGTTACCCTCCGAGTGTGACTACTTTATCATTCCGGTGGCCAGAACGACCCATCCGGGCCGCCGTCACCCAACGTCACCCTCGACACCCGCCGCCACCCCCGTCACCACCAGTCGTCACCCTCGTCATCCGCTGCCATCAGTCCTCACCCACTACACTTGCGCCACCAGTCGATGGCCGTCGACCCCGCAGCGCTCGTCGCGCCGGCGAGCCGGCAAGGTATTTGTAGGTGGGGTCTCCTTGTTCGCCAAGGCGGCACAGTCAATGAGCCACGAACACGCACACGGGGACGAGGTGCACGAGCACGCGCACGGGGACGCCTCCCACGTGCACGCTGAAGGGACGACGGGCATCCTCCCGGCGGTCGACCACCCGGAGGACAAGATCTACGACGACCCGCGCCAGTTCGTCCGGGAGCTGAGCACGACGCGGTACGACTACGCCGACGTCTGGGCGGAGCTCCGCGACCCGGCGAACCGGGTCATCAAGGGGAGCGAGATCCCGCTGAAGTCGAAGACGGCCCGGGTCGAGGGCAGCCAGGCCTGGGGCAAGAGCTACGTCAGGCCCTGGAAGGGCATCACGCAGTCGCTGTCGATGCACCTGGTCGAGCTGGCCCCCGAGGGCTACGCCAAGGCGCACGGCCACCAGAACGAGGCGATGCTCTACATCCTGGAGGGGACGGGTTACGAGGTCCACGACGGCGTCGAGTACCCGTGGGAGGCCGGCAACCTCGTCGTCATCCACGGGGGCTGCGTCCACCGGCACTACAGCGAGGACCCCGAGAACCCCTGTCGGGGCCTCATCGTGAAGCCCAAGGCGCTCTACCAGTTCCTCCACCTGCTCTACCAGGGCACCGTCGAGGCGGCGCCCGAGGACCCGGTCGGCATCGACCCCGAGTGGGTCCCGCCGGAGGGGTACTCACACGCCGACGAGCACGGGAGCGGGGGGCACTGATGGCCGACGATTACGAGCACCTCGAGGAGGCCAACGAGTGGCGACGGGGGAGCCGGACGTCCGACTTCTACCAGCGCAAGCTCGACGACTCGAAGCGGAACCCGCTCAGCTCGCACGGCTCGGGGCCGCGCAACAAGATCGTCGTGCCCGAGGAGATGCCCTGGGAGGACTCGCCCCAGGGGCGCCTCAAGCACCTCATCAACGAGCACATGAGCGACGGGATGGACATCCCGGTCAAGGGGACGAACCTCTACATCCAGGAGATCCCGCCGGGCAGCCGCTCGGGCAAGCATCGACACATGAGCGAGGAGCTCGTCTTCGTGCTGGAGGGGGAGGGCTACGACCTCCACTGGGACCCGACGGCGGTCCTCCGCGAGTCGTACACGTGGGAGTACCCCGACGAGCCACAGCGGTTCGACTGGGAGACGGAGGACGTCATCTACCTCCCGACGAACACCGTCCACCAGCACGTCAACGCGAGCGAGGACGAGCCCGCCCGCATCCTGTGCTGCCAGGCGCGGGTCTACAACCAGCTGGGCTACGGGCAGAACGACCTGGAGCAGTTCGAGACGGCCCCCGAGTACGAGGGCTGAGCCCGGTAGCGTCCGATACTCGGTCCCGGCCGAGGGCCCTCCCGGCGGCACACGTTTATGGCCCCGTTCGCCGTCGCCGGGACCATGACCCGGCTGCTCACGATGGACGAGATCGAGGCCCACCTGACGATGGCGGACTGCCTGGCCGCCCTCGAGCGCATGTTCGAGGAGCTGGGTCACGGCCGGGCCATCACCGACTCGCGGGAGGACGTCCTGACGCCGGTGCCGTCGCCGGCCGAGGACGCCGTCCCGCCGGTCTACCACGGGCTGAAGAGCATGGGCGGGTCGATCCCGGCGCTCGGCGTCGGGGCCATCCGCATCAACTCGGACGTCATCCACTGGCCCTATCGTGATGACGCGCGCGTGCGCGAGAAGCTCCCTCTCGCGCCGGGTGGCCGGTACACGGGGCTCGTGCTCCTGTTCAGCACCGACACCGGCGAGCCGCTCGCCATCTTCCCGGACGGGGTGGTCCAGAGCTTCCGGGTCGGGGGCACCAGCGCGCTCGGCGCGAAGGTCCTGGCGCGGGACGACGCCCGGACGCTCGGGCTGCTCGGCGCCGGCTGGCAGGCCAGGGCCCACCTCCTCGCCCACGACGCCTGCCAGTCGCTCGACCGCGTGCGCGTCTACGCGCCGACGCCCGCGTCCCGCGAGGCCTTCGTCGACGAGATGGCCGACCGGGTCGACCCCGACCTCGAGGCCGTGGACACCCCCGAGGCGGCCGTCCGGGACGCCGACATCCTCCAGTCGGTGACCAACTCGCTCGCGCCGGTCTTCGAGCTCGACTGGCTCGAGCCGGGGATGCACGTCGGCGTCATCCACGACCGGGAGGCCCCTGCGGGCCTCTTCGACCCCTCGGCCTACGACGCGTTCGTCCAGTCGTGGTCGACCGTGGTCCAGTTCGAGGAGCGGGGGAACCAGCTCGTCGAGCGGGAGATCCCCACGAAGAACGTCAACAACTACGTCGTCGAGGCGGCGGAGCCGGTGCCGCGCTTCAGCGACCGGTCGACGACCCGGGAGCCGCTCTGCGACTGGTCGCTGGTGCCCGGCCTGGGCGACGTCATGGTCGACGACTCGCTCGGTCGGACGACCGACGACGGCATCACCGTCTTCTACAACCGCGGGATGGGCGTCCAGTTCGCCGCGGTGGGCAAGGCCCTCTTCGACGTCGCCGAGCGCGAGGGGCTCGGACACGACATCCCCACGGAGCTGCTCACCCAGACCTACCACCCCTGACGGGAGCGGCTCGCCGGTCCCGGGCCGACCCTTCCGTCGAACGGCACGCGCCCCCACCCCCAGCGTCGAGCCGAAGCGCCGGGCGGACGCCGTTCGAGACGGGTCTCGCGACAACCGGCCGGCCCGCAGGCGACGCCCGCTGTTTACGACACGTGTTAGCAACCGGCCCGTCGGACCGGCAGATTCGGGGCGGATCTCGCCCGACGACCCCGAGATAGATAGTATCTGTCACGATTTGGCCGAGGGAAAACACGCCCTTAGTCCGTGTCAGAACCGCCGCGGCCCGGCCGCAGCAATCCACGTATACAAAATTTGTTTACACCCCGTTCCGGGCCGGTCGGTCACGAACCGGGTCCGGGCGGCTGGGTGGCGGGTCGCCGGGCGTCCCCGGGTGGTCCGGAACGTTGATTGGCGTGGCGCCGCTACCCGGACTCACCGAGCCGGGGGTGGACCGGTGACGGTGACCCCTGTTCGCCGGGCCGTCGACCCGGTCGAAAACCGGACGACGGGAGGGAGACCCGGCGGGTAGAAAACACTATAACCGTCCATCCAGAACCAACAGCACGAACGGAGAGCAATGTCTACGGAAGCACACATCCAAGAGGAACTGCAGAACGGGCGGATGATCGAGGACGTCGACGAGATGTCCGAGGGGTACAAGGAGGCGTTGAAGGTCATCCTCCTGGTGTCCGGCGACACCGAGCTGATGAGCGCCCCGGCGTACTACGAGCAGTCGCTGAACGCCCCGACGATGAACGCCCGCGCGTCCTGCGTGAGCATCATCCAGGACGAGCTCGGTCACGCGCACTACTGCTACCGGCTGCTCGAGGAGCTCGGGATGGACCGCGAGGAGCTCCTCTACGGCCGTAAACCCCACGAGTTCCGCAACACCTACGGCTTCGACCAGCCGCTCGACAACTTCGCCGAGCTGGTCACCGGCCACGGCTTCTGGGACCGGGCCGGCATCGTCCTGCTCTCCGACGTCCACGAGAACACGTCCTGGGGCCCCTGGAAGCGGGCGCTCCGGAAGGTCGCCAAGGAGGAGCAGTTCCACCTGCGCCACGGCGAGACCTGGATGCGCCGGCTCGCCGACAAGGGCGGCGAGGCCCGAGAGCAGCTCCAGCGCGCCGCCGACTGGATGATGCCCATCGCCATCGTGTGGTTCGGGCTCCCGGACGACATGAAGCAGCACGACGACCAGCTCGACTACCGCATCAAGGGGAAGACGAACGACCAGCTCCGCCAGGACTGGCTGTCGACCGCCGTCCCGCTCTGCGAGGACATCGGCATCGACATCCCCGCCCACTACGACGCCGACGCCGACGAGTACGTCGTCGAGTACGACTTCCCGGTGGCGTTCGACGAGGAGAACAAGGAGTGGGACTTCGACCAGCCCATCTCGTGGTCGGACGTGATGGACCGGTGGAAGGCCCGGGGACCGGCCAACGAGCGCTACGTCGAGCTCATCCAGTCCGGCAAGATCATGGTCGGGGTGTAGATGAGCACCACCGACACCGCGGCGACGGCCGACGCGGTCATTCCCGGACCCGCGGACGGCGCCTCCGACCTCGAACGCGCCTGCTGGGCGGCCATCGACGAGATCGAGGACCCGCACATGCCGGTGAGCCTCGTCGAGCTCGGCATGATCTACGACGTGGCCGTCGAGGGGGGCGAGGCGACGGTCGACCTGACCTTCCCCTGCATGGGGTGCCCGGCCTACGACATGGTCCTCGAGGACCTCGAGACGTCGCTCCTGGCGTTCGACGGCGTCGACGAGGTGACCATCGACATCGTCTGGGACCCAGTGTGGTCGAAGGACATGCTCACGCCCGAGGTCCGAGCGAAGCTGAACGACTGGGGGTTGGCCCTATGAACTACGCCGTCTTCGCCCGCATCAACAAGGGGGACGACACGATGTACATCGGCGGCGTCGAGGCGCCGTCGGACCGGCTGGCGCGCGTGTACGCCTACGAGATGTACGACGAGGAGGCCTGGGACTACCTGGCGGTCGTCCGCGACGAGCACCTCCTCGAGGTCGCTCCCGGGACGCCCGCCGTCGAGGGAGGGTCGGCATGAGCGACGACGCCTGGCCCGAGGCGGCCGTCGACTACGTCCAGGCCATCGCGGACACCAAGCTGCTCCTCGGCCAGCGATACGCCCAGTGGTCGCTCGCCGCCCCGAGCCTCGAGGACGACATCGGCGGGGCCTCCGCGGCCCAGGAGGAGATCGGCCACGTCCGCCAGCTCTTCCGCCTGCTCGAGGGCCAGGGCCGCGACGGCGACTGGCTCCGCGGCGACCGCGACCCCGACGCCTTCGCCAACGCGTCGAGCCTCGACACGCCCGGGGAGACCTGGGTCGAGTTCCTGGCCAACGTCGGTCCGGCCGACCGCGCGGCCTGGTTCCTGCTCGACGCCATCGACCACGACGACTTCCGCGGGATGGTCGACAAGATGGGCGAGGACGAGTACTTCCACCTCGAGTACCACGACGCCCGGCTCGAGACCCTCGCCGCCGAGCAGCCCGAGGCGCTCCAGGCCGCCCTCGAGCCCTCGCTGGCCGGGTCGCTCGGGCTCCTCGGCCCCGCGTCCTACGACGAGGACGCCGACCCCGTGTTCGAGGCCGGGTTCACGTCCCGGACGGTGGCCGACCTCCGCGAGGCCTTCGTCGACCACTACGAGTCGCTGTTCGCCGACACCGACGTGTCGCTCGACGGCGTCGACTGGGACGCCCCCGCCGAGGACGCGTGGGACGCGTCACGGCGACGGGCCGACGGCGGGAGCATCTCCGACGCCGACCTCGTGCTCCTCCGGGGCTCGCGGAACGAGGTGTTCGCCATCAGATGAGCAGCGCCACGACGCCGGACGCCTCCGTCACGTGCCCGTTCTGCGGGTCCACCGACGTCGAGCCGCTCAGCCGGTTCGGCACCGAGATCTCGAAGCAGGCGCTCTTCTGTCGGGCCTGCCGCTCGCCCTTCGAGTACCTCAAGTACGACGGGCGACGGCCGGACACCGGCCGCTGACGGTTCGGCCCCCGCTCGCTCGACCGGCTTCGCCCCCGCTCAGCCGAGCCGCCGGAAGTCCCAGGAGACCTCGCGAGACGGGTCGAGCCCGATCTTGACCCGCTCGTGGCCGGAGGCCTCGGGGAGCGTCTTGACGGTCCCGAAGATGGCCCGCTCGACGGCCATCTCCGTCTCGCGGTCCTCGACGACGAAGGCGTCCCCGCGCCAGAGGACGCCGCGGTGCTGGCTGAAGTCGTGGCCGCCGCGGTCGACGACCCCCGCCGCCTTGCCGGTCGCCTCGACGTTACGGGTCTTCACGGCGTCGGCGTCGGTCTCGAAGTAGATGACGCCGTCCACCTCGGCGTAGGTCACGGGCACGACGTGGGGCAGGCCGTCCGGGTCGACGGTGGCGAACCGCATGACCGGGGTGGTCTCGAGCAGCTCGGCGCGGGCCGCGTCCGTCAGCGCGATCGACGCGTAGTTCCGGGGCATGGCCGCCCCGATGGGAGGCCGTGGGTTGACCCTTTCGAACGGGGTCGCGAAGGTCCCGATGGCGGCCGGTCGACGGTCACTCGCCGAGCCCGGCCCACTCGTCGTAGGGCACGTCGATGCCCAGCAGGGCGAGCGACCGCGCCATCGTCCGGGTGACCATCTCGTCGAACGTGGCCGGGCGCTGGTAGAGGGAGGGGAACGGCGGCATGACGATGGCGCCGGCGTCGGTGACCTCGAGCATATTCACGAGGTGGATGCGGTTGAAGGGCTTCTCCCGCGGCATCAGCACCAGCGGCCGGCGCTCCTTGAGCATCACGTCGGCCGTTCGGGTGATGAGGTTCCCCGCGTTCCCGTGGGCGACGTTGGAGAGGGTCTTCATCGAACACGGGGCGACGAGCATCCCCTCGGTGTTGAACGAGCCGCTCGCGGTCCGCGCCCCGATGTTCCGGACGTCGTGGACCTCGTCGGCGAGTTCCTCGACCTCGGACGGCGCGTAGTCGCCCTCCTGGTTGAGGTTGATCTTCGCCGCGTCCGAGAGGACGAGGTGGGTCTCGACCTCCGCCTCGCGCAGCAGCTCCAGGGCCCGCACGCCGTAGAGCTGCCCCGTCGACCCCGTCATCCCGACGACGACCCGCCTCGGCATGGCCGGGGCTTGCTGTCACCGGGCTATATAGCTTCGGTTACGCGTTCGCGGGTCGCGGAAAACCGGGGGCCGGCGGCCGCTCACCCGAGCCCGAAGTAGGACACGAGCCCCGGGAGGCCGAGCATCCCCGCGTAGTCGGGAATCTGCATCAGCGCGAAGAAGAACAGGTACATCAACGCGGTCGCCACGACGGCGTTGACGACGACCCGCCACCGGGGGGCGTCGGAGAACCGGAACCCGAAGGCGAGCAGGTACACCGGGAGGCTGTTCGACAGCCCGACGACGTAGACGAGCACCGGGAGCGCGATCATCCAGCCGACGAGGCGAACGGCGTACCCCAGCTGCTCCGAGCGGGTTCGGACCTCCTGGCCGCCCCCGGACCGCGCCGCCTCGTAGCTCTCGCGGAGCCGCGACCGGTGCTCGTCCATGCTGCCGTTCGAGGACGGGAGCAGCCGGGCGTAGCGGTCGGGGTACCGCAGCTTGAACAGCTTCACGAGGACGAACCCGAGCGACGGGACGATGACCATGACCGGGAACAGCTTGTCGGTCCACTTCCAGCCGAGCGACGTCACGAGCAGGTAGCACAGCCAGACCACCAGCCCGAGGTAGAAGGCGATGGTGTAGGTCTGCGTGTCGACCGAGTCGAGCAGCGAGCCGAGCGCCGTGGTCGGTGACTCACCGCGGGACTCGGCGCGACCGACCCCGTCGTCGTCGCTCATTGGAGGACCCCCTTCCGGGCCAGGTACGGCCGGAGGTACGGGAGCGACAGCCCGACCACGATGAGGGCGATGAGGATCCAGTCGATGGGCGAGTGGAGGAAGTAGCCGTAGTGGTTCCCGGAGATCTGGAGCGCGCGGAAGAACTGCTGCTCCACGATGGGGCCGAGCACTAGCCCGAGGATGAGCGGGACGCGGGACATGTTGATCTTCATCATCACGAACCCGAGCAGCCCGCCGAAGGCGGTCAGGATGAGGTTCGAGGGGTTGTTCGACAGCGCGTACGACCCGAGGAAGGCGACGGCCATCACCATCGGGGCGAGCGTGGTGACGTCGATGCGCGTGAGCTTGATGAGCTGGTTGGCGGCCAGGTAGACGTAGAGGCTCGACAGGATGGAGCTGACGAGGACGGCGAGCACGACCACGCCGACGATGTCGAGGTGGTTCTGCATCAGGAGCGGCCCGGGGGTGATGCCGTGAAGCACGAACGCGCCGAACAGCACCGCCATGCTGGCCGAGCCGGGCACGCCGAAGCCGAGCGTCGGGATGTAGGCGCCGCCCTCCTTGCCGTCGTTCGAGGCCTCGCTCGCGATGACGCCCCGGACGTCGCCGGTCCCGAAGCGCTCGGGGTGCGACGAGGTCTGGACCGCCTGGAAGTAGGCCACGTAGTTCGCCGCCGTCCCCCCGATGCCCGGGATGGCGCCGATGAACGTGCCGAGCAGCGCCGACCGGAGGAACAGCTTCCAGTGGATGAACACGTCCTTGACGCCGGTGAACCGGCCCTGCATGGTGTTCCCCTCGGCCTCGCTCTGGGTGTCGTAGGCGATCTGGCCACCCTCCGAGACCAAGCTGATCATCTCGGCGATGGCGAACAGGCCGAT
>Ga0102944_1000339_pt1 | contig 36877 bp, 38 predicted proteins | sample SalPonD_shore_MG_FD_78172 | JGI IMG/M metagenome (GOLD analysis project Ga0102944, IMG submission 78172) | Salt pond soil microbial communities from South San Francisco under conditions of wetland restoration - Salt Pond MetaG... | ecosystem: Environmental > Aquatic > Marine > Intertidal zone >... | reverse complement strand
CGGGGGACGCTCCCGGAGGCAGAGGCGCCGATTGTGAGTATGGTTGGCACCCGCCATCCAAGCCGAACCGGCACGTTAGCCGCCGGTGAACTTGGACGTGAGGCAGCGCAAGACGGCGTCACCGTAGTTTCCGGGTTTGCTCTGGGAATAGACACGGCGGCGCACCATGGATGCGTTGCTGCCGGCGGTCGTTCAGTGGCCGTGCTCGGTTGCGGGATTGACACCATCTACCCTGCGGCAAACAAGCAGCTTGCTGCGCGGCTCCTCTCATCCGACGGGGCGTTCTTGAGTGAGTACCCGCCCGGCTCGCCTCCCGTCCGTCATCACTTCCCTGAAAGAAACCGCATAATTAGCGGACTTTCGCCCGCGCTGGTGGTTGTGGAGGCCCCGGCGCACTCCGGAGCGCTCATCACAGCAGATTACGCGCTGGAACAGGGACGTGATGTTTTTGTACACGCCGGGTGTACCGAGGGTGAATACGGTGCCGGAACCAGAGCACTTTTGGAAGACGGCGCAATTGGTATTTCCGGTTTCCGGGAAGTACTGTGGGAGCTTGGGCTCCCAGTCAAGACTGATCGTAGCATGGTTGAACCGCGGGACGATTACGCGGATGAAGACGCTCGCCTAAGTGCGGCGGACGTTGGCACCGCGCTTGCAGGCAGAGTGGCCGTTGAGCTTGGACTAGCAGGAAAGTAATAAGGAGTAGCGTGGGATGAGCCGTGACGTGAGAACTGCTGCACAACATCTTCTTACCTATCTGGACTACCTTTGGAGCGTGCGCAACCTCTCTCCGGCAACGGTGAAAGCGTACCGGCAGGATCTTGACGCGTTCTTTGTCTGGGTGAACCGGCACTCCGCGCAGGATGTAAGCCTGGAGCCGGCGCTGTTCCGGCGTTACGTGGGGCATCTTTCGCGCCAAAATGCGGCAGTGTCCTCGGTTAACCGGAGACTGTCCGCGTTGAAAGGGTTTTTCCGGTATCTTTATCGCCAGGGTATCATTGATTCTTCCCCGGTACAGGGAATCCGCGGCCTGCGTTCTGAGCGAAGACTTCCCGACTTTCTTTTTGAAGATGAAATAGCAGAGCTCCTGCGGATTGAAGGAAATGACTTCACATCGCTACGGGATAAGCTTATCTTGGAAGTGCTGTATTCCACCGGATGCCGTATATCGGAGCTCATCACTATGGATGTCTCTGATATCGATTTCAAGCGCCGCTCCGTTTTGGTCCACGGCAAAGGCCGAAAGGACCGCCTGGTGTTTCTTGGGAAACCGGCCTATCACGCCCTGCGGAACTATCTTCCTCTAAGGTCAGAACGCCTTGTTCGTGCGGGGAATTCGGATGAAGTCGGCCTTCTTTTGAATCAGAACGGAAGCAGAATTACACAGCGCGGGGTGGCAGGGATTATTCAGAAGCGAATCATGGAGAAAGGGCTTACCAAGCATGTCAGTCCGCACACCTTTCGCCATACATTTGCCACCCACCTGCTTGACCACGGCGCAGATATTCGAATTGTGCAGGAGCTCCTGGGTCACTCCAGCCTCTCTACAACTCAGGTATACACTCATCTGGGACTGGGGAAACTGAAGGAGATTTACGCACAGGCACACCCTCACGGAGCGGTCACAGCGCCAACCGGTGGACGGCCAAACAAGATGTGGGAGAATGAAGAAGAATGAAGGATGCAGAAAGAAAGGTGAGAAGCACCACTGTTATTGCCGTTCACCGGGAAGGAAAGGTAGCAATGGCGGGTGACGGCCAGGTAACCATGGGTAACACCATCATGAAGGCTACCGCCCGCAAGGTGAGAAAAATTTATGACGGCAATGTTCTGGTGGGATTTGCCGGCGCCACGGCGGATGCGTTCACGCTTTTTGAACGTTTTGAAGCAAAGCTCAAGGAGTATAGCGGTGACATTACGCGCGCAGCCGTAGAGCTCGCCAAAGAGTGGCGGACGGATCGTGCGCTCCGGCGATTGGAGGCGCTGCTTCTGGTTGCGGACAAGGGGAAATTGCTTCTCATTTCAGGTACCGGCGATGTCATCGAACCTGACCAGGGAGTCATTGCAATCGGCTCAGGCGGAAGTTATGCGCAGGCCGCGGCACTTGCCTACCTGGATGCGTCGAGTCTTGGCGCCACAGAGATTGCAAGAAAATCGCTGGAGATTGCCGGGGCAATCTGTATCTACACCAATACCGAAGTTGTTGTGGAGGAAATAGCATGAAGCGGGAGCTGGACCAGCTCACGCCGAAAGAGGTAGTGAGAGAGCTTGACAAGTTTATCGTTGGCCAGGAAAAGGCCAAGAAAGTTGTTGCCATTGCGCTCCGAAACCGGCTGCGCCGCCAACGTTTGCCTGAAGAACTGCAGGACGAGGTGGCGCCGAAGAATATTATCATGATGGGGCCAACCGGTGTGGGAAAGACAGAAATAGCTAGAAGATTGTCCCGGCTGACCGGAGCACCATTCATCAAGGTTGAAGCGACAAAATACACGGAAGTCGGATACGTCGGAAGAGACGTTGAGTCCATGGTGAGAGATCTTGTCTCAGTGGCAATATCCATGGTGAAAACTGAGCTGCAGGAGGAGGTTCGCGACGAGGCGGAACGCAGAACCGAAGAGGCGCTCTTAGACCTCCTCTTGCCGGGCGTAAGTGCGGGGAACGCAAATGCTTCCGGCAGCAATGAGGGAGAAACTGCCGGTTTCCAGCCTCCTGCGCAGACACCCCAGAGCAGTTCACGTTCTGAAACGAGGGAAAAGTTCCGGCAATTGTTGCGGGACGGCAAACTTGAAGACAAAGACGTGGAGGTTTCAGTAACGAAGAGCAACTTCCCAGCCATAGAGATCTTCTCCGGCAGCAGTTTTGAAGAAATGGACCTGAACCTGGGCAATCTGGGAAACATGTTTGGCGGAAAGAAAAAGAAGAAGCGAACGACTATAAAGCGTGCACGGGAGATCATACTTCAGGAGGAAATGGACAAGCTGGTAGATACCGACCGGCTTTCAGAGATCGCGCGGCAACGCGTGGAAGAGATGGGCATCATATTTATTGATGAGATAGATAAAATTGCCTCCAAAGAGAACAGGCAGGGTGTTGACGTAAGCCGCGAGGGCGTGCAGAGGGACATCCTCCCTATTGTGGAAGGAAGCAAAGTCAATACAAAACACGGCATGGTTGACACGTCTCACATTCTCTTTATTGCCGCCGGAGCGTTTCACACCTCAAAACCGAGTGACCTCATTCCGGAACTGCAGGGCCGCTTCCCGTTGAGGGTGGAACTGGAAGCGCTTAATGCGGAGGATTTCCACAAGATCCTCACGCAGCCCCAAAACGCGCTCATTACTCAGTACCGGGAGTTAATGCGCACGGAAGGAGTTGAACTGGAGTTCACGGATGAGGCCATCCGCACTATCTCGGAAATCGCAGCTACCGTGAATACAAAGACGGAAAATATTGGAGCGCGACGGCTGCACACGGTAATGGAATTACTGCTGGAGGAAGTATCGTTTAGTGCAACTGAGCTTGCAGGGCAGAAAATCCCTATTACGGCGGATTATGTCCGGGAACGGCTGCAGGATGTGGTTGAAGACCAGGACCTGAGCCAGTACATCCTGTAAGAGATGAGAAAAGGCTTATCCCCGCACCGAGAGTGCCGAAGATAGAAGAAGAAGGGAGAAGGGAGCAAGAAATGTTTAATGCAACCAACTTTGGAAAGACCCTGGACATACTCCACCGCAGCATGGATGTGAGTATGCTGCGCCAGGACGTCATTTCCAACAACATAGCCAACGCAGACACTCCCAATTTCAAGCGCTCCGAAGTGAATTTTGAGACTTCGCTCCGGCAGGCACTCGAATCGGAGAAGCGGGGAAGTGACTTTCCTGCGGCACTTACAAACAAGAGGCATATACCCTTTCACAGGGCAATTGACTACCGTACGGTGAGACCCAGGCGGGTTCTGGATTACCTGACAACGGCGGACAATAACGGGAACAACGTAGATATTGAGCAGGAGACGATGGACCTGCTTAACAATCAGCTGTCCTACACCATGATGTCAAACGCAGTGAACGCTGAGTTTGCCCGGGTCAATCTGGTACTGAGGTAATAGCATATGGGACTTTTTTCGAGCATCAATACAGCTGCAAGTGGCCTTACTGCACAGCGTCTCCGGCAGGACGTAATTGCCAACAATATCGCCAACGCGGATACTACGCGCACGCCGGAGGGAGGCCCTTACCGGCGGAGCAGGGTGGTATTCCGGCCGCGTGTGGAACAACCGTACTGGAAGAATCCCTTTGTTCCACCACCGTTGGACAACGGCGTCGGGAGGGGCGTCCGGGTAGTGTCCGTGGAGAAGGATTATGATGCCAAGCCAAAACTTGTCTATGATCCCACTCATCCGGATGCCATCAAGTCGGGGCCGCGCAAAGGGTACGTAGAGATGCCCAACGTAAATGTAGTAGAAGAAATGGTTGACCTCATTTCCGCAAGCCGTTCGTATGAGGCCAACGTAGCTGTTGTGAACGGGGCCAAGAGTATGTTTCAACGTGCTCTGGAAATTGGGAGGTAGTAGATGAACTTTTTCGGACCAAATCAGGTGACTGGAGACCAGTTCCGCCTGGCTCAGACGGATCCACGGCACTTTGCCGGAAAACATGATCCGAAAAGTGCAGAGTCATCATCCAACTTTGGAGATATGCTCGTCGGCAGTCTCACGGACGTAAGCAACCTTGAAAAGGAGCACAACCGGCTGGCGGTCCAGGCCGTGGCAAATCCGGAAAGTGTAAATCCGCACGATGTTACCATTGCTGCAGCAAAGGCAAACATGGCGCTATCAATAACAAAGAACGTGGTAGACCGGGTGATCCGGGCGTACCAGGACATTATCAACATGAGGTAATGCACCGACACACACGCTGAGCAACTAGACCTACGCAGCTACTCGGTGCCTTTTGGGAGGGGGACATGAGAGACTGGTTAAAGAAGCTCTTTGCACAGGTAAAAGAGCTGTGGGGCAAATGGAAGCCCGTTCAAAAGGTGGTGTTTTTCGCCATTCTGGGCGGCGCTCTTCTGGCCGTTATTCTTCTCATTACATTCAGCGCATCACCAAGCATGGTCCCGCTCCTGACGCGGTCCATAACGGACCAGCAGGCTCTGGATCGTATTTCCACGCGCCTGGATGAAGAAAACGTTACCTACACCGTCACAAGTGACAACCACATCCTTGTGGATTCTGAAGCCACCGCCCGGCGGATGAGAGCGTTGTTGGTGAGAGAAGATTTGGTTCCAAAGGGAACCGATCCGTGGCAACTCTTTGATGTTGAGCGCTGGACGCAAACGGATTTCGAAAGAAACGTAAATCTGCAGCGGGCCATTACCCAGCAGTTGGAACAGCACATCACATCACTGGAAGACGTGGATGCGGCGAGCGTGAATCTGGTTATCCCGCAGCCGGCACTCTTCCAGGAGGATCAAAATCCTGTCACCGCCTCAGTGATCATAACTCCCAAGCCGGGAAGTGATATTGAGGAGAACCGTGCGAAGATTCAGGGTATTGAGAAGCTCATTCAATTTGCGGTAGAAGGGCTGACCCCGGACAACATTACCATTACCAATACACACGGCGTGGTGCTCAACGACTTTCAGAATATGGCGCAGTTCGACCGCCTTGAGCTCACAAGACGGGAGCTTAAACTCAAACGTGATGTAGAACAACAATACGTTACTGCCATTAAAAACGCCCTTGCCGGTATTTACGGGCAGGAGCGCGTGGAAATTGTGAATATCAATGTTGAAATGGCGCTGGGAAAACACACGGAACAAACTACTGAGCACTTTCCCATTACAACCGTTCAGGACGATCCGCGCACCCCATTTAACGAGCGCGAATTTGTTCTTGCCATTCCACGTTCCACGGAAAATATCCAGGAAAACTTTCAGGGTACCGGTTTCAATCCGGAAGGACCTCCGGGTCAGGAAGGACAGACTCCACCGGCATACAAAGACCTTCAGGACGCGCAGGGAAAGTGGTCCAATGACCAACAGCGAGTAAACAACGAGGTCAATACACGTACTACCTACCAGGAAAAGAGCCCGGAAGTGAAGCGGGTGACTGCCAGTGTCGCTCTGGACGGTGTCTGGAAGCGCAAGTATAATGATCAGGGTCAGGTTGAGTTGAATCCGGATGGCAGTATTGCCCGCGAATACATTCCTGTTTCTCCCGAAGAACTGGATAAAGCACAGTCGCTTGTGGAACACGCGGTGGGTTATGACGCCAACAGGGGAGACTCGGTGGCGGTTCAACACGTGCAGTTTGACCGGTCAGCGGAACATCAAAAGGAAGATGAAGCGTTCCGCCGGCGGAAGCAAGTGCAGATGGTGGTATTGTACGCGCTCATTGGCATTGCTGTCCTGCTCGTCTCCTTCATCGTATTCCGGCTCATATCCAGAGAAGTAGAACGCCGCCGCCGTCTGAGAGAGGAAGAGCTCGCCAGACAGCATCAGGCAATGCGGGAAGCGGCGTTGCGCAGCGCGGAAGAAGAAGGGACGGAAGTCGAAATGTCGGTGGAGGACCGGGCGCGTCTGGAGATGCAGGAGAACGCCATCAACATGGCACGCGAGCATCCTGAAGACGTTGCACAGCTCATCCGCACCTGGCTCATGGAGGAATAGCGTATGGCTAAATCAACACGTGGCACCGCCGCCCAGGCCAGCGGCACTCCGGCCGCCGCCACAACTCCTACTTCCCGGCGCGGTTCCGGCCATCGCAAGGAGCTGACCGGCCGGCAAAAAGCCGCCATCTTTCTGGTGACGCTGGGAAGCGAAATATCATCGGAAATTTTCAAGCACCTGCGGGAAGATGAAATAGAGGCGCTCACGTTTGAAATTGCGCGCCTGGAAAATGTGGACTCGGAAGATCGTGACCGGGTACTAATGGAGTTCCAGGAGCTTATGATGGCTCAGGACTTCATCACTACCGGCGGAATCGACTACGCTCGCGAGCTTCTGGAGAAGTCTCTGGGTTCCCAAAAGGCTGTGGACATAATAAATCGACTTACTTCCAGCCTGCAGGTACGCCCGTTTGACTTTATTCGGCGAACCGATCCCACGCATCTGTTGAACTTCATTCAGCAGGAACACCCGCAAACTATAGCGCTCATCCTGGCGTATCTGGAGCCGCAAAAAGCGTCCATCATCCTCTCCAGCCTTCCTCATGAAGTGCAGTCAGATGTTGCAAAGCGGATTGCTACCATGGACCGCACCTCTCCGGAGGTGCTCCGTGAGGTTGAGCGCGTGCTGGAGAAAAAACTCTCTACCCTCTCCAGTGAGGACTATACCGCGGCCGGCGGCGTGGAAAGTATTGTTGAGATTCTCAACCTTGTTGACCGCTCTACTGAAAAAACCATTATCGAATCGCTGGAAGAAGAAGATCCGGAACTCGCGGAAGACATCAAGAAGCGCATGTTCGTGTTCGAAGATATCGTCATGCTCGACGATCGAGCCATTCAGAAAGTGCTAAGGGAAGTGGACACTACCGAGCTTGCAAAGGCGCTGAAATCTGTCGATACAGAAGTACAGGACAAGATCTTCCGCAACATGTCCAAGCGGGCTGCAACCCTGCTGAAAGAGGACATGGAGTACATGGGTCCCATCCGGATGAAGGATGTGGAGGAATCCCAGCAGAAGATTGTTTCCATTATCCGCAAGCTCGAAGAGCAGGGTGAGATTGTGGTTGCCCGTGCCGGTGAAGATGAGCTTGTTGTATAGGAGCGTGTACGGTGGCTAAGAACGTCTTCCGAGCCGGTGAAGTACAAATACTCAACAACCGGGTCAATATACCCGGGCCGGAACCTCTTGAATCGCGCGAGGAGGTAGAAGAGGTCGAGGAAATAGAGGAGTATACAGGTCCAACCGCCGATCAACTGCGCCGCGAGGCCGAAGAGTTCAAACAAAACTGGGAATCCGAACGGCAACAAATGATGGAAGATGCGCAGTCGGAGGCGCAGCGCATCATCACGGATGCGGAAAACACGGCGTTCGAAGAGGTAAAGAAGAAGAACGAACAGGCTCAAGCTACCCGTCAGGAAGCTGAAGCAGAGGCTGAAAAGGTCCTGAACGAGGCACGGGAGGAAGCTGAGCGCATTGTCGGGGAGGCGGAGGCAAAGGCGCAGTCAATAGAACAGGACGCCTTTGACCGCGGTATTAAGCAGGGCGAAGAGAAGGGGTACGAATCCGGTCAGGCAGAAGTAGAACGGTTGACCGACAGACTTCACGCCATCATTAACAGGGCTATTGAGCGACGCAAGGAGATCATTGAGGAATCAGAAGCGCAGCTCATAGACCTGGTCCTGCAAATTGCCAAGAAAGTAGTAAAGGTAATCTCTGAAAATCAAAAGAACGTTGTTGTGAACAACGTGATCCAGGCACTTCGAAAGCTGAAATCGCGTGCGGACGTGGTCATCCGGGTCAACCTGCAGGACCTGAAGATGACAAGTGATCACACCAAGGACATTATCCGCCTGGTGGAACGGGTCGGCAATGTGTCCGTGGCAGAAGACTCAACCGTGGATCCCGGTGGATGCATCATTGAAACGGATTTCGGGCAAATTGACGCGCGCATCTCCTCGCAGCTGAGAGAGATTGAAGAGCGCATTGTGGAGATCAGCCCGATACGCAGCAAAGCCAGGGTGAAGGGGGAATAGCCGTACGCACCCGGAAGTGCAGGGACATGGGAGGGGCCCTGTGGGAATTTTTGACAAGTACACCGCAGTCGTTGATCGCGTTGACACGATCAAGCACATTGGACGCGTGGAACGCGTTCAGGGTCTCCTCATCGAGTCAAACGGCCCCCAGGCGTTTGTAGGGGAGCTGTGTCAAATAGTCATTCCCAATGCCAACCAGAGCGTCTGGGGTGAAGTGGTCGGGGTTCGTGGCCGGCACGTTCATGTCATGCCTTTCACGGAGACAGATGGTATTGAGCTCGATTGTCCGGTAGTAGGTACGGGAGAACGTCTGTCCGTGCCGGTTTCCCAGAAGTTGCTCGGCCGCGTCCTGGACGGGCGCGGGCGACCTATTGACCGCAAGGGAGATATCGGGAGCGCCGAGTACTATCCCATTCTCAACACTCCACCTAATGTTCTTGAACGGCGCCCTATTACAGAGCAAATGGTTACCGGCGTCCGTTCTATAGACGGCGTAATATCGGTAGGAAAGGGTCAGCGACTCGGTGTTTTTTCCGGGAGCGGCGTGGGAAAGTCCACGCTCATTGGCATGATTGCGCGCAATACGCGGGCGGATGTGAACGTGATCGCCCTCATTGGGGAACGCGGGAGAGAGGTGCGGGAATTCATTGAACATGATCTTGGACCTGAAGGGTTGCGGCGCTCCGTCGTTATTGTCTCAACCTCCGAAACTCCGCCCCTTGCCCGCCTTCGCGGCGCGTACGTAGCAACTGCAGTTGCCGAATATTTTCGGGATCAAGGCGCGGACGTTATGCTACTCTTTGACTCGGTGACGCGTTTTGCGCGTGCCCAGCGCGAAATAGGCCTTGCCGCCGGAGAACCGCCGGCTACCCGCGGCTTTCCCCCCAGTGTTTTTTCCACACTTCCCAAACTCTTAGAGCGTTGCGGTACTTCGGAAAACGGAACTATCACCGGTTTTTACACCATTTTAGTGGAAGGCGATGATATGGAAGAGCCCATCTCTGACGCGGTTCGTGGAATTCTGGACGGCCACCTTGTCCTTTCCAGGCGGCTTGCAGAACGCAACCACTATCCGGCGGTAGATATTCTTGCTTCCATTTCACGGCTGGCAAAGAAGGTGACCAGGCCGGAAGTACAGAACGCGGCGGGGTCGGTACGGCGCATGATGGCTACCTACACTGAGGCGGAGGACCTTATAAACGTGGGGGCCTACGTGCGCGGTACCAATCATGAAATTGACGAGACAATAGAGAAGATGCCGCTCATCAACAGTTTCCTGCGCCAGCGCATTGAGGAGAAATCTGAGCTACAAGATACGGAAGAGGGGTTGTTGCGAATCACCCGCCGCACCGGCGTGTCTGAAGACGCGGCGGTCCGACAGAGCAGCGGCACCAGAGGGCAGCCGGAAGCAGAAGAAGAACGGAACGCGAGAGAAAGTGGGGCAGATGAAGGCGCGGCGGAAGCTGACTCGGCGTCATTATCCGGCTCAGCCTTCCTGCGACGTCGCGAGGCAGGCACCGGCGGACAGGAGGGTAGCTCGTGAAACGATTCCAGTTCAGACTTGAACGCGTACTGAAACTGCGTGCCTATCATGAACGTGAATGGGAATTGAAACTCGCGGCCGCTACCGGTGGCTGTGTTGCCCTGGAGGAACAGATTCGTTCGGTGGTGAGGGAGAAACGCGAAAGTTTTCACGCGCTGTCCGGAAGCTATACCACGGACATCAGTTATCGCATATCACAGGAAACCTACCTGACCTATTTAGAGCGCCGTCTTGAATCTCTCGAAAACACGCTCATGCAGAAGCAGGAGGAGCGGGAAAAAATTGCAGAGCAGTACCGGCAGGCAATGATGGAGCGAAAGGTGCTCGACAAGCTGAAAGAACGGCGGGCCGGAGAATACTACCGCGATCAGCTCAACCATGAGCACAAAGTGCTTGATGAGGTTGCTACAACATCAGCGGCGTTAAAGCGCACTGCATGTGAGGAGGAAGCATAACCATGGCACGATATTCACGTGTGGGAGCGGGGCCGCGTATCTTTGTCCTTATCCTCCTGCTTGCCGTGCTCCTGGCAGGTGGTACGCTCTGGTTTGACTATCTTGGCATCATTGACGCGAAAGCGGTACTTCAGCCGCTGTTTCGACTTATAGGCGTTGCATCTCCTACACCGGTTCCGCAGGCCGAACCTCAACTCCTGCTTGACAGTGCGCGTCTGGCAAAGCGTGAAGAGGCACTTCAGTCTCGTGCCGCAGAACTGGAACAACAGAAGGCAGAACTGGATAAGCTGCAGAATGAGCTGCAAAAACGACAGGAAGAGCTTGATTCGCGCCAGGCGGCCCTTGATGACAAAGAAAAATCATTCAACCAGCGGGTACAACAGTACGAGAATAGAAGGGAGGTCCTAATCCAGAATTCCAGGGACCTTCGGAATATGCGGCCGCAACAGGCCATCGCTATTCTGAAAGGCTATGATGACCAGCTTCTGATCGACACGCTTCGCGTGACCGAAGAGCTGGCTCAACAGGCCGGCGAGTTTTCCGTTGTTCCGGTATGGTTATCTGGCTTACCGCCAGACCGCGCTGCAGAGATTCAGCGAAAGATGACGATCAAACCGGGGCAGCAGAACTGATGGAGGCACCTGGTGTCCATATTTGTTCGGGTTTCGGCTGCAGATTACTTTTCCCAATCTGCCCGACCGGACCAGCGTTCACTTCCCACCCAACCCGGTTCTGCTTCAGCAACGGGAGTATCTTCCTTTCAAGAGACGCTTGACAGGGCGCTCTATTTTGCACATAGGGAGACTGAAGAATCACTTTCCCGGTGGCGATCGGAGGGATCCGGTACCGAGGAAAGCCGGTCCATCCAGGAAAATGACTCGCGGACGGATGCACGTTCTGTGGAAAATGAGTCTTCCCGTAACCGTGAGGCTGAACACACTCGCCAGGATCAATCCAGCCGGGCCGGAGAGCCTTCCCGGGACGCTCAAAGGGAAACGGGGGCGCCGGACCAACAAAACCGCGAGCAGGATACCCAGAGTGATGCCTACGTGGCAGCGCACACCCCGCAAGATACGAAAGATGCGAAAGTAGACGCAACGAAGCTTGCCCGGGGGAAAAGCGATAACGGAAAGAGTGGGGACAGCGGTGAGCTTGCCGGTGAAGCGGAAAAACTCGCCGCTCTTGCACGAGCATCCGGTGGAGCGAAGGTTGGGACGCAGCTTGAAGCAGGCGCAAGGGGCGCGGCAAAATCCGGTGCTATGAAGACCGGCGATGGAGAGAAATCTGCCAGCGGCCGGACATTAAAGTCAGAGGTCAGAGCGGGTGAAATGGCTACCGCCAATCCGGGGAAGGACGCCAAGGAAACGAGCGCGGCCGTATCCGGAAGCAAAGCTGAAACACGGAGGAATACAGGCGAGCCAAAAAACGGCATTTCTCCATCCGGCGCGCAAACGGTAACGCTCAAAGGGGAGGCGGCAGGAGCCGCAGCCGGGACGACCGGGCACGACGGTGATGCGCACCACGGAAGCTCAGGTGAGCACGGCGGCCGTGAAAGAGCCGGCCACCGGACCATTACCGTTCAGGTGTCTGACGCGAGAAACCACCACCAGGTGCAACCTGACGGTGGACAACGCGGTGAGGCGGCTAAGGATGCAAACTCCGCACACACAGATTTTGGAAAGCTCCTTGCTTCCAACACACCGGACGGCAGTGACGCTGCACGCGGCGTCATCCGCGGGAACCAGCCGCCGCTGCAGAACTCTCCGCTGCAGAGCGCCCTCTTCCGGCAGTTGCGGGACCAGGTCAACTCTGACATAGTCCGTCAGGCCAAGTTCACCATTAAAGACAACTCCGGAGGCGAGATCAAACTGATTCTGAAGCCAGAGCACCTTGGCCGCGTAAGATTTCAGCTTCATTTGCAGGATAATCATATAGGCGGCCGGATTATTGTCGAAAATTCTAGTGTGCGGCACGTGTTTGAGCAGAATCTGGAGAATCTGCAGCGCGCTTTCAAAGAGAGCGGGATGCAAATGGACCAGGTGCAGGTGAGCGTGGAACAAGGCGATAGCGGCCAAAAAGAATCACAACAAAAGCGGCCGCTGCGATCCGTGCAGGCCGTTGGCGAGCTTGAACGGAGCGTTCCCCGGTTACGTGAGTTTGAAATGGATACCAACTTGATTAACGTGCTTGCCTAGAGGGGTGAAGGAAGATTATGGACATTAGCAATGTTATGAACGGTCAGGAGAAGGCCAAACTTTCAGCCCAGGTTGATGCCTTCAACAAGGTTCTTACCGACGGGCGCGAAGTCAAACAGGAACTGGGGAAAGATGACTTCCTGAAGATCCTGATTACGCAGCTTCAGAACCAGGATCCTACCAATCCCATGGAGGACAAGCAGTTTATTGCCCAGATGGCACAGTTTTCCACGCTGGAGCAGATGACAAACCTGAGTGAAGACTTCGGGAAGATGTCGCGGCTCATGTCGTCCGGACAGGCAGTATCCCTTCTCGGAAAAACCGTAGATATTTCTGCCGGTAATACGACGATCCATGGGAAGGTGAGCGAGGTTTCCGGGGGGGACTATCCTCAGGTCTATGTGAACGGAAAATACTATGACTATTCTCAGGTCACGCGCATTCGCGAATAAGGGGGCAGCAGTATGATGAGATCATTATACGCCGGCGTATCGGGGCTTCAAAACCACCAGATACGGATGGACGTGATCGGTAACAACGTTTCGAATGTGAACACAACGGGCTTCAAGCGCGGCCGCGTGAACTTTCATGACATGATTTCCCAGACCATGCAGGGCGCGGCGCGTCCAACGGATGAAGTAGGCGGCGTGAATCCGCAGCAAATTGGCCTGGGGGTCCAGGTTGCTTCAATAGACACCATTCACACGCAAGGTTCGTTGCAGACCACAGGTGTAAAGAGCGATATGGCTATTCAGGGCAATGGATTCTTTGTCCTGCGCAAGGGTGACCAAAGCCTTTACACGAGGGCCGGTGCATTCGGGCTTGACGAGACCGGCAACCTGGTCAATCCGGCCAACGGCATGCACGTGCAGGGCTGGATGGCGCAAACTGTTGACGGACAAAGTTTTATTAACAGTTCCGCAGCCCCGGAAGATCTTGTAATCCCTATTGGAAGCAAAGACCCGGCGCAGGCAACAAGCCAGGTGTTTCTTGCAAGCAACCTGAATAAAAACACTCCGGTCATACCGCCAAACGCCTCCGCAAAGGAAGTTCAGGACGGGACGTGGAGAGTTGAATACGATATTTACGATACGTTTGGCAACACCCACACGCTGCGCGCCAATTTCACGCGCGTGCCGGGACAACCCAATCAATGGCAGGCAAATGTGCAGATTGACCCTGAATCTGATCAGCCAATTCCTGCAACTGTTTCTGTGGGCGGCGTGCAAAGCCAGCAGCAGGGACAGTTCACCATTGAGTTCAACAATGATGGTACGCTGCAGCAGGTGACAAATGCCGCCGGCGGGGTGGTGAATGAAGGCGACCTTGGTGTCAACGTGACCTTTCCGGTACCGGAGACCGCAATTCCAGTTGATCAGGCTACCGGCCTGCAGGGTGCACCGGTGACGCAGACGTTCAGCCTTGACCTTGGCCAACAAGGTTCCTTTGTCGATTCAATGACCCAGTACGCCTCACAAAGCTCAACCAAAGTGTTCAGCCAGAACGGATACGGCATGGGTTACCTGGAAGATTACCGGATTGACCAGACGGGCACCATCACCGGAATTTTCTCCAACGGTACAAACCGTCCGCTTGGACAGGTGGCGCTTGCAAGTTTTGTGAACCCGGGTGGTCTTGAAAAATCAGGCGAGAACAACTTTGTCCAGACCATAAACTCCGGTCTGGCGGACGTGGGCCGTTCCGGTGTAGCGGGAAAAGGAAAGGTCATTGCCGGCACCCTGGAAATGAGCAACGTAGACCTGGCGCAGGAGTTCACCGATATGATAGTTACCCAACGTGGTTTTCAGGCCAACTCGCGCACAATTACTACGTCGGATCAAATGCTCCAGGAGCTATTAACACTGAAACGGTAATCGGATATGATAGGGCGGCTGAATGATACAGGTAACCAGACTCGATGGTAAGGTCTACTATGTGAATCCCCATCAAATCGAGTACATTGAGACCAATCCAGATACAACCCTTATCATGCTTTCCGGAAAACGGCTGATAGTCCAGGAGGACTATCAGTCCATTTTTGACCGGATTGTTTTCTATAGACAGCAGATTGGTGCGTTCAAGAACGAGGAGTAGTCCCCAATGGATCTGGGAACATTAATCGGAGTTGGTGCCGGCGCGGTACTCATTGTAATGGCAATCCTCACTTCCGGCGGCAGTATGGGTGCCTATCTCAACCTGCCGTCTGCGATCATGGTGCTTGGTGGCTCTTTTGCCGCAATGATGGTGGCCAACCCGATGAGCCGCATGCTCGGTATCATGCGCTACGTGAATCAGGCAATGCGCACACCGGACTGGCAGGAAGAAAAGGTCATTAACGAGCTGGTTGGCTTTTCTGATCGTGCCCGTCGTGAAGGTCTGCTTGCACTGGAAGACAACCTGGACCAGGTTGAGGACGAGTTTATGCGCAAGGGGATTCAGCTGGTCGTAGACGGAACGGACCCTGATATCATTAAGAACATCCTCTATAATGACCTGAATCAGATTCAGGCACGTCATGAGACAGGTATTAAGGTATTTGACGACTGGGGCAAGATTGCCCCGGCATTCGGGATGATAGGTACTCTTGCGGGCCTTATCGCCATGCTTGCAAACCTGGAAGACCAGAGTTCAATTGGTTCCGGTATGGCCCTGGCACTGATCACTACCATGTATGGTGCCATTTTTGCGAATCTGGTGCTCATCCCAATGAGGAGTAAGCTGGAGGACCGCGATAATGAAGAGACGCGGGCCAAGGAAATTATTATAGAAGGTATCCTCTCTATACAATCCGGGGATAACCCCCGTATACTTTTGGAGAAACTTGTTTCGTTCCTGCCACCACGACAACGTGAGGTAATTCGGCAGGAGTCGGGTAAGGATTGATATATGCCGGCAGGAGAAGGCCGAAAAAAAAGGAAACGCAAAGTGCAGGAAGGAGCAGCGGACTGGCTTCTCACCTACGGTGATATGACAACGTTGCTTCTAACATTTTTTGTGCTCATGTTCACCACGGCCACTATTGACGGATATGAACTGCGGCTCATCCTCGCGGCGTTTCCGGGGCTGGGTAACCTCGAAGGCGGAAACACACTGCAACAGGGCCGCCTTGCTGAGCTGGGAAACACCATTATGAGTCTGCCGTCTATGGAGCGCGGACGTGCACTGGACCGTGCCCGGCAGAACGCTATTAGCATCTTTGAACCGGAAATAAAGAGCGAGAAAGTGCGCGTGAAGGAGGATGAACGCGGGCTTGTCATTTCGCTGGCTGCCGACGCGTTTTTCAGACCGGCCAGCGCAACGCTTAATATGGAAGAGGCGCGAACAACACTCATAAACCTCTCCAATCTGTTGAACTCTCCGGACCTGAATAACCGGAAGTTTCGCATTGAAGGGCATACTGACAGCGTTCGGACGGATCCGAATGGTCCGTGGGAAACCAACTGGGAACTTTCAACCGCCCGCGCCCTTTCCGTCCTCCGTTTTCTCCTTGATTACGGTGTGAACGAGAATCAGTTTCAGGTAATGGGCCTGGGAGATACCGTGCCGCTTTTCAGCAACGACACGGCAGAAGGTCGTGCCTACAACCGGCGCGTGGACGTAGTCATACTGACGGAAGGGCACCTGTAGCGGGCGCCGGAAACGACAATGTGTGGAGATTAGCGACATGTCCGACGAACTGTTCGATACAGAAGAAGAAGTTGGCGGTGAAGACGTAGGCGGCGGTGGCAGGAAAGTAGGGTTTCTTCCCGGCTTGCTCATCCAAATCCTGAAATGGGCAGGTATCATAGTCGGCGCCATTATATTCATTGTCACGGTGGTGGTTGTGACCATGAAGATCATGGGAACCGGTACGCAGTCACAAACCAGAATACCCGCAACGGAAGAGTACCAGTCCAAGCCGCCGGTTTATGACTGGTACAGCGGTATTGGTGAGATTCGCGGGTCCACCGCTGACGAAGTGCGGCGTACCTTCATTGTGGAGCCTAACCTTGGCTACGACCAGGGGGACCGTCAGCTGCAGACGGAGCTTATTGCCCGCAACATTCAACTCCGGGAGATTATCTCTACCTACTTTGCGTCCCGCACGTCTTCTCAGCTTCAGGGGGTGGAAAACCGTCAACGCGTGAAGGAGGACCTGAAGCGCCAGATAAATGACATTTTGAGCAACGGGAAAGTGCGTGATGTAGCCTTTACACGTTATGAGATTATAGAATTTTGAAAGTTACCTTGCATTTTTGCGGATTATGTGAGAAAATTTTTGCGGGAAACGAAGAGGGGAGCTTTACCGAATGACCGAAGTCCTTTCTCAGGATGAAATCGACCAGCTGTTAACCGCGATTTCTTCCGGAGATGTCGAGACTGAAGAAATCCACCAGCCTGCTGATCAACGCAAGATCAAAATTTATGATTTCAAACGTCCCGACAAATTCTCTAAAGAACAAATAAGAACCGTCTCCATCATGCATGAGACCTTTGCGCGTCTCACGACCACATCTTTGAGCGCGCAGCTTCGGAGCCTCGTGCAGGTGCATGTTGCCTCCGTTGACCAGCTTACCTATGAGGAGTTCATTCGTTCCATCCCCAACCCAACCACGCTGGCCGTGATCAACATGGATCCGCTCAAAGGCTCGGCAATTCTGGAGATTGACCCCGCCATAACATTTTCCATAATAGACCGCCTCTTTGGCGGACAAGGTGAGGGCACAAAGGTCACCCGTGACCTGACCGACATAGAACAGTCGGTCATGGAAGGTATTATTGTCCGTATCCTGGGGAACATGCGGGAAGCGTGGAGTCAGGTCATAGATCTCAGGCCACGGCTGGGCCAGATTGAGACAAATCCCCAATTTGCTCAAATCGTTCCGCCAACAGAGATGGTTGTTCTGGTTACACTGGAAACCAAAGTTGGAGAAGTGGAAGGTATGATGAACTTCTGTATTCCGTACCTTACCATAGAGCCTATTATTTCCAAACTGTCAGCGCAATACTGGTATTCATCGGTTCGACGCGGGACTACAACGGAAAATCTTAATATTTTGCGTGAACGGCTTTCTACAATTGCGGTGACCATGGTTGCAGAGATTGGTGCAATGGACCTGTTGGTGCGGGACGTGTTGTCGCTGCGCCAGGGCGATGTAATTCGGCTTCAGAATACTCGTACATCCGACCCAATGGCGCTGAAGATTGGTAACAGGCCCAAATTCCTGTGCAAGCCCGGCCAGGTGGGGAACAAACTCGCAGTGCAGATTACCCGCAAGCTTGAAGATGTTGAAGAAGAAGATTTTGAAGAGTTGACGGCAGAAGAAGGAGAGTGAACATGAGTGATGGTTCCCTGTCCCAGGACGAAATCGATGCTTTGCTGCAAGGCACGAGCGGATCGGACTTCGGCGGCAGTGCGTCCGGGAGCAGTGGTGGCATTTCCGACGAGCAGAAGGAGAGCTTCCGCTCGCTCATAACGGGCACCATCGAATCCCAGCGGTCCAATTTCTCTATGCTGGTGAGCAAATCAGTTGCCATGCAGGCACCCGCCGCGCAGGTGACAGGCGCGGACCAACTTACCGGCCGCCTGCCTGATGAAGTGGTAGAACTTAGTCTTAATTTTACAGACGGCGTGACCGGACGGCATCTTTATATTCTCTCTTCAGAGGCGGCCGTGCGCATTGCTGGACCCATGATGGGACAGGACGGCGTTGAGCTTGATGATGCGGCAGTAAACGCACTTCAGGAAGCTTTTTCTCAAATTTCCGGACCGGTAGTGACCGCAATTGGGGACCGCGTTGGAAAAACGGTGCTGACAGACCCACCGGAAGGGCGAATCATTTCCAAAAGCGAGTTGGAGTTGCCTCAGGGAGAGGAGTTTGTAGCGCTCACCTATCGCTTTACTATTGAAGGTGAAGACCAGGCGCAGATTACAGAGATCTATGATGCTTCCGTAGTCACAGCGGCTGCAGCGCAGACGCAACCCGCACAGCAGGGCGGCGGCGCGGGACAGCAGCCAATGTTTGGCGCTGGGGGCGGCGGAGGGCAAGCGCCCAATCCGTTTGCCGGCTTCGGCGGGGCGCCGGATGGCGGTGGAGGCGGTCAGGGTCCAAGCGTACAGTCCGTGCAGTTTCCCAACTTGAGTCAACAAAATCCCTCAGTTGAGCAGGGAAACATCGGTCTCTTGATGGACGTCTACATGGAGATGACCGTTGAGCTTGGCCGTACCAAAAAGCTGATAAAAGAAATCCTTGGAATGGGTGAAGGAACAATCATAGAGTTGGACAAGCTTGCCGGTGAACCCGTCGATATACTTGTGAATCACAAATTGATCGCCAAGGGAGAGGTGGTTGTGATTGATGAGAACTTTGGCGTGCGTGTCACAGAAATTGTTTCACCTATGGAAAGAGTGACTAATATGACGTAAAATGAAAACGGAAGGCCGGAACTGCAGATCCGGGTCTTTCTGTTACGTTTTGGGGGAGGGGAAAACATCAAACGTCTACTTGTTATCCTGTGTATCGGGATTCTCATACCGGCAGCGGTTTATTCTCAAAACAACTCAAATGCATCCTCAACTGACGCAACTGGTACCGGAACCTCCGGTTCAGCAGCGGCGCAGTTACCTGCCGAAGTGGACGAATCCCAGATTGTCATTGGAGATGGCCCGGACAGTGCCGGTGGCACAAGCGGGGAAGCGATCACGTCCATGGGGCTGTGGGATCTGGTACGCATGCTTCTGGTGTTGGGCGCGGTCATTGGCGTTATTTACGTTGTCTTCTTCATCCTGAAACGGACTGCCGGGGGCAGGTATGAAGAGACCAGCATGATTCACGTGCTCGGCAGCCAGCCGTTGCCAGGAAACAAGCTCCTGCATCTTGTGGAAATTGGAAGCCAGGTGTTTCTGGTGGCCTCCGGTGACCACGCGGTGAACCTTATCAGTGAGATTCGTGACCAGGAAAGCATTGATGAAATACGGCTGAAAGCGTCAAGCAACAGGGGCGCGGTGCGGCGCAGTTTCGGCGAACTACTTTCCAGCATTTTCCAAAATGGTGCGGGAGCCGCACCTTCGGGTTCCGGTGGGACGGAACCTGCCGGCGAGCCATTCGGCTTCATGCAACAGCAAAAGGAGCGCCTTAGAAAGTTACGGTAGGGCCAGAAATGCTTCCTGCAGAAGCGTTACCGGTCTGAGAGTTATTGGGAGGGGACTTGAAAAAGCGACTTTACGTCATTGTGCTGGTTGCCGTAATTGGCAGCCTGGTGTCGTTTCCGGTGGCCGCGCAGGATGCGGGGGCCAATCCGGGAGGGACAACCGGGGGTGCTGCGCAAACCACAACGCCGCCCGGAGAACAGGCACTTCAAATACCATTTGTAAACTTCTCTATTCGTCAGCCGGAAAATAATCAGGAGGTCGCGTTTTCACTGCAACTTCTTCTGATGCTTGCGGTGCTCTCCATTGCACCTTCCATTATCATTCTGATGACGTCATTTCTGCGCATTGCAATTGTGCTTGACTTTGTAAAGCGTGCCCTCTCATTGCAGCAGGTGCCGCCAAACCAGGTCCTCATGGGAATTGCGCTCTTTCTGACCGTCTTTATCATGTGGCCGGTGATTTCTGACGTCTATGACAATGCATTTGTTCCCTTTTCAAACGGCGATATCGGAATTGAGCAGGCGTACCAGAATTTTGAAAAGCCGGTACGCCTCTTCATGTACCGACAGATGGAGGCTGATCCCGCCAACATCCGTCTATTCATGAGAATGAGCAATTTGCCAAAACCCAATAATCTGAGCGACGTTCCTACCCGGGTGCTTATTCCCGCCTTCATTTTGCATGAGCTTACAGTCGCGTTCAAAATTGGCATCTTGCTCTACATACCGTTCATCATCATAGACATGGTTGTAGCCTCAACGCTGATGTCCATGGGTATGATCATGTTACCGCCCATAATGATATCAATGCCGTTCAAGCTCATTCTGTTTGTGCTGGTAGACGGCTGGGGCTTGTTGACGCAACAGCTTGTTGCCAGCTTTGGAGGATTCTAATGGATCTTGGATTTGCCGTGAATCTGATCAGAACCGGCGTTGCGCAGATTCTGATCATGGCTGCACCAATCCTGGGTATCGGAATGGCCGTGGGACTCATTGTGGCAATCTTTCAAGCCACTACCTCCATTCAGGATCAGACTTTGAGTTTCATACCTAAGATTGCAGCCATCCTAATTTCGTTGATGATTTTCGGGCCGTGGATGATACAGACGCTGGTGCATTTCACCAATACGGTGTTCAGCCAGATACCCAATATGGTTCGGTAGGAGTAGCCGTTAGTGCTTGACACGCTGGTTGCCAACGCACAGCTTTTCTTCCTCATTTTTGCCCGCATTCTGGCATTCTTGCAGATTGCGCCGCTTATTTCGTCAAATTCAGTTCCGCAAATAGCAAAGATCGGCCTTGCCTTCTTCTCCGGATTCCTGGTTTTCCCGTGGGTGGCGCAGGCTGGTTATCCGCTTCCCGACACGGGGCTTGCCTACGCCATGCTCCTATTTGGTGAGGCACTCATTGGCATAATCATGGGCTTCTTCCTTGTGGTAGTTTTTGCGGCGTTCCAGCTTTCCGGGCAGCTCTTTTCACTCCAGATGGGTTTCGGCGCGTCCCAGGTGTTTGATCCTCTGGCGCAGATTGAAATCCCGCTCATGGGACAATTTCTCAATCTGGTAGCCATGCTCGTATTTGTGACCACAAGTGGATTTCAGAAGCTTTTTCTTACCGGTGTTCTTCGTTCATTTCAGGCCCTTCGTGCGTCAGACCTTGTTGCCATGCGGCATGATCTGGTGACGACTATGTTGCTGCGCCTTTCCCGCCTCTTTGAACAGGCACTGGTGATGGCCTTTCCAATTCTGGGTGCTCTATTTCTGGTTTACGTTGCCGTTGGTCTTTTGGCAAAGGCGGCTCCGCAAATGAATTTGCTGGTTCTGGGGTTTCCCATTTCCATATTCGTGGCGTTTCTGCTCTTGCTCATGAGCCTTCCGCTCTTGGTGGAAGCGTTTCAGCGCGTGATTGATGAAGGGTTTGCGCTCCTTCTTCAGATATTACGCGCGGGGAGCGTAGGGTCATGAGCGTATTTGCAGTGAGCGGACACGTTGAACTACTGTCCGAGGATTTTTTCCGCGCAGAACTTGCCGCAATGCACCTGCAGTGGTTTGCGGCTGAGGACGAAGGGCGTACAGAAGAAGCAACAGAGCACAAGATTCGCAAAGCACGGGAAGAAGGAAAGGTTGCCAAAAGTCAGGACGTGACCTCCGCTGTCGTATTGCTCTTTACCGTTGTGACACTGGCTCTGCTCTCTGGCTATTTGCTGCGGAACATGGCTAACATGGTGAGCTACTTCTTTCGGCAGTCTACGGAGATCGATATTGCCACTGACCAGACCGTATATAATACCTTTTTGCACTATTTTGTAGTACTCACTGTGCCTGTTGCCGCCGTAGCATTTGTCTCCGCTATCTTTGGCAACATTATCCAGGTCGGCGCCCTCTTCACGGTGAAACCAATTACGCCTGATTTGAAACGGATTGCGCCAAAGTTCGGGCAGTTTTTCAAACGGGCGTTCATGTCTCCGGAGGCACTATTCAACCTCTTCAAGTCCTTTGGCAAGGTGACCGTGATTGCCGCGCTGGCCTACGTAAATATCCAGGCGCAAATACAGCTCTTGACCAATCTGGTCCGCACCCCGTTTCTGCAGGCGTTTGGAATCATTGGGCGAATAGCGTTTAATATCCTGGTGCAGGCTGCCATTGTTCTGCTTATCCTGGCCGTCTTTGACTATATCTTCCAGCGCAAGCAACACCGCGAATCCTTAAAGATGACCAAACAGGAAGTCAAGGAAGAGCGCAAGACGTACGAGGGAGATCCAATGGTCAAAAGTCGGCTTCGGCAGCGCATGCAGGAGGTTCTCTCCCAGAACATGCTGCAGAACGTGCCGCAGGCTGACGTGGTGGTAACAAACCCGACTCACTTTGCAGTTGCTATGGAGTACAAGCGCGACCGAATGCATGCGCCCACGGTCACCGCGAAAGGCCAGGACAATATTGCCCAGCGAATGAAAGAGATTGCCGCGGAAAGCGAAGTTGCCATAATTGAAAATAAGCCGCTCGCGCGGGCGCTCTACGCAGAGGTTGAAATCGGAGATGAGATTCCGGAACAGTTCTATGAGGCGGTAGTGACGGTTTTGAAGCAGGTGTACAAGATGAAGGGTGTTCGAATGGAGGCCGTATGATAGGGAGCGCACGCGATGGCTGACGTTCAGACCATATTCAATAACTCGTTTCTCAAGCAGCGTAGCGATATTTTTGTAGCCGCCGGCGTAATTGTGGTGGTTATGATGCTCATCATCCCGCTACCTGCGGTGCTGCTTGACACCTTTATGGCGATCAATCTGGTGCTCAGCCTCCTTACTATTCTTATCGTGCTCTACACCCGGAACGCCCTTGAGTTCTCCGTATTCCCCACTCTGCTTCTGGTTGTAACCGTATACGGACTGGCGCTCAACGTCTCCTCAACACGACTCATTCTCTCCCTGGGTACTGGATTTAATGGAAAAATCGTCCGCGCCTTTAGTGAGTTTGTAGTGGGTAGCTCCGGCACGGAAGGTCTGGTCATCGGATTCATCATTTTCATCATTATTGTTGCCGTGCAGTTTATTGTTATAACCAAAGGTGCTACGCGAGTTGCGGAGGTGGCGGCACGGTTTACACTGGATGCCCTTCCCGGGAAACAGATGGCCATTGAGGCGGAATACAACTCAGGCTCCATTACGGAGGAAGAAGCCACAAAGCGGAAAATGGATCTGGAACGGGAAGTAGACTTCTACGGGGCCATGGACGGCGCGAGTAAGTTTGTGCAGGGCAACGTTCGCGTTGGCATCCTTATCACCGTCATTAATATTGTGGGCGGTATCATTGTGGGAATGACCCTTCATGGTGAGCCGTTCAATGTGGCTCTCAGTACTTACATCAGTCTGGCCATTGGTGACGGACTCGTTACGCAATTTCCCGCACTGATTGTTTCTACGGCAACCGGCCTTATTGTGACCAGGGCCGTGTCAGAAGGGACCTTCGGAGAGGATGTAACCAAGCAGTTCTCCGCGCAGGGCCGCATTTACTGGATCGCTGCATTCTTCCTGGTGGCTCTCTCTCTTGTTCCGGGATTCCCGTGGTACGTGCTGTTGCCACTTGCCGCGCTTTCCGTGCTGCTTGCCGTGCAACTCGGACGAAAGCAAATTGCTGATGCGCAGCGAGCGGAGGCTGAGGACGCCAGTGCAAAGGCAAAAGAGGCTCCGGCAGAAATGTCTCCGGTTGCTCCGCTGGATCCCCTCTCTCTTGAACTGGGATACGGCCTTGTTCCGCTGGTGGATAAGGACAAGGGGGCGGAACTTCTGGACCGGGTGACGCGCATTAGGCGGGAATCCGCCCTGGACCTCGGGCTTGTCGTACCGCGCATTCGCATTATTGACAACATGCGCCTTGAACCGTCCGAGTATTGTTTCAAAATCAGGGGAGTTGAAGTGGGAAGGGGAACCATCCGGATGGGCCATTACCTTTGCATTAATCCCGGGGCAGTGAGCGAAGAGATTCCCGGAGAGAAAACTACGGATCCCGCCTTTGGACTTCCCGCACTCTGGATTACTGAGGAATACCGGGATCGGGCGGAACGCGCCGGCTACACTGTGGTCGACTCGCCGTCAATTATTGCCACGCACCTCACCGAGATCATCAAGCGCCACGCTGCGGACATTCTGGGAAGACAGGAAGTGAAATCCATCCTGGATACGCTCAAGCACGACTATCCCGCCGTGGTTGACGATGTGATGGCCAACCTTGGCGTGGGAGAGATTCAGAAGGTTCTTCAGGGACTCCTCCGGGAACAGGTTTCGATACGGAATATGGTCACGATATTGGAAACACTTTCAGACTATGGTAGTATCACCAAGGATCCGGTCTTCCTTGTGGAGAAGGTCCGCCAGGCACTTCGGCGGCAAATATCGCTGCAATATGCCGATGAAGATAAAACCCTGAAAGTGATAACCCTCTCGCCAACGCTGGAGCAAACCATTATTGATTCCAGGGTTGAGACTGCAGGCGGCGGGATTGTGCCGGCGCTTGCCCCCGGCGTACAGCGGAAGTGGATTAACACGCTGACAAACACCGTGCGCGGCGTCCAGGAGCAAGGGTATTTCCCGATGATTCTCTGTTCCGAAGCGGCAAGACCCCTGGTAAAAGCAAGCACGGCGCGAGAGATCCCGGACCTGGTTGTACTATCCGTTCCGGAAATCATACCTGATGTGCGGGTGGAAGGCGTGGCTGAAATAAGCATTGAGGAGTGACGGCATGGAATACTTTGTAGAACAGGCAGCCTCGCACCGTGAAGCGGAACAGAAAGTACGCGCAAAATACGGTGAGCGTGCCAAAATCATGCATCACAAGACGGTGCGCCTGGGCGGTTTCCTTGGCCTCTTTGCCCGGGAAGGGGTAGAGGTGACCGGATATTTCTCCCACGATCCAATCCGTCCGGAAAGTGTAAGAAAGCAGCTTGACCTTGAGGAAGAGAAGCGGAAAATTCTGAACGCCGCCAGGAGCGACAAGACAATTGATCTGGTACTGAAAGAGATCCAGTCCATTAAACAACGAATGGAGGAGCAAAGTGCGCCTCCCGCACAGCAACCGACAGCAGATCATCCCTCAATCCAGCAAATTGGGGACCTTCTGGTTCAGAACGAGTTTTCAACACGCTACATAGCGGAAATTATCTCTCGTATGCGCAGTGAATTCTCCATGGAAGAGATTGAGGATATGGATGTCGTCTCGGAGCGAGTAGTAGATTGGATTGCAGAAAGTATAGAGATACATCACAGCCAGAAAGGAACGACTCCTCGCGTGTTTATCCTGGTGGGGCCCACCGGTGTGGGGAAAACCACGTCAATTGCAAAACTTGCCGCAATGTACGGGATAGACGTGAAGGGAAGCACATCCTCCAGCGTGCGTATTCTTACCATTGACAACTATCGAATTGGCGCGAAGCAGCAAATTGAAACGTACGGGGAAATCATGGATATTCCCGTTTCCTGTGTAGAAAGCTATGAAGATATGAAAAAACAGATGGCGCTCTATGAAGATGTGGATTACGTCTTTGTAGATACCATTGGAAAGAGTCCCAGGGAGTTTACCAAACTTGGAGAAATGAACGAGCTGCTGCGGGCATGCGGCGGTTCGGCGGAGGTCCACCTTGCCATGAGCGCCACCACCAAGACAAGCGACATGCATGAGATTCTCCGGCAGTTCGAACCGTTTGGGTATAAATCCGTGCTGGTGACCAAACTTGATGAAACCTCGCGCGTCGGAAACATTATCAGTGTCTTGCACGAGAAACAGAAATCGGTATCCTACATCACTGACGGACAACGGGTGCCGCAGGACATATCGGTAGCTTCTATTGAGAAGCTTCTCCTGAATCTGGAAGGATTACGAATAAACCGGCAGCGCGTCGCAGAGCGATTTGCATAAAGCGGGAATCAGGGAGACGGGGATGGCAGATCAGGCGGAAACGCTACGTGAGATGATGAAAACTAAGGGCGGGCACGGAGAGACAAAAACACGCATCATTGCCGTTGCAAGTGGAAAGGGCGGTGTAGGAAAGACCAACATTTCCACCAATCTGGCGCTTTCGTATGCGAAGCTGGGCAAGAAGGTGATCCTGATGGACGCTGACCTGGGCCTTGCCAATGTTAACGTGGTGCTGGGCATCATCCCCAAGTACAACCTGTACCACCTGATCCGAAAACAGAAATCCATGAAAGATATCATCATGGATACCAATTACGGTATACAGATAGTGGCAGGGGCAAGCGGCTTTGCGAAGATAGCGAACCTGAGTGAAGAAGAGCGGCAGAACTTCGTAAATGAGCTTTCAGAGCTGTCAAACGCGGACGTCATCATTATTGATACCAGTGCGGGAGTATCCAACAACGTTCTTGCTTTTGTGGCCGCGGCGGATGAGGCCATCATTGTGACCACTCCGGAACCTACCGCCATTACTGACGCGTACGGTATTATCAAGATAATAGCCACGGAAATTGACAATCTCGGCCTTGGTTTAAAGCTCATTGTGAATCGAGTTCACTCTGTGACGGAAGGCAAGAAGGTAGCAGAACGTGTGATCAACATAGCGGGCCAGTTTCTCAATCTCAAAGTAGACTACCTCGGTTACGTCTATGAAGATCAAGTAGTGCATCAAGCAGTGCTCAAACAGAAGCCGTTCAGCGTGCTTGACCCAAAGGCAAAGGCCACGGTGTGCATGCATCATATCGTTGGCAGGCTGGAAAAGATCGATTTTAGGGAGGGCCGTGGGATCGGAAGCTTCCTCAAACGGCTGTTCGGCCGCGTGGGACCGGAATAACGCTGTCGTGAGGCGCAACTTGACTGATGCAGGCTTTTGGCCTACTCTGTAAAAGACCGGGATGGGGACTAAAAAGTATGAGAATTGACTGGAGGATCAGCGCGAGCATTGCTGGCCTCGCATTCATCATTGCCGCGTTAAGCGCCGGTCTGGGGGGCGTACCGTTCGGTCAACTCCTTTTCCGCGCAATTCTCGGAGCCGTCATTTTTGGCATTCTGGGAAGCGGCGTACAACTACTCATAGATCGTTACCTACCTGAGCTTGCATCAGGCCGTGAGGCTGCCGCTGAACCCCGGCCGGGCGGAAAGGTGGATATTGTCGTTTCTGATGACGAGGATGCTGCAGAGGCAATACCGGAGTATGAATCCCCTCCTGATCAGGCAGAAGGTCTCCGGGAACAGTTTGCGTCCTATTCAGAAGAAGATGACTCCGAAAGTGGTGGGCTTGATTCGTTTGAAGAGAGTCTGGTTGAAGAAGCGCGGGAGGTGAGCTTGCCTCCGTCTGATTCAGTAGAAGAAGAACGTTCCGAACCGGAAACGTCGGTCGCGGCAGACGTTGACGGGGAGAATTTGGACAAACTTCCGGACGTTGAAGGCTTTGCGGATTCGTTTTCAGAAGACGCCGGGGTGGAATCAGTGACGTATTCCGCGGATCCGGAAAGCTCAGGAGACGAAGGTCATCAGGATCCCGCAACCATTGCAAAGGCGTTGCAGACCATGATGAAACGGGATCAGTGAGGAAAGGTAGAGAAAGATGGGGGAAAACCTACTGGCGGAAAAGACGGAAGAAGAACTCTGGAGACTCTACAAAGAGACAAAGAATCCTGAGATCCGCGAAACCCTGATAAAGCAGTACGCCCCGCTTGTGAAGTACGTGGCAGGGAAGGTCGCCGTAGGGATGCCGCACAATGTGGAGTTTGATGATCTGGTAGGCTACGGAGTTTTTGGACTGCTCGACGCTATCGAGAAATTCGATCCGGACAAGCACGTGAAGTTCAAGACCTATGCGGTGACGCGTATCCGCGGAGCCATTTTTGATGAACTGCGCTCAATAGACTGGGTGCCGCGCAGCGTGCGCCAGAAGACACGTGAAATAGAGGAAACAGTGAGGCGGCTTGAGGCCTCCCTGGGACGTGCGGCCACGGACGAAGAGGTAGCTGAAGCGCTTGGCATGACAACCAAAGAGTTTGAAAAGATCATGCTGAAAATTTCCGGGACCAGTATCCTCTCTTTGAACGACATCTGGTATACGGGAGAAGACAACGATAAAGTCTCAATTGCAGACAGCATCGAATCACCCCAGAGTCTTAATCCCGATATCATTGTTGAAAAAGATGAGATAAAGCGCGTAATTGTGCAGTCAATTCAGGAGCTCCCGGACAAAGAGAAGACGGTCCTGGTGCTCTATTATTATGAAGATCTCACGCTTAAGGAAATCGGCCAGGTGCTCGAGGTAACCGAGTCACGTGTTTCTCAGCTGCACACCAAGGCGATTTTGCGACTTCGCGCAAAGCTGACCAATATCAAGAAAGGGATCATGTAACCGGGATGATAGGTCTTTCGCAGATCCAAAACTATATGAAGAAGCAGGCGGAGGAAGATAAGAACCGCCAGTTTGTCAACGTGTCCGGCGCCACGCTGGAAGAGGCGTTGCAGCAAGCCTCCATTGAACTTTCACTTCCGGTGAAACGGATTGAGTACGAGGTTCTGGAGAAGGGATCGCACGGCGTGTTGGGAATGGGAAAGCGCCCCTACCTGATCCTCGCGTATCCCCTTTCCCGGCGCCAGCAGGCGGAAGACTCGGACAATATCCTGGACATGGACTTTGGTTTTGATGGGGAAGCTACCAATGAAAATGCGGATGGTGGCGTTTTTGTCCGCCTGACACCTGAAGGCGTTCTTCTCAAGGTCACCAGACCAACCGGTTCCGGTTCCCGCGCCACAGAACGCATGGCAATGGAAAGGCTTTCCTCCCGCACGGATGCGCGTCTTGATACCGGACGGATTTCCCGTGTCGTCAAACAGGCCGAAGGCGCCTTTGTGAAGGTTGGTGATTTTGAGTACGATCCCTCCGCAGACGCTGCGCTCTCCGTAGAGGTTTCCTCGGATGAAATGAAGGCGTACATCACTGCTCTGCCGCCCGGACCGGGAGGAACTGACCCGGATTATGACACACTGGTCACCATGCTGCAGAATAACGGTGTCATTGAAGGTTTTCGGGAAGAAGTGCTGCGCCGTCTGGAAGAAACTCCGCTCTACCGTGAACCGGTCCTGGTAGCAGAAGGAAAGAAACCGGTCAACGGTCAGGACGCCCGGATTGTGATGAACTTTGACACGGAGAGCAAGGTCCACCTGAAAGAAACAGACGGCAAGGTGGATTTCAAAGAGTTGAATATTGTCCAGAACGTAGTGGAAGGACAGGTGCTGGCCAAGAAAATACCACCTGAACGAGGGGAGCCGGGCCGGACAGTGACGGGTCGGCTTTTGCCGGCAAAAGACGGTTTGGACGCCTCAATCCAGGTAGGAAAAAATGTAAGGCTTTCGGAAGATAAACGGACTGCCTTTGCAGAAATTAACGGTCAGGTGACCATGCTCGGCGGAAAGCTGAACGTGGAACCGGTCTACGCGGTAAACGGTGACGTCAACCTGAAAACCGGGAATATTCTTTTCCTTGGTACGGTGATAGTAAAGGGGAATGTTGACGACGGATTTAACATAAAAGCTGCCGGAAACATAGAGGTAATGGGAAGCGTGGGCAAGTGTGACCTTGACGCAGAAGGTGACGTCATTGTGCATCAGGGCATTACCGGAAAAACTTCCGGCGTTGTTCGCTGCGGTAAAAACCTCTGGTCAAAGTTTATTGAGAACGCGCGCGCGGAAGCGGGTGAGCTTGTTGTTGTCAGTGACGGTATCATTAACTCTGAGGTTTTCTCCAACAAGAAGGTCATTTGCCGCGGTAAGCGGGCAAGCATAGTAGGCGGTAGAATCCGCGCCAGTGAAGAAATTAACGCCAAATCGCTCGGTTCCGTGGCGGGAATGGAGACAATCCTTGAGGTTGGTTACGATCCCAAAACCAAGGAACGCCTGGGACAGCTTGATACGCGAAAGGCAGAAATTAATAAGCAACTCGAAGAGATAGATCTTAACATGTCTACGCTTAAGAACCTCGTAAAACAGAAACAAAAGCTGACGGAAGATCGGAAGCAGTTCTTTGCTGAGCTACAGGGCAAGCGCGGGGAGCTGGTGCAGGAACTTAAGAAAGTAAAGGATGAGACGGAAGAGCTAAACAACTACCTGACTGAACTGAAAACCAGCGGGAAGATCAGCGCCTCGGGTGCCGTTTTCCCGGGGGTAAAGGTGCACATCAAAGACGCGGCACTTGATGTGAGAAACGAGTTCAAGGCGGTGACGTTCATAAGCGAGGGGAATACGGTGAAGGTCACCAAGTATGAAGAGTCAGAAGAAGACATAACGATAAGTCGGAAGGGCTAAATGGCAATTCACCCTATCGATCTGCAGACACTTCTCCTCCGTCTGGGACAGATAGGGAAGGAACAATCTGCTCAGCGTGATGCTCTGGCCCAGAGCCAGGCTGTTGCAGGCAGCCACATTTCCCAGAAGAGCGAGCAAATAAGCCGCAGCGTGAGTGAAACGCACATCCTGGAACAGGGGCCGGAACACTTGAATGACGAGGAATCCGGCAGCGGTGAGGAATCCGGCGGTGAAAAGAAGAAGAAAAAGGATCAATCCCGGGAACGCGAGATTGTAAAAGACCCGGACCTCGGACAGAATATCGACATAACCGGATAAACCTGGCATGACAATCCTTCTCACCATTCTGGTCAACGCAGTCCTCCTCGCCGGCTTTTTTATCTATATCAATAGAAAGATCGATGTGAAACTCAGACCGGACTCCATACTGGACCAGATACGACGCGAGATTAATAGTCTGGTGGTGGAGCTAAATCAAACTACGGACCGGAATGTGAGCTTGATTGAAGAACGCGTTCGTAGTCTGAACGCGCTCCTTAATCAGGCTGACCGCCGAATTGGCGTAATGAAACGTGAAGTAGAACAGCAGGAAAGCGCGGGGCAGACGTATAATGATATTCTTAAAAAAATGAGCGCCCGCAAAAAGAAGGAACAGGAAGAGGAACAAGCCGAACCGTCCGCTCCCGTGGAGCTTCCCGCGTCACGCAGGGAGCAGGTGCTGGATTTGCACCGCAAGGGGATAGCATCCAATATTATTGCGGCACGGGTAGGATCCACTGTTGGAGAGGTAGAACTCATCATCTCTTTGAAGGACAGGAAGGCGTAGAGTGGGACGCATCATTGGCATTGACCTTGGCACAACCAACAGTGCGGCGGCGTTTGCCGATGGTAATGAGTTGCGCATGATCCCGAATGATCGCGGCAGCAATCTCACCCCCTCTATTGTCTCCGTCGCAGATAACGGTGATGTGCTCGTTGGTGCATCTGCAAAGAATCAGGCAATTATTCATGCAGAACGCACCATGCTTCACGTCAAACGGCACATGGGTAGCGATGCAATCATAACCCTCGGCGAACGCGGATACAGTCCCGAGGAAGTCAGTGCGTTTATTCTGTCCAAACTTCGGCGGGACGCAGAGACGTACATTGGGACTGATGTAACTGAGGCGGTGGTAACTGTTCCGGCGCATTTCTCCGAGAAGCAGCGCCAGGCCACGTTAGAGGCTGGACGATTGGCCGGACTGAAGATCCGTCGCATCATCAATGAACCGACCGCTGCGGCACTTGCGTACGCGTATCGCTGGGAAGGTTCCCAAAAAATACTGGTGTATGATCTGGGCGGCGGGACATTTGACGTAACCTGCCTGCTGAAAGAGGGGAAGAACTTTACCGTAAAATCAACGTTTGGAAACAACAGCCTTGGCGGCATTGATTTTGACAATCTGCTTCGGGACAAGGTAATAGATAAGTTTGAGGCGGAGTCGGGAATTGACTTTAGAAGCGATCCTATTTTGATGCAGCAGCTTTCGGAGGTAACCGAACGCGCCAAGATAGAGCTGTCCAGTCGTGACTCGGCGCTTATCGCTATGCCGTTCATATCAAGCGGCGGGAAACCCGTCCACTTGAGTTACACTATCACCCGACGGGAGTTTGATGCGCTTATTGAACCTCTCTTGAAGGAAACAGTGAAACTTACCCTGAATGCCGTAAAAGAGGCCGAGTTTGGTATAAGTGGAATTGACAGTCTGGTACTTTCCGGCGGATCAAGCCGTATTCCGCTGGTTAGAACCTTTTTGAAACGCGCTTTAGGGCTTGATGAGGTTGCGATGGTTAATCCGGATGAAATTGTGGCAACCGGCGCTGCATTGCAGGGACAGTTGCTGCGTGCCGAGGGGAAGGTGCCTGAGCTTCACGACGTGACCGGCTATACACTCGGGGTCGAGATAGAGGGAAATCAATTTGTCCCGCTTATCGCACGCAACACGCAGTTGCCTGCCACCGTGCAGAAGGTGTTTACCACCGTTTCTGATAACCAGAGTTCAGTTGAGATTAATGTTCTCCAGGGAGAAAGTCAGAATGCATCGGAAAATGAGTCGCTCGGGCGCTTTTTGCTCTCCGGAATCGCAGAAGACGCCCGAGGACTCCCCCGAATTGAAGTGACCTTCTCTGTAGACCGGGACGGGATCGCGCACGTTTCTGCACAGGATACACAAACGGGCGTTCAGCAGCGAATTACCGTGGCTCCCTCGGATCTCACTTCAGAAGGAGGGGAGAACGGCAATGCCCTTATAGTGCGGGTAGCGTCTTTGCTTCAACGGGTCCGTGAGCTTACGCCGCGGGCGGAGGAGTACGTAGATGCAGACTTTCGCAGCGAAATTACCCAGATGGCGGGCATGGCGAAAAAGGCCATTGAGACAAAACGGATGAAAGAACTCACGGAGGCCCGACTGGCGCTGGAGACGGTGCTTGGAGAACTTGCGGCACTATTCCAGGAAATGGAGGCAGGTAGTGAAGGCGCCTGAGCTCTACACCGTTCTGGGAGTTGAGCCCGGGGCTGCCCTGGAAGAGATCCGCGCCTCCTACCGGCGGCTGGTAAAACAGCTCCATCCGGACATCACCGGCAGTGCAGCGGACGCGCGGCGGCTTGATAACGTGGTGGACGCATATCGCGCGCTTGTAAAAATGCAGGGCGGTGGGGACGCTTCACGGAAGGAAAGAGACATTTTTTCCCTGGGGCGGCTTGCTACCGGCGCGGCTAAACCGGAATTGCGTGCATTTGCCGTAAAAAGGCTTGGAAACAGCGGGAAAAAAGCAGCTTATGGCTCTCTCAAAGAAGCGCTCAGGGATGAGTCGGAGCCTGTGGTCATTTCCGCTCTTCATGCAATTGGACAGTTGAACGTGCTTCACTCGGCAGGCGAATTGGGCCACCTGTTTGTCGGTTCATCCGAGAAGGTAAAATCGGCCGTTCTTGACGCGATAGAGCAAATGAAAAGCTTGCGTCCATTCTACGGCATAATTGTGGCCGGCATGAAAGATTACAGTCCGGCGGTACGCAGAAGATGCCTGAGTCTTTTCGCGCGGTACAAGAAGGGAAGCGCGTACGCGGAAGAGAGTGTGGCCACGTGAGCGACAGTTTTGTGGAAATGTTCTTTCGTGACGGCCGCGAACAGCTGGATTCCCTTTCTCGATCCCTTGCAGAGATTTCGGGCAACTTTTCTGCCGTCCGGGTCAATCAGGCATTTCGATATGCGCACTCCGTGAAGTCGGAAGCGTCGTTTTTGGAGTTCAGCGCCGTTGAAAAGGCGGCTCACGTGCTGGAGGACGAACTTGCCGCGCTCAGACAGTCCGGCCGACGGCCCTCGGCAGAGTCAATGCGCGTGATGAAGGCGCATCTCGCAGTTCTGGAAACGGAATTCGACTCCGCCGGCGCCGCGGCGGGAGGAGACGGTAAGAAAGGGGGCGGCGATGAACGTGGAGAACTCACCGTGCCTGCTGCATCCGCCGGCGCCGGGAATGTGGCAAGAACGAACGGCGCGCCGCCGCGCTCGGGTACGGTGAAACTTGCACCCTACCTGCGACACGTCCTGCGTGAGTCACAGGACCGCGGAGAACGGCTTTACCGGGTGCGCTGTTATCTCACTGAAGAGCATCAAATGCTTTTCCCGCGACTCTACCTGCTCACCAATAACCTGGAGCAGGTGGCCAACGTCATTCGAACCGACCCACGGATCCAGGAGCCTCTGCCGCCGGTTTCACGCTTCGAAGCGCTGGTAAGCGCCGCCTGTGAGGAGAAGCAGCTCAGGGAAGCCGTAGATGTTGACGCGGTGCAGCGCATAGAAATTATTGCGCTGTCCTATGATCAAGTTTTTCGTGAGGCGCAGGAGGATGGATTTCTCTCCGGGCTTATAGAAGGCGCTCCCACCGTACAGGTGGAGTTCGGCACACGCAGTTACGAAACGCTTTGCCTGTACACGGGCGAGCTTGTGTATCAGTTGAATCAGGCAGTAGATGAACTGAGAACGTGGTCGGAATCAGCCGGTCCCGGGAGTCAGGCGCTTACCCGGCTTGAACTTGCCGGCCGCCTCTGTGGTGAAGTGGACCGTGTCGTCCGGCAGAGCTCCACGGTGCCGCTCTCATGGATCTTTGAACAGCTTCCTGACAGGGCGGCACACTATGCAACGCGCATGGGGAAAAAGATACGGGTCGATATTGCAGGCGGCGGTGATCAGGTCTTCCGTCCGGTTGCCGAGGTTTTGATGCAGGCTCTGGTGCACCTGGTTAATAACGCGGTCATCCATGCCATTGAACCTGTAGCGGAACGTAAAGAGCGTGGAAAGCCGGAAACAGGATCAGTGGTGGTAGCCAGCGAAAAGCGCGGAAAAGAGCTCTCCATTACGGTTTCAGATGACGGGCACGGTATCAACCGGGAAAAAATCCAACGGTACGCCAGTAAACTGAGCACCGGCAAGAGTGACGCCCCGCTGTTAGACATACTGTGCGCTCCCGGCTTTACCACGAGCGAGAGCGGCAAAGGCGGGGTGGGACGCGGTGTTGGTCTTGATGCCGTCCGGCACCAGGTAGAGAACCTTCTTGGCGGGCATCTCAGAGTTACTTCGAGAAGTGGCAGCGGGACAACGTTTTCCATCTCCCTTCCTGCTGCCACCCACCTTGTCAGCGTTGTGGTTGCCTTGCGTGGTGAGCGCGCCTTCGCCATGCCTTCCGCCCACATTCGTGCTGCGTTCGGATTGGAAGAACGTTTTTTGAGAGGGGATGAGAGAGGCGGCCCCCACTACCGCTATGAAGGAAGAGACGTCAGGTTGTACAGTGTTGGAGAAAAGGCCGGAGATGTGCAGGAATACATCGGGAAAACCGGTCTGCTCATAGAGGTGGGTGGGGCAAACGGCATTGTAGTGGTGGATTCGGTCATCTCCCAGGAAACGGTTGTACGCGATCCCGCTTCAAGAGGCCGGGTCTTTTCTGAAGTCCTGGGACATCCTGTCGAGTTCATCATTGCCCTGCACCTGTTGAAATAGTGGAAAAGCGGATCTTAACGCCCTGGGAGCGGGCCACGTTAATTGTGCCGAACGCGTTAGGTCTCAGAACTCTGCACATGCCTTGGATGCGTGCCGTCACAGGCAGTTCACCGCTATCCTGAAATTCAGACGAAAGTGGCGTATATTAGAAGTGAATCGGATCCGGAGCGTGGTGCCCTGGAGTCCGAAATACATGTAGTTGTGAGACTCACAGAGGAGAACGAAGATGAAAAAGTTCGTCATTATCCTGGTGCTGTTCATCATTCCCCTTGCGGCATTTGCTGAGGCGGGGATTGGCGGGGCAGCCTTTTTTAAATCGCCCTATCTACTTGGCCAAAGCGTCAGCAAGAGTGATTTGAACGTGAATCAGTTCAGTTTTGGCGGTGATCTACGTCTGAAACTCTCTATTTTTCAGGGACAGGCGCTGGTGCTTTATTCCGCGGGAGAAATTCAAAGTTTAGATGCTTTTTTGGATGCAGGCCTGGCCTTTGATCTTGCCATTCTCCGCCTTTCAGCCGGAGTAGGTCCCAACTTCACCTACAACTTTGGGGAAAGCTCCCCCACCCAGGCGGGATTAAACGCAAAGGTGGGTGCTGACATCAAGCTGGGGAGAATCTCCGCCGGACTCAGCTACATCATGGAGCTCAATATTGACAACGGTATTGACGTGAACACAAGTTCAGGTCTGCTCGGTGCAAGTGTTCTGTTATGGATGTAGAACATAGTCACATTGTGCAGTAATCACACGGGGCCGTCTGGAAAGACGGTCTTTTTTCGACCTATTTTCTTGTGTCTCTCCTCCCATGCCGCGTATCATTTTGGTAGTGAGGCGAAAATTGTTTAAAAAGGGACAGAGGCTCGGGTTCGCGTAAGGGCTGCATGTCCTGAAAGCCGGTACATGCCGCTTTTTTACTCGAATTACCTTCTGCATTTGGCTCTTAGACCCGCACGTTACGCGATCAGATGCTTGGGGATCTCCCCCGGAGAAAGCGCTACCCGGTGCGGGCTCACTTCTCCGCTATGCCGGT
>Ga0102944_1000338_pt1 | contig 36933 bp, 31 predicted proteins | sample SalPonD_shore_MG_FD_78172 | JGI IMG/M metagenome (GOLD analysis project Ga0102944, IMG submission 78172) | Salt pond soil microbial communities from South San Francisco under conditions of wetland restoration - Salt Pond MetaG... | ecosystem: Environmental > Aquatic > Marine > Intertidal zone >... | reverse complement strand
TTAATAAAAGAAACGCAAAATTCTTTGCTTTCTTATGGAGATCTTTTCATACATGAGAGACAATTACATAATTTTTTTATTATTGATAACGGGAAAAAGGATAGATTTCTCTCGCAACCACTTTTCTGGGTATTTTCTCAGTTTGATATTAATACTGTTATCAAATCATTTTATGCCTCTCCCATCGGAAAATCACTTAGAAGCGACACACCTTTTAGAATTACGATTAAAGGTCAATCTTTTAGCACATATCTTGATTCTGGGTTCTTTATATCAATTATGCCGCGGAAATTCGCTGATGAATTTTTCCCTGAGAAGAAAAGAAAAACAGTCATAATTTCAGGAGTATTGAATATTCCAAAAAAATGTAATTTTATTTCTGATGTGGAGTTTTATGTGAATGATCAGATCTATACTGATAAGTTCTTGCTTAAAAACAATATTAAGGAGAATTTTAAAACTGATATCGTGCTAGGATTGGATGCGATAAATAAAATTTTAATGAGAAATTATGGGGTACCTTTTTATCCTTTATTTAAGAAAATTAAACAAGAAAAAATAAATGATTCCCAATTATTATTGCCGAATATAAACGAAGAGAAGAAAAAGAATTCAGGTGATGATATTTCGAAGAATTCCAATGTAGGAATCCATAAAGATCATATCAACCCAAAACCTATTGATAATAAGCAGCCTACTTCGAGATCTTTTGTAATAAACCAAAAGCAGATTAAGGAAATGGAATCGATGGTTGAAGAAAAGGGACGCTATTCTACCGAATCAATTCGGATTTCTCGGGCTAAATTTGATTTAAAAGAGGTGGATCGTCTTGCTGACCGTTCTCGTGCACTTGCGAATGATACTTTATATTTATTGCGACAATATTACTTTTATCAAACTACGAAAGATACTGAGAAGAAAACCCTATATCGAAAAAGTATAGAGAGCAAATTTTACAAAATCATAAAAGAATCCGAGTATCCAACTGAGAAAAGAGAGCGAGCGATAGAAATTTTGGATGGTTTATTTATTAGACTGAAGGCTTTGAAGGGCACTATACCAACGATAATGAAATTTATGAATTCTTACGATGAGATCGGATATACTGGATGTGCCCAACAAATTGTTAAATCTGTGTGTGAGATCTTTATTGGTCATCTAGAATTAATAAGGAAATATTATAAAGATCTAAAAAAATGGGGTAAAACCGCCGAAGATCGAGGCGGACTGAAACCATCACAACCTGGTCTACCCCAATACTTCGGTAAAAAAGTAAAGGGAGAGCGAGTAGGAAAATGGAAATTAGTTTATACGAAGCAGGCGTTTCAACATAGGAAGAATTTAGAAAGTCTTAAAAACGCCCTCGATAGTAATCGATATACGTGTAATATGTATGTGCCACCCTCACACAATCATTTAATCCCCCCTATACGGGTCAGAACTAAGGTATTACGACAATTACTCGATAATGGCGGATTTGTGGAGATCATACCAAAAGAAAGAAATTACTCATTTAACATCCATTATATCAAGACTCAAAGGCAACGAGCCAGAGAATATAGTCTTGATCTCAATAGATACAGACAAAACTCTAATAGAGCAATTTCTATCGACTTCGGAGTAAATAATTTTCTCACAGTCTTTAACAACTTTGGCGCGAGGTTTCCTATATTTAAAGCTTCAGCAATAAAGCGATGGAACTATAAAGTAAATCATACTATTCCTAAACTTCAACGTAGGGTTGATGTGCTCACCGATGTGTTAGAACGATATGAAAAAAATAAAAAAGCGGGAAGGTTGCTTTCATTGGAATCAATTATCAATTCTCGAATTCACACCTATCACGATGAATTTGAGATATTGAAACAGATGATTCTTTATATTTTTAGAAGAATTTTTGAACTTTCCAAAATAGATAAAGCGGGATTAGACGAAAAGGATTTTTTTCTTAAATGTTTTCGTTCCAAATTATTTTATGGAACGGTAAAAAACACGAATTGGAACAACTTCAAAAAACTTGCTGAAAAGGACGGTAAAAGAGTCTATAAAGGCATTTTCAATAAGCTCAGAAAGTTCATCTTGATGGATCTTGCCCCACGTGAAAAGAATTCTCTCTTGGATAAGTATTTTCACTATTTACAGAGCAAAAGAGATTATAAGGTAAGAATTCTCAGAAAGATTTTTGGGTATCCGATTCAAGGTTTACGAGATTATTTGGAATCGCTCGAATTAAAGATTGATAAGTTATGGGACAAATATAACAGAGTGAAGCGAGATAACATTAACAAGATTGCCAAAAAATTAATGTATTATTGCCTATACTATGGAGTAGGGACGATTACTTTCGGTTATAACAAGGGATGGCAGGGCAATACTGTTAAACTCAACAAAGTGACTAGGGATTTATTCGTTTCACTGCCATTTAGCCAAATCTTTAAGAGAATTCAAGTGGAAGCGGTCTATTTTGGAATTAAAGTGGATTATACACCCGAGTGGTTTACCAGCAAATGTTCGTTTATCGACGAAGAATCTATTGGTAAGAAAGCTGACGAAGAGTATGCTGGATTACGCAGATTTACCCAAAATGGAGTTAAGCATAAAGGGTTATTTCGAACAAAGGACGGAAAAATCGTTCACGGAGATATCAACGGTGCTGCAAATATCGGCAGAAAACAACATCCAGAATTGTTTTCCAAGAAAATGATCGCCTACAATTTAGGACTGATTTCCGATCTTCGCCGACCTATAAATGATCGAATCAAGAGATTGGTTTCCAATTTCATCATGACCCCGCCCATCAAATTTTCTTCTTCAAATGGAATTCCCACAAAAAAGTTAAAAAGGAAAGAAAGGTTAAATAAAAGTAAGGTTAAACCACAAAGGTATCAAATGAGTCCAAAAAGGTTTTTAACAATGACTCAAACTGCCTATATATATAGTAGTACTACCTAATACCAATTCACAGCGATGTGTTGCGGTCCACAGAGATGTGCGCTCTTAAAAATGCATAGTATTTTTAATTCTTTTAATAAGTGATACAGATTATGAGCGATGAAACAAAAACAATCTATGTTAATGTAAAAGAACTAAGTTTTAAGAGTGAACAACATATTGATGATTTAATGCAATTCATAGTTGAGCAAATACCTCAATTAGAGGTAAATCGTGAAGGCAATGATTTAGAGATTACCATGCCATCCGATCTTTCTAAAAGAGCTATAAAGCTTAGAATAAAGAAATTTCTTTATAAGAAGGATTTAAAAGAGGATTACCGCCCCATTGCCTATAGAGAGGATGATAAAAATGGTTTTACTATTAAAGAAAGGAAAAAATTCGAATTCACCTATTATTATTAATTTAAAATCTTATTGAACAAAGATTATATTAATTGCTAACTTTTTTTAGATGTGTCTATCCAAGATAATTTAAATATAGATCTTGAGAGTGTTGAAGATATTATTAGATGTACCACTTTATCAAGCCTATTAGAAGTATCTGGATATCCTAAACCCGGAAATATTCATAGAACGAAGGATTTTAATAAAACTCGTTTTGAACATTTCTTAGCGGGAATAGCTGCAATCCAACCCGTTTTTTCTAATTTTTGTAATAGAATATACAAATTAACCAAAATTCAAAAAAAAAAGGCTAATTTTAATTATTTAGATCTTGGTAAATTTTTTATAGAATCTACGAAGGAAATGATTAACTGGCAAAAAGGGGGCAATATTTTATTAGGCCATATATTAATTTTAGGACCATTAGCTGCTAGCGCGGCGATATCACTTAAATTAGGTAAAAAAACCCTTGAGGAGTATAAAAATATATTAAATCAAGTAATTGATGATGCTACCGTGTTTGATACAATAAATCTTTATGAAGCAATCAAGCTTTCACAACCTGGAGGATTAGGCAAAATTGATAAATATGATTTGACTGATAAAAATTCAATAAAAGAAATAAAGAAAGATAAAGTAAAATTGAGGGAAATTTTCGTATTATCTCAAAATTATGATTTAATTAGTAAAGAGTATTCCACTGGATTCCATATTATTATAAATGAAGGATTACCATTTTTTTTAAAAAGTTTTAATAAATCAAATGATGTGAATATTGCCACAGTACACACTTTTTTAAAATTGTTATCGAATCATCCAGACACTCTGATTATTAGAAAGTCAGGGATGAAAGCAGCTGAAATGGTTTCAGAAAAGTGCTCTAAAATTCTTAAAGCCGGTGGTCTTATAACTTATGAAGGAAAAAAATTAATTTATGAATTAGATGAAACTTTACAAGAAAAGGATGGAAAGTTAAATCCAGGCACAACTGCAGACTTGATAGCAGGGATTTTATTTATGGCGTTAATATTAGGATTAAAATTCTGAAAATTTTCATTGTAGAAATTCAATATTTAGGATTATTAAAAATCAGGCCCGATTTGTGTATAGATCGTTCCAAAATTCATTTTTCGTACAGACGATTCTTTCATTTCAATCCAAGTCTTTCCATCCCATTTAAATATTTTATTTGAGTGGGGATTCTTCTTCCTAATATCAATATCCTGATCTATTGTACCTAAAAAACGCCATAAAAGATTTTTGCTCCCTCGTGTTCCCCCATGGTGCCAACTTCCAGGTAAATCAGATTCAAAGCGCCATATATCTGAATCATAATTATACACTAGATGTTGTCTTTTAACCGGACCTTTGAAATTTTCTCTATTTGGATTATAGAATGCTTCATTAATATTCCAACCACCTATGATATGGAGTTCATTTTGCCATTTATCTCCTGAACCATCAGTTGTTGGAATAGGACATGGTTTCATCACCTCCCAAATGTCATCCCTTGGATTATAACGCTGATTGAGTGCCCCTTCATAAGTGTTTTGTTCAGGTTTATTTCCCGTATTTCCAGTTGAATAATAAAGCCATCCATTATGGTAGGAAGGGAGAGGAAATGATTGAGTATAGGGCGCATCTGCAACATTTGTATTCCATTTATCATTTAACAAGTCATATTGCCAATTCCAATTCACACGACTAAATGGTCCTTGATCGTCATCTCCTCCAAAAAGATATAGATATCGATTATCAACCACAGGATAAAATTTACCCAATTTACTTCGAGGTTTTGGTAAATTATTATAGAGTTGCCATTCATCCTTTTTTATGTCATAAATTTGAATAAAATCAGAGCATCCAGAATGGGGTTTAGTTTTTCCTCCAAAACAAAAAATTTTATTATTTAAAAAAGTCCATCCTGCCCCTTGAACAGGATAAGGCATTGGTTCTAATTGGTTATTTTCACTACTATACCATTCATTGGCTTCAATATCGTAGACAGTTGTATCTGCTACAGTATATTTATTTTCAATTTTACCTCCAATAGCCCATATAAATTCTCCCTTTTTAGTTTTCATTATATTATTTCTTATTAATTTTATAATTAATATTATTCTAGTTCATTTTAAAAACTATTTAGATAAAATTGAGAAATAGGCGTGATAAAATAGTTTTAATGTATATATCTGAGAAGATTTAATTATTGTTTCTAACTAAAATCTAAAAATTTTTCTTAAATGAAATAATATTATCCATATCTTAAGTAGGGAACGATCAAATGAAATTTTGTCAAGAATGTGGTGCTCTGATGTTACCTGGTAAAGATAAAAATGGGAATAAAATATTTAAATGCAGATGCGGAGTTGTTGAGAAATTTTCTGAAGATGAATCGGAAAATTATAGGATCTCAACTGAAATAAAACGTGATTTTAAACAAGAAGTCGTAAATGCGAAGGATATTATAGATTGGAAACAAAAAAACTTGAGGAGTTCCATCAAAGACTTTAAATGTCCAAAGTGTGGATATAATAAGGCATCATTAGAGACTAGGCAAACCAGAAGTGCAGATGAAGGAATGACAGTTTAAAATATTTCATTTTAAATCATTAAACATTTTATTGTCTGCCTTCGGTGTGGTAGAATGATTAAGATCGGCAGTTAAATCGAATTAATTAATTTAATTTTGAAATAAGCTAAGATTTCTTAATATTTAAAATAAAAATTTTTGTATATTGAAAAATTGAGTGAAAATATGGTTAACAATCTAAAAATTAGTTTAAGAGCATTTCAATAACCTTTTTCTCATCAATTTCCTTGAGAAAGTCTATTTGAATAATTTTGTCTTCATTATGAACACCAGATAAAAATGATATCTGATTTGAACTTATTTTCAATTTGTTTTGAATTAGTTTAATTAATTCTTTATTCGCTTTATTTCTTCGAGCTTTTGATTTTAAGAAGATGGCTAAGAAATTTCCATCTTGTTCAATTTTTTGTTTGCGAGAATTTGGTTTCACATATATGGTTAGAATATAACTTTTATCAGACTTTTTCTCTATAAATCTCATTATGTTAACAAATCTATAATTTTTTAAGTATTTTGAATATAATCATCAGCATTATTTTTAAGTCTTTTATAGGAAGCTCTTGATAATCGAATTCCTCCCGCTAGTTTATGTCCCCCTCCTGTTCCTCCTAATTCCTCCTTTATCCGACTAATAACTCTGTTTACACCTACACCATTATTTTCTTTTAAAAATTTTCTCGTACAGCGTATACTCAATTTAATAGTTTGAGATTTGCGTTCTAATCCTCCTAAAAATAGTATTTTATAGGGATCTAATAATTCATTTACACTACTAAAGGATGCCGTATCTGACCAATTGCTTGGTGGTATTTGACCTTTAACATCAATAAAAATACCCCTTTCTGTTTCATAACGTGGTAATTCATGAGATAATATTTTCAGATTTTTTGCTAAGTTACTAACATAATCATAATAGACATTTTTAGCATATCGAGTAATTCTATTCAATTGAATACTAGACACAGCTGCACTGATATTTTTAAAACATAAAATATTAAGCATTAGAGCATGTTCGAAGGCAAATCTTAATAATCCATTTTTCTGAGGTAATAAAGCATAATGACCATAACTTTCAAAATTCCCTTCTGATTGAAGTTTTTCTATTTCCGTTTCATTCAATTTATTTACTTTTTTATTTGGATCAATATTCAAATCATTTAGAAAGGTTTTAATTATTTTATCATTTTTTCCTCCAAAATCTTTAAGAAACGGTAATATACTATATTTTAATCCATTTTTTATAGTATCATGCATACTGCCAAATAGCAGTAAACCTGCTTTGTCTATAAAAATCTCTTCTCTTAATAGCTCTTCATATATCTCTCTATTGAAGGATTTAAGTTTATCCATTGGTTTAAGGGAATCTCCTGCAATTCCTATAATTGTTAACCATCCTTGCTTAATTATTTGAGGTTTTATTTCTTTTGCAAATAAAAAAGCTAATGTTGCGCCTGCTATATGATCCAAACCATCAAACCCATAAACAGTTGGATTAACAAAATTAAGATTCTTAGGATACTCTTCTGGAGGTGTTTCACAATCCACCTCATGATGGTCTAAAATATAGAATTTTTCCTTTCTTTTTTCTATTATTGGAATTAATTCTGAGAGATTAGAGCCAACATCGGTAAATATAAACGCTGTTTTTTCAGTACTTTTATTAGAAAAAATACCTCTTAAATACGCCTCCCAAGAGACAGATCGATTATAGATAAAATAATCATAATTCAAATTCATTTTATATAATAGATTCTGGATTAAATGAAGACATGAGATGCCATCTGCATCATTATGAGAAATTGTGATAACCTTATTAAAATTAGATGATGAATCAATAAAATTATTAATAGCATTATCAAGGTTATTTAAAAATTCCTTCCGATCTGGTTTTTGATCCATTTTAATCAATGTCTCCATTTGAAAAATAATTTATTTAATTTATAAGACTCCCTAATTAACCAGTATGTTCATTTATCTACATATCTTTATTCTAAAGGAAGATATCAGATTAAAGGTTCATAAATTCGATTTTAATTTGAAGGAGTGAAACAAATTTCAATATATTCTAATTAATTTAGTATTACTATTTTAATTTTTATCTAATGAATTTAAGAAGATAAATGTTGGAGAAAATGAAAATTAAAATTAAAGAAAATATTATTAAGATTTAATTTGATATAAAATAGGTTTGTAACAACATTAATTTTTGAGATGGATAGTTAAATGAAAAAGCATCATATTAGTAAAAAGATACAGATGATTATTATTATTAATCTTATCATTTTATCATCATTTTCATTTATTTTCCTCTTAAATAATAATAATGAGCTTTCTCTAACTAATCCTGATTTAGAACAACATTCATTACTAAAAATAAATGCTTTTTCAAAAGATGATTATTCATCAATATTACAAGAAGAGAAGAGTGGTTTAGGAGAGATCTCTTTATTAAACATATCTTTTCATGAAAAAGGATTGGATAATTCCTCTCAATTTAATGAATTAGATAAAGACATCGGAACGGATTTAAATATTACCTATCTGGGAACTTCCTTTGTAGAAACTATAGTGAATGCTTCAAGAGACTATCTTAAAGAAGGATATATTAACAATAACGCTGTACAAATAAAATTAAACGAGACTCTTCTTGTTGATTTTGATAATACAACTTCTGAAGAGGGACTTGCTGGTTTTTTAGTTTATCTCCCCCGTTTAACGTCTATAGAGATATTGGAGATTTATGTGGGAGGGGCAGTTTTAACAGAAGATGAATATTCTATAGTTGAAAATGGTTTCTTAAAATTTGATTATTTTGATTATTTTGATTCACCAGAGGATGGTCAATTTTCTATGGATATAATATATTCTTATGATCTCACTTTGATAAATTGGAAGATTGACCAGCTTAACATTGATGATTTAGTAGCTAATCAATCAATCCAAAATTTTACAGCTAAATATGCATACAATTTCTTACTTAAAGGAAATAAATTTTCTGGAAATTTACCCACAACTGAAATAGAAGCAGACAATTTATATGTTAATTTATTAGTCTCTCCTTTTGATCATCAACTATTAAATAATTTCAGTCTTGCTTTAAATTCTGAACAAATAGAAAATATTGAGAATTATCAAGTTTCATATGGCAAGTTTAATATTTCTCTGACACATTCATTTTCTGCTAATTCAAGCATCTTCCATTTGAACTTTACTTCCAATTTTATAATAGCATTTCAAGATCCTGTGAGTCAATCATGGGCTATCGATAGATTGGTTAATGGAAACAATATACGAGAAAGAATATATTTTCCTCAAATACTTGAGGGACCAGAACATCTCTTATTGAAATTTACGTTTTATGAAGAAACTATTGAAGATGAACAAATTAAGGAAATCTCTTCGCAATTTAATAGAATAGTATATCATTTGTCCATATCTGAAATCGAAGAACCATATATTAATCAGGGTATTTTGGTATATACGCCTTCTTTAATCTTAGGAGAGTATGGCTGCCCCTTTACTATAAGATATGAAGCAACTAATGATCTTAGAATAATTATTACTGATAATATAAACATGCCCTTATGGAATCTAGATGTACAGATTTTTTATTATAATAAGGTTTATGGAACCTATATTTCGAATAATTTTACCCAACCAGTAGCACCTTTAATAGCAAATGAAAATGGAGAGATTATATTAAGATATTTACCAAATGGGGAATATAAGATTGATATTTTTCAAAGGGGAATTAAAATCAAATCTGTGAATATCAACACGGAACAAGAAACTCATTATATCTCAACTAATGTCATCCATTTTCCGAGTGTGATTCTTTCTTTTGGATTAATTAGTATCATAATTTTACTCATCGGATTTTTTATTTATCTACGAAATAAGAAAGTGACGTAAGAATTGATTGTCATTTTTGTTGATAATACTGAGAAATTTATAGATTTTTTAGATAGAAGAGTGATGGATGAGATTTTTTATGAATTTAAAAAGATGGGAAAAGGAGCTGATCTCTCCAGTAATGTCGAGATAGAAATAATTATCCATTTCCTTTCAAAGCTTGAAGGATATTTGATTTTATATGAAACAGATTTAAACCTACTAAAACCAAGTAATTCTAATATTGATGAAGAGGTTGTCAAGGAATTGAAACGTATTTTTGTAAAAATTGACAATTCTATTAAATTAATGAAGGGTAAAATAAGAGAAATCTTTCTATCATATAGCTAGAACCTAATCTTCTTTATCGACTCTTAATCCGTAACCTATTAATCGATATCTTCTATTGATTATTCGAGAAATTGCGAAAATGAATTCTTTAGGTACACAAATTGGTGGATTCAATTCAATTATATAAGTATCTTTAAGTATTTTTTTTACTGTACCAGCACATCTTTCAGTTCCAACCACCATCAAGAGCCGTTCACCATGTTTTAATTCATGAACTTTAATCATCTCTTCGGTACCAATAACTCTATCGAGAAGATGAACCACTAATTCTACTTGATTTAATACAGGCGGTAGGCTCTCTGGCTTTCCTACTAAATTTCCGATTAAAGCATCGCCTTTAGTTAAAGCAGGATCTAATTTTGTTCCAAGACCGATTAATCCTCCGGGTTTAGCCTCCTCTAAAAAGTTGTTTCCTTGACTAATACTTATAACTTGGGAATTAATGGGAGCATACCCATCTTTCCTTTTCAACCCAGGTTTAATTTCAATCATATCTCCCACATTCACTTTCCCTTTTAATACAGAACCTCCGATTACTCCACCGATTAATTTATTAATTTCTGTTCCTGGTTTGTTTACATCGAACGATCGAGCGATCAAAAATTCAAAATCCTCAGATTTATCTAATTTAGGAGTGGGAATAAAATCTTCAAATGCTCTAACGACTAATTCCAGATTAGCTCCAAAAATGGCCGAGGTAGGTATAATAGGAGCACCTTCCGCGACAGTTCCTTTGACGAAATTCTTAATTTGGTTATAGTTCTCCTCTGCCTCTTCTTTACTCACCGCATCAATTTTATTTTGAATGATAATAATATTCTCAATCCCCGCGATATCCAATGCTGCTAAATGTTCTCTAGTTTGAGGTTGAGGACACTTTTCATCAGCAGCGATTAATAAACATGCACCGTCCATAAGAGATGCCCCACTCAACATAGTCGCCATTAAAATTTCATGACCTGGCGCGTCAACAAATGAAATGTTCCGTTTGAACTCAGCTTGTCCTTTGCATTCTGGACAATGGTAGCGAGGTTCCCCTTTTTTTCTTTCAGACTCTAACATATGTAATGTTACATAGATATTGCAAGTAGGACAATATAAGATAGTAGCATTTGAATAGCCTAATTTTATAGAAATCCCTCGTTCTTGTTCTTCTGAATGCCGATCTGTCCAATCTCCTGTGAGTGCTTCGACTAATGAGGTTTTTATGGGAATGGAAGAAATTTCCAACTCGTTCCATGATCTACATGACCCACTAGTCCAATATTACATTCTGCTTGCTGAGTAATTAATTTTCCGAATTCTGATGAGGTAATTTTCTCTTTAGGTTTTTCCTGTCTTATTTCTTCCTTTTTCAGCTGTTTTTGTTCTTTAGGTTCCTTTTCTGTCACCTTTTGCTCTTTTCCCTTATCTTTAATCAATGCATTCGCTTCAGAGATATACTTTTGTGCTGTAGATTTTCCAATTCCTTTTATTTTGAGTAACTCATCCAATTTAGATTCGGCAAGTTTTTGGACAGTATCAATTCCAGCTTCTTTCAAATTTTCAGCTGTGGTTTTACCAATGCCCGTAATTTTTTCTAATTTCATATTCTTTTTTTTAATAAAATATTATGTTTCCTTAATAAGATACAAATCTAATTAATTTTACTTTAAGATCTTAATGTATTAAATCCATTATGAGAAAAATAATTAATGGAAAAAAATAAACTTAAATAAAAATTTCAATGAATTCAAATGACAAGTATTAGGAATAAATCTTACTTATATTACTGAATTTTCTTAATTGTAGAGGATAATAAAGTTGAATATAAAATATTAAAAATCCAATTAAATCTAAATTTTCCAATTTTTTTATATCTCCTATATATTATTACCCAAATTTAGCTTTTTCGAATTGATAATTTTGATAATTGATAAAGAAATAATATTATCTTATTTAATGGTTTTTATAGTTTTAAGCGCTCCCGGTTTTTTTTCTGACTCCTTATATGAGACCCTTAATAGACTATCTAAGAAAAAAGTAGATATCTTACCACAGGATTCATCATTATGGAGTATATAGACAGGAGCGGGATATTTACTCGTATCAATATCATCTAATGTCACTCTAAAAATAATACGTGCATCACAATGAGGGCAAGAATTGAATCTTAAAACCATTTTTATTAAAATTATTTATATTCTTATAAGTTTCAGCACTTTTATTTAAAATAATTAAATTCTTATTAATAAATTCTTATTTTACAATAATAACAATAAATTAAGTTTTTTTATACTTATTGAGTTAAAATGGCTTGGGTTGATAATGAAAAAATATTCGTGTATTCATTTATTTTTTTGTTGATATTTCCCGGAATTGCCATCTCTCTGCCTTTTTTAAGAGAAATATATGAAGGAAACTCCAAAAAGATCTATACCTCAGATTCTTATTTAGATATAGATTTGTCCGATTTGCCTCCGATTGATTATGAAACATTAAATAAGAGTTGGTATAATCCCAATATTGAAATGATTATTGTTGTACCTAATATTTCAGAATTTATTTCTGCCGTGGAACCTCTTAAAGATTGGAAAAATGAAAAAGGAGTAAAAACCATCATCTTAAGCAATTTTTCCTTATATTCTGGAAGGGATACAGCGGAAAAAATACGAAATATGATTAAATCTTACTATGAATCTGATAAGATTAGGTGGGTCTTGCTTGCTGGTGATGCTCAAAACAATCTAATTCCTATTAGACAAGTATATAATCCTGATACTTTTATAGCAAGTGAAGAATTCGAAGGAACTTTTTCAGAATATAGTGATTGGAATGAATATTTTAAACCGACTGATTATTATTATGCTGGTCTCAATGGAACTTGGGATGAAGATGGCGATGGAAATTATGGTGAATCCGCGACCTATAATTCAAATGGAATAGATGAAGTAGATTGGATACCTGAGGTATATGTGGGCAGATTTCCTGCAGGTATTGCTACTGAATTGGAGATAATGGTTAATAAAACCATCGATTATGAAAAAAGAATCAATGCTGGAGAATGGATGAATAAAATGTTATTAGTAGGGGGAATATCTGATACAAAAGCTCAAGAACCTCCTGATGGGGAAGATGAAGCTAGTTTAACTGAATATATCTGGAAAAATTATGTGGAGACAGAGATGAATTTTACGCATTTATATAAAACTACCGATTTTTCGGTAGATACAGATGTAGATCCTCCAGATGAAGTTTTAGAGCTCAACATAAATAATTTTGATACAAAATTTGATGATGGGTATTCAACTGTTATGTTTGCGGGACATGGTTCTCCGACTCAATTTGAATCTAGAGCCCTCGGGACCTTTTATACGTCAAGTGAGGCTCTATCTTGTTCTAATCTAGGGGCCCCTTCTTTGGTATATGCATGTGCTTGTACTACTAGTCCATATGACAAAACCGATGATAATCTTGGAGAGATTCTTATCAAGAAGAGTAATGCGGGAGCGATAGGATATATTGGGGCTCTTAGAGTGACTTGGTATGTTCTTAATGATTATGAATTTCAAGTAATGAATCGAGGAAATGCAAAACTATTCTGGAAAGTATTTTTTGAGGATAATACCTATCAACAAGGAAAAGCACTATATGATTCCAAAATTGCTTATATGAATAGTTTATATTTTAATTTCTTTTCATCAATCAAAAAAGAGTGGGAAAGAAAAAATCTACTTACCTATAATCTCTTAGGGGATCCAGAAGTTGATATTTTTACAAGTATTCCAGTAGAGGCAACTGAGACCATCCCAGATATAGTATATGGTGGTGAACTTATCGAAGTTAATATAACAAATAAAAGAGGAAATCTTGTTCCTTATGCGAGAATTCATATAACCAATAATGAGGGAACATATCACACTGTCTATGCTGATGAGTTTGGGGTTGCTAAATTCAGAATTCCTCATGATGTTGGCAAAACATATAATTACACGATTTCAGGTCATAATTTAATTCCCACCACTTTTAATTTCACCACTATATCGGATGAAACCGATCCCGTTATCAATCAATGTATCCGATTACCAGAAAATCCTACAATCTCTACAAATTTGAATTTTCATATTGAAGTAAATGAGAGTGAAACTGGAACAGAAAGCATATTTGTACTACTTTCAAAAACCAATTTTAAGGATTATTTCTATTATCAAATCAAGAATGATTATAATCAAAATGAGAATAATTTTAGTATAGTTATTCATAAATTAGAACCAGGATATTATAAATACTGCATTTTTGTTAGAGATTATAATAACAATTCAAATATCGAATATAATAATTCATTTGAATTTCGCATTAATAATCCCATTACAGATTATTTTTTAATTGGAGGATTATTTATGATGGGGGCGGTTATTATCGCGTCTTTATTCCGTGTTTATGTGTATATAAAGCATTTTCCTCAAGAAATTGATAAATTAAAAAGACATTAACCGTTTTCTTTGGAATAAGATAAATAACCCTTAAGTTTATTTTATTTATTTTAAAGTTATGAGGAAATCCAAAAGAGGATTAATTCAATTTCCATTAGGTTAAAACTTCAAGAGATTTAATTATTAATGTTAAATGACAAAAATAAATTAAACTCGCACTTAACAACCAGCATCAAAAAATTTCACTCCGGAGCATCCGAACACTTATCCTTTTTAAATTTAATGGTTTTCCATAGTAAACTTTAATTATTAGATTTTATTACAATTATTTACCTAAAAAACCATAATGTTTTAAGTTATCAATTTCCAAGAAATTGAGAGACTTAAAAAATGAATATGGTGTATGTTCGTAGCCACATAAGATGTAGCTATACGCTACAGCGCTGGAAGTTAAACTTTGTTGCGTTAGTAATAGTACTTCTGTTGAAATCAGTGGGAAATACTAAGCTGTGAGTTCGCTCACGGTCATAGCAACATCGGATAGTACCTGGTCCCATTCCGAACCCAGAAACGCTTATTCTATGTGGCTGAACAACTTTCTTTTTAAAAAATCATAAATATTGCTGTGAAATAATTTTTAAATCATCTTATATACCATAAATTATACTAAATGAATTTAGAAACGAAATAAATTATGCCAAAAAAATACGTTGTCTTTTTAAAAACCATTTGGAGAAGCTGGTTCATAATTCTCGTTATAATTATTATCATTTTAGCAATTTATAATCCTCTCGCAGCAATAATACTTAGCATTATTACCATCGCTTTATTTATTGCTTCGTATATACCATCATTTTTTTTCAAAAATCGTCTTCTTAGATTTTTAAAAAAATATTATCGAATAGAAGAGAGTGATATAGTAAAAGGTTTTGGAAAAGAAAAGGACAAAATAAGAAAAAATCTTTTCAATCTCTCTCAAAATCAAGAAAAAAGAGATTGGTTAATAATTCTCTTAAATAATAAATATATTTTCTATCATAGAGATTTGATAGAAAAATTTATTGAACTCCAGACGAAAGGTTATGGAGAGAAGGAATTATTTGAGACATTTAAAAAACTGGATATTAATACACGAGCAGAAATACAAACTATTGAAGAGACTTTAAAAAGACACAACCGGATTAATCAAAAAAATCAAAATTCTCAAAAAATAGAATAAATTTGTTTTTAAGTAAATTTAAAAATTAAAATTAAAATAAATAAAAAATGTCAGATAAAGATTTCTTAAATATAGGAAATTTAGAAATATTTCAATTAGGTTATGTCTATAAGGATATTGATAAACAAGCAAAGATAATGGAAAAAACCTGGGGAATGCCAAAATTTGCAAAACTTGGGGCGAATACTAATGAAATTATATACCGAGGTAAAAAATCAACCTATACGACAAAAATTGCCATGAGTAGATATTTCGGGAAACAAATTGAACTTATTGAATGGGTATCGGGAGAAGGGATTCACAAAGAATTCTTAGACAATGGTAATGAAGGCTTCCAGCATGTAAGTTGTATGGTAGAGGGATTAGATGATTATATTGAATTATTTAAAAAAAATAACAAGGATCCCGTATTTATTGGAAGTATAGGAAAACAACATTTCGCTTATTTTGATACAGAGAACACTTTAGGTTTCCTAATAGAATTACAAGAGACCAAAAAGAAAAAAAGAAAGAAAAACGTTTGAGATAGTCAAAGAAAAAGGATTCTAATTTTATGGAAATTTAATAAATCTAATGGTAATAATTTCTTTTTCAATTTCTCAATTTTTACAATAAATGGCCATTGATCTTATAGTTTATTTAATTTGAAATTATACTTAGTATTTCTAAAATCAGTGATATCTTGTCCAATAACTACAATTAATTCAGCTTTACCATCAATAGTCCTAGAAATGATATTACTATTCGTACTAATGATTCTTTGGTTTGATTCTTTAAAAGAAAAATAAATCTGTTGCTGATGAATGTTGCCATCGTTTAATGTTTTCTGAGCAGGGCAATTTTCACATATTTGTTTATTATTTCTAAATATAGCATAGCATTTTTTACCAATTAATTTGGATGTATAAAAGTTTTTTATTTTATCATTTACCCAAATGATCTCAAAATTATTATTAATAATGATCATATAGCTTGGTATGGAGGAAATTATTCCATCTAAAAAATTATAACTTTCATTTAATGTTTTTTCGGTAAATTTTCTCTCTAAAGTTGTTCCAATAATATCTGAAGGGATTTGGAAAGCTGAGAGATCTTCTTGATCCCATTCTTTTGTTTTTTTTACATCATCAAATCCTAAAAATCCGCTTAACTCTTCATTTATAAAGATAGGATAAATTAAAATGGATTTTACTTCATCAGTTTCAAAATTTTTAAATATTGATTTTATATCAGTAAAAATTTCAGTAGGTTTAAGAATATGTATAGGTTTTCCTTCTTTTAAACATTTAATTAACCAAGAAAAACGGGCTAAAGATATATTTTGCAGATCATTTATATGAGCGGTTAAATTTGGTTTAGTCCATTCGTGAGTATTAGACATAGATACTTTTTCTTCATCAAAGAGAAAGAGATATGCTCTATCTGCATTTATAAATTTTGCCATATCCTTCAAGGAGTTTTGTACAGCAGAATTAAAATCATTATTAAAAATAAAGCGAGAAGATATTTTTGATATAAGGCTTTCTAATTTTAATTTTTCTTCTAATAATCGTTCTGTGTACTTTTTATCAGATATATCTCTAATAATTCCCAAAAAAGCTATTTTTCCTTGGTCATCAATTAACTTTCCCCTTCCACTTACCGATAAGTATTTATCATCAGAATTTCTAAGTCTATATTCTATTGAAATTGGCTTTCCTGAATGTAAAGCTTTATTCTTAGCTTTTTTAAATAGATAAAGGTCTTCCGGATGAATATAATCGTAATATATTTTTCCAATCATATTCTTAGTTGAATATCCTAGCATATTTTTAACTTGAGGGTTTATATATAAGATTTTTGCGTTATGATCAATTTTGATGATTATATCTGGGACATTAGTAATAAGATTGTGATATCTCTCATTAGAATCTTTCAGATTTTTTTCTGCGGTTTTTAAAATATTAATATCTTGAAAAATACAATGATAATAAGTAATTTTATCTAACTTAATGAAGGAAAGTTCATAAATAATCCAAGAAAGTGAACCATCCTTTTTTTTAATCTGAATTTCTGATATTTTTCTTTTTTTCTCAGTTATTAAATTGCGTGCATTCTCCCTAAATAATGAAACCTGTTCTCGGTTAAATAAAGGTATATCTTTAAGATTACGATTAATAAGTTCACTTTTTTTATATCCCGTTATCTTTTCACTCATTGGATTACAATCGATTACTATACCAGATTTGTTAAAAATAGCAATTCCAACAGGAGATTGATTAAATAATGAGCGATATTTTTTTTGAGAATTTTTCAGTTTCTCTTCAGCTAATTTTCTTTTAGTTATGTCTTCATAATGAACAAGAATTAGATCAGGTGCAATATATTTGAATTCAACAAATACATGCTTAGGTTCATCTATACTTTGAAAATGATATTTAAATATCTTTTTTATGAGTTGCTGTTTCTCATAGCATTTTGTAAAACATTTAATGATTTCTGGACGATTAGACAACAATTGTGAGACTTTAGATCCTAAATACTCATCTAATTTTCCCTTAAGTAATTTATTAGCGGCTTTATTATAATCTACTAATACGAAATCATTACTGATATGTTTGAAAATATGAATCGGTGTGGGTGTTTCTTTGAAAAATTTAAAGTATATATCTTCAGACAAACTGCCTTTTATTCTATGATTAATCTTAATATTTATTCTCCTCTAAATTAGGTTCTTTATTTAACTTTGGTTGCCGATAAATTATTTTCAAATTTTAGAGATGAGCATTAAGAAAAGAAATTCTAATATAAATTATTGAACTATTGAGATTTAAGAATTTAATTATTTATTTATATTTGATTAATAGTAATAAGATTTTCTTAATAGATGTGAAGTAACTAAGAAATAAATTATTACAGAAGATTGCTTTCTTGGTTTAAAAAATTTCTATAGAAAAAAATAAATGAAAAATAAAATAAAAAAAGCAAAAAAGCAAATTATTCTTCCTCGATATCTAAAGGACCAAAATTATAATACTTTCTTACAGGTTTTTTAACATTCCATTTACAATTCAAATCTTTTGGAAATTGTAAGAGATCCCCTTCCTTAAATTCAACCTTCTCTCCATCTTCAGTGGTGACTTCAACTTCCCCATCTAGAATGTAGCATGTTTCAGTATCACTATAAGACCAAGGAAATTCACTTTTCTCCTTTTCCCAAATCCCCCATGAAGTAACATTTAATTTATCAAGCAATTCATCAGAAGGTTTTTTCTTCTTAATTTTTCCCATATTTTATTAATTCCTCATAAAATTTTTCCTTAATATCAATATTTACTGCCATTTAAGTATAAGAAATGAATTTTTTTATAATTTGTTTTTAATTGAAATTTTATTAACTTAAACTAAATAATTTGTTGTATTACTTAAGAATTTTAAATTCATTATTTAGAATTTTAAAAATGTTAGAATTGGATAAAACAATGAATAATTGTTAATACTTCACAATTAAAAAGATTTATTTAGTTGTACTCTGATTAATGTATTATATTCATATAAGAATAATTTTAAAAAATTAATACTTAAAATTAAACACTATTATTACATCAAATCGGATATAAATCTTAAATCTTCTATCTTATAGAACAGAAAAATCTTGAAATCACTAAATTAATAAAACAGCATTTTAATTATTTACACAAAAACCTTGATTGACATTTAATAATAAGAGAGAACCATTCGAATAAATATCAACTGAATTTTTAAAAACTAAAAAACTACTAAACAAGTTAAGAAAATGGGCAAAAAATTTATCCTCAAGCTCTTGACTAGTGGGGAAGGAGGTGTGGGAAAAACAACGCTGCTCCATCGCTATGTGGAGGGGAAATTCTCCCAATCAACGAAAATGACCATTGGCGTGGAGTTTTTCCTAAAAGAAGTTCAAATAGACGGTCAAGATTGCACTCTCCAACTTTGGGACTTTGGGGGTCAAGAAAGATTCCGTTTTCTTTTGGAAAGTTATGTATTAGGGGCAAAAGGCGCTTTATTAATGTTTGATTTAACTAGAATTCAAACATTAGAAAATTTAGAACAATGGGTTAATATTGTTCGAAAAGGGGATCCAAATCTCCCGATCCTTTTTCTTGGAACCAAACTAGATCTTAAAGATGAGATAATGGTAGATGATGAGTATGCGAAGAGCTTTATGGAGGAATTAAACCTTTTTGACTATTTAAAGATCTCATCCAAGACAGGAGAAAATGTTCAAGCATCTTTTGAATTATTAACCCAGCGAATATTAGAACGACAGCAGATATAAAAAACTTAAATTCCCAATTCTTAAATATATGTTGTTTACCTTACTATTTATAAGATTAATTGGATATTATTGAGCTAAATCAAAATAAAATGTCCTTAAAATTCAATGCTGTAATACTTGATTCTAATTTTATTTTACTTCCCATTCAATTTCATTTAGATTATTTAGAAGATATTGTTTTTAAATTAGAAGGAAGAACCAAATTTATAATATATAAACAAGTATTGGATGAATTAGAGGCTAAAAAAGAAAGATTTAGAAAAAAGGGAAAAAGTAACAAATTTCATACTCAATTAGAAGCAGGAAAACGCTATTTAGAGATTAATAAAAATAAATTCCATATTTCCTTTATCGATGAGGTAAAAAATGAAAAGGAAACTACAGATCAGTTTCTCTTAAAAAAGGCTAAAGTATTGAAAAAAGAAATCTCTTCTGTTTTTTTAGCAACCAATGATTATGAATTAAGAAAAAACGCGACTCAATCCGAAATTTCTATAATTTATTTAAGGAAGAAACAATTTATCTCTATAACTTGGGCATAAGATTAATGCTTTAATTAATATAGAAGAAAAAGAAATTTTTTAATTATAACTAAGTTTAAAGATATATACTTAAACATAGTTCATGAATTTTTTAAAATTACTTTTAAGATTAGGAAATAACGCTTCAAATTAAATACAAATTTCATATAAATTAGTTTAGCGAGTAAAATGTCTGATAAACCCATTGTGTTGAAAGTATTGACGGCAGGGGAAGGCGGAGTTGGGAAAACTACTCTTCTACATCGGTATGTTGAAGGTAAATTTGAAGCGAATACTAAAATGACAATCGGGGTTGAATTTTTTCTAAAAGAGTTAAGGATTAATAATAGAAATATAATGCTTCAACTATGGGATTTTGGCGGTCAAGAACGATTTCGATTTTTGCTACAATCTTATACTTCTGGGGCAAAAGGCGCATTACTCATGTTTGATTTAACAAGACCACTCACACTAGATAGAATTGGACAATGGATCGATATCTGTAGAACGGATAATCCTAACCTTCCTATTTTGTTTTTAGGAACGAAGAATGATTTGAAAAGTGAAATTTCTGTGACCGATGATTACGCGATGGAATATCTTGAAAAATACGAGCTAATCGATTATTTGAAAATTTCTAGTAAAACAGGTGAGAATGTTCAAAAGTCTTTTGAGATTTTGACCATAAATATCTTAAATAGCTTGGGAAAATAATGATATTTTTTGATAAAGCTAATTGTTTTTTTAAGGTTTTTACAAGCAGCTATTAAAATTTCTAGGGTATAGTGATAAATGTTATTAATAAGGTAAAATAATATCCTATAGACCTTATTGGAAAGTTTGAGTGATATTTGTATGAAAAAAGTAAATGAAAATGAGTTTGAATATCGCGATGGTGATTCTGGCGTAAAATATTTAGTGCGAGGACCCAACATTGATTGGGGGGTAATTAAAATTATGCCAGGTGATAAAATGGCTGAACAAGCCCACGGACACAATTATATAGATGAAACTTTCTATTTTATGAAAGGAAATGGAATAATGATGGTCGATGATAATGAATATAATGCCGCTGAAGGGAGTGTTTTTCTGATTGAACCAAAAGAGATGCATAATATACGAAATGATTCATCGGAACCAATTAAGGTAGTATTTATAAAAGGAGATTATAAACCCGATGATAAAATTTAATCTAAATTATTCATTATTTTTAATATAATCATTTAAAGGTAATTAAATATGAGTAGAGATTCTGAAGAAGGCGTAGGAAGAGTAAAAGCACCTAATAGACGAGCAGGTGAGATGTTTGCACGAGTGATTGATATATATGGGAATGATCGAATGCGTGTTTTTTGTGAGGATGGAAAACATAGAATCGGTCGAATTCGTGGAAAAATCAAAAAAAGGGTCTGGATTCGCAAGGGAGATCTTATAGTTGTGAATCCTTGGGATTGGGAGACTGAGACTAAAGATAAATTAGGAAAATGTGAGATAACATGGCGTTATAAGAAAAACGAAATATCATGGTTGCAAAGACGCGGTAAGATTCCCGAGCTTTTAGATTTAAATAATATTCCTGTTTAATTTATTCCTTTTAACTCTTATTTTGAATCTTATTTCTGGTCATCAGTACAGTAACTAAATTTTTATTGCTACGTTCTAATTTAATTGTTAATTTTGAGAAATGCAAAAATTTTAATTTTACAAATAATTATTTTTTATATCTGTTTTTTTTTAATTTATATAGTGAATATTAAAATTTCGAACAATTCAAATAAGGTAGATGAGAAAAATTATATGTCAGAACAAGAAGAGAAATATACAGATCCAGAAGTAGAAGAGATTGATGCAGATAAAGTAATAAGTAGCGCTCAATTAGAAGAGGGTGAAGACTTAACAACTCTATTTGCCGTCAGAACTACTATAAACCAAGAAAGTAATATCCTAAAGCAAATATTTTATAGATTTAGAATCTTAGACATTATTCCAGATATTAAAGCTATGTTAGTCTCACCATTGCTTCCAGGTTATATCTTTTTCGAGGCTCCTCAAAAACGGGATGTTCAGATCGCTGTGCAAGGAATACCACATATAAAAGGACGAATTGTTCAAAATATTGTTTTAGAAGAGATAAAACATGTATTATTGCCTCGATCAGTTACAGAATTTCTTGAAGAAGGAGACACTGTGGAGATTATTAGTGGAGTGTTCGAAAGTGCGAGAGCTAAGGTAATGAGAATGCCACACGACACCTCAAGCAGTGAAGAGGTTGTAGTTCGCTTGCTTCAAGAGGAGACTCCCATTACAATCAAAATCCATGGAGATTACTTGAAATTAGTAGAAAAGAAAAAAGAGGAAATAGAAGCAGAAGAGCCTGTACCACAAGTCAGAGTTGCAGCCCCTCAAGAAGAGACAATTTCCGATATAGAAAAAGCAATAAGCTTCGAAGAGGATGAGTATGAATATGAGGGAGAGGTAGAAGCAGATGAGGGCGGTGAATATGAACGGGGTGAAGAAGAGGATTTTGAAGAGGAATATGAAGAGGAAGAGGACGAATGGGCAAAGTTTGATGGATTTTAAGAGACTTTAATTATTTTATTATTTCAAATTTTCTTCGGGTTTATCATTAATGAAAGAATTGAAATGTTCTAAAAAACATAGTTTTATTTCTATTTTCTTTAGAGAATATTCGATATTGTCCAAAGAATTTACCTCTTGTAAATCTTTTTATTATTAAATTTACTTTTTATTTATATACGGGTTATCAGATATTTAAAATCAAAAATACTTTAATGCTATGATTAAAAACGTTTTCATACAAAAAGGCAACACTGGTGAGCTAATCTTTTATAAAACCTATGAAGATATTTTCGATGTAAAATTAACCAGTAGCTTTTTAAGCGCTATTTTCTCTTTTGTTAAACAAACTTTGAAAACTGAGAAACTTTCAGAAATTGAAGTTGGCCCATTTAGATTCATATTCGAAATAGAGCGAATGGGAGCGGATGAACTTTTATTTGCTCTTTTCGCGGATCGTACAGATAATTTAGTGGAGCTTCGTAATCAATTACGTGAAGTTAAAGCTCAGTTCCTTGAGAAATTTGATGAAGATTCATTAACTCATAATTTTGATGGAGAGATTTCCAAATTTAATGATTTTGATGCAAATATTGAAAATATTTTAGAAAATAATAAGCAGTTAGTCTCTGATGATGTACAGGAGGATATTATTAAAGTTTTCAATGAATTACAAACCTTTTCTGTGTATGTTGTTTCCTCCGCCTTATTAACCCAAACGGGAAGAGTTATTGTATCTTATTTAGATCCGAATGTTTTATCTGAAATTATTCGCCTTCTTGAAGGTAGGTTTATGACTGGGAATTATAAGATTACTGAATTAATCTCATTGGAGGATTTTGGAATTTTATCACTAAAAGGAATTGATGAGCATTTCATATCCGTTATTTTATTTAAGAAAAACTGTCCATTCGAAACCAGTTTAATTACTACTAAAAAATTTTCCCAAAGGTTGCGAAATTTAATCATATAAAGGGAAAAGTAATCCTTTTCAATTAATTTCTGTTCATATTTTCTTACCTTCTCATGTGTTAATATCGTCTCATTTTTGTTCATATGATATATATCTTTTCTTTTTCGAATAGTGTAGTTTTGAATAACCGTTATTTGATTAAGGAAAAGTTAAAAAAGTTTTTCATATTTCTAAAATTAATATTCAAAATTAGAAATAAAATATTAGATGAGAAAAATGGCAAAAAAATTTAAAACACAGGCAATCAATGATGATATTTTAGAAGCAATGAGCCTTAAAAATCGGTATAAATTCCTTAACAACAACTTGATGAGCATTTTAACACCTGAACAATTTAGTTGGCTTCGAGAAGTTGAACGATTTTGCGAGCGATATGATAAGAAAGTAACCCATGGGCCTGAAGAAGATGTTTATGATTGGATACCTGATTTTGGCAAGAAGGGATATATATGTCGTTCTCATTCATTTGATGTAGTAGACCAAAGCTATGAACAACACGGTGCAGTTGCAGATATGTTAAGATATCTAGCAATCGATAATTTTGATCCACAATTTGCGATGGGTAGTGGAGCTACCGTATTAGCAGTTAATCCAATCTATTGGCATCATGAAAATGTTCCAGAACGATTAGAAGCATTGAAAGATTTAGTAACTGGTGAGGCTCCTGGATGTATCCTAATTACCGAACCAGAAAGAGGGTCTGATGCTGTTCATCAACTAACAACTTGCGAAGAGCAAGAGGATGGAAGCTTCATTTTAAATGGAACTAAGATTTATAACACAAACGCTCCCAAAAGTAAGTGGGCTGTTACGTACGCCACTGCTGAAGAGAATAATGGTAATACAATGGCTCAATTCTTAATAGATACAAGTTGGGATGGCTGGAATTGTGAACGAGTTAATATTCCATGGGTTCCAAAATTATACTTAGGAAAAGAAGAATTAGTGAATTTACGTGTTCCAAAAGAGTATATTCTTGGAGGCGTTGGTAAAGGAAGAGAACATCTTTTTGAGGGTTTAGTGCCTGAAAGAATAGGTATCGCCTACGGTGCTATTTCTCAATGTTGGGGTGCCATAGAATTTGCTGCTTTATATGCAAATCTGAGAGAACAATTCAATCAAGCTATTCTTAAATTTCAGGGAGTGGGATTCTTACTGACAGATTTGTGGGCGCGTACAACTAATGTGACTCTTGGATTATTGAAATTCGCTGAAGCCTTTGACGAGAAGGTCGAAAAATTTGGCGGAGAAGATAAGATTCCAAAGAATATCAGTCAAGCAATGGTTGCTTCTGCATCTCAATTCAAATATCATGCAACAATGCTTTCAAAAGATGTTTGCTATGAATGTGCCAACTTAATGGGTGGAGCGGGATTAAGTGATAATACTTTAACTCATGATTACTTGAATATCTCAAGAATTCAAGAGATAGTTGGTGGAAGCAGACAAATTCAGCAATATATTATGAGTATGGCTTTAAGAACTCTTTATAAAATGTCGGTTTAAGAAAAAAATTCATTTCATGAAACTAAAGCCATTCCTTTTTTTATTTTTCTTCATATTCTAAAAATCCAAAAAAAGTCAATATTTTTATATTTCTTGAACAAAGCATATAATTAATAATAGCTGTTTTAACTGCTAAATTTTAATTAAAATAATTAGTAAAATATGTGAGAAGAAAATGGGTCAAAAGTTTCAAACTCAAGCAATAAATGACGAAATTTTAGAAGCACTAAGCTTAAAAAATCGATATAATTTTCTAAATAATAATTTAATGAGCATTTTAACTCAAGAAGAATTTGGATTTCTTAGAAATGTTCAAAGATTCTGTTTGAGGTATGAAAAGAAAAACGATATTACACACGGACCAGAAGAGGATGTATATGATTGGATTGATGACTTCGGAAAAGAAGGTTATATATCCAGAGCTCATCCATTTGAGGAAATTGATTTAAATTATGAAGAACATGGTCTTACAGTTGAAATGATGAGGAATCTTGCTGTGGATATGTTTGATCCACAATTTGCAATGGCAGGTGGAGCTACTGTATTAGCTATTAATCCACTTCATTGGCATCATGAAGATATGCCAGTAAGATTAGAAGCTTTGAAGGATCTAGTTGTCGGTGATGCCCCTGGATGCATATGTATAACAGAACCTGAAAGAGGATCCGATGCCGTCCATCAATTGACTGTCTGTGATGAACAAGATGATGGGAGCTGTATACTTAATGGAGATAAAATTTACAATACCAATGCAGTGAGGAGTAAATGGGCGGTGGTTTATGCAACCGCAGAGAAAAATAATGGCAATAAAATGGCACAATTTCTTGTCGATACATCCTGGGATGGGTGGAATTGTGAGAGAGTGTTTATACCATGGGTCCCTAAAGTATATTTAGGAAAGGAACACCTTGAGAACCTTCGGGTTCCAAAAGAATATATTCTTGGAGGAGTAGGAAAAGGAAGAGAATATCTTTTTGAAGGACTCGTTCCAGAACGGATTGGTATTGCAATTATGGGAATATGTGAATGCTGGGGCTCCGTTGCACATGCGGCCCTTTACGCTAATATGAGAAAACAATTTGACCAAGAGATCCTCAAATTTCAAGGGGTCGGTTTTCTCCTATCAGAACTTTGGGCAAAGACCACAAATTTAACCTTAGCTCTTTTAAAATTTTGCGAAGCATTCGATGAAAAAGTCGAAAAATTTGGAGGGGAGGATAAAATACCCAAAAATATTAGTCAAGCTATGGTTTCTGCTGCAAGTCAGTTAAAATTCCATTGTACATCCCTTTGTAAAGATGTATGTTATGAAGCTGGGAACTTAATGGGGGGAGCGGGTCTTTGCGATAATACTTTAATGCAAGATTATATTGGAATTTCTCGTATTCAAGAAATTGTTGGGGGATCCCGTCAAATCCAACAATACATTATGTCATTAGCACTACGAACTCTCTTTAAAATGTCAGTATAAGCAAAACTTAAAAAATATTATATCTATTTTTTTAAATATAATAATTCTAATAGACAAGATTAAGTAATCTTTAATATTTAAAATCAGAATTAAAATAAGAAATAAAAAATAATACTTTTATAAAGCAAAAATATCTCTAATTTTGGATTATTCTTCTACTGGAATTAAACTTTCTATTTTATCTTCTAATTCTTCAATTTGTTGATCAATTTTTTCGATTTTTGCGTAAATTTCGCAAGAAGCACAGCCATTTTCTTCTTGACATTGAGGAAGAGTATCGCAATTCTCTTCGAGTTCATCTCGTTTTTCCATAAGATCTTCTACTTGTTTTTCAAGCTTTTCGATACTCATTAAATCACCTTTTTATTTTAAAAATAATAAGTGATACATAATTTTTAAAATAATCATATCCTAAATTCATGGCTTCTAAAGATTAATATTGAATTAATTTATCCTTAATAAAAATAAATTAATAAGTCATGAAAATAAAAAAAATAGATTAGAGCTTCGAAGTAATTAAATGTATTATGCTTTTAAATTATTAATTTTTTCTTCTATTTGTGAATTTAACTCCTTTATTTCTTTATCTAATTCGTCTATTTTATCTCTAATCTCCTCAAATCGATTCTCTTGGGTTGATAGTTTTTTTACGTATTTTTCCCTTAGAGAGGCTTCTTGAGTTGTGTTTCCTAAAACAGAAATATTTTCACGTAGACGCTCTTGTTCAGTTGTAAGATCATTTCGTTCCTTCTCTAATTTTGATTTCTCTTGATTTAAGGAATTCATTTTCCCAATTAATTCAGCAATTTCTTTTAATTCTTTTTCTAATTTCTCATCTATGAATTTTTTTCTGATATAAAAAGAGACTCTATTTAAGATTTCTTCTTTATTCCAGTTCCAGAGATTATAACTTGTAGAATTTTCTTTTTGCTCGAGAATTTTAAATTCAATAGCATCTTTTGGTTTTAAAGTCAGTTTAAATCGCCAATAATTATCTGTCTCCTCAGGTTCAATTGGTTTTTCGATGATATCATATTGTGATTTCTTAGGATGATCAATATATAATTCTTTTATCTCTTCTGTTTTGTTTTTAATCTTGTAGGTGCTTAATAAATTAGTATAATAATATTCATAGCAATAGGCTCCTCCGAATAAAATTTTATGGATATTCTTATTTTCTGTTTTTTCTTCAGTATTAATTACAACCGCTTGTTCAACTGCATAATTTAGCAATCTAGTATCCTCTTTATTCATAAATGGGACGATTGCCTCTCCCGCGAGATTATTATCATATACTATAGTGACTGGTCCTCTTTCCAATGTTAAATTAGTATTATTAGTAATTTCAAGACATGCATTAGGGTTTTTATCATGTTCAGTTTTATTATATAATAAAATACGCTTAGCTTTAATCTCTTCTGTTAAGATAGGAACTAACGCACTCTTTTTTCTCTTAATAGAAACAGGGTTCGAGATGTTATATTCAAATAGCTCTCCTAAGTCTTTTGTTTGGGTTTTAGTTGATGCTTTTACTTTATCTAAAAGTGTTCTATCATCCATTCGTGCCGTTGGGGAGGGAGCAGCTCTAAATCCAGCCCCTACATATGCGGCTTTTTTTGCCCTCATCATAGGTGATCCAGAAGGAGCCATTTCCGCTTCCCTAGCATATTCTTTATATTCATCAGCAACAAAACCTTCTTCAATTTCTGTTGGGGTCGCACTTATTACTTTCGGAGGTTCAATTTTTGGACGTTCAATAAAGATTGGTCGATAAAAATCATATATAAATGAGACAGGCATTCCCGCTACCATTGTAAGTTCAATATCTTCCCAGTCTTGATTAGTTGTATTCTCAACCATACACCATCCAGAAAGGAGAGCTGCTTCACGTTCACCCTGTTGTTTACTTATTATTAAACGATAAGAAGTTTTCCATATTGGTGATTCTCTAATATAGCTCACAACAATTTTTCTGCTTATGTTATCATCTCCCCCCGATTCGCAATTGATTATTATGTTTTTACTATCTTTCTTTTTACCCGCGATAATGGTTTCTAAGTAGAATTTAAGATCATTCTTAATTTCATCATTTAGAATATCGAAAGAAGATATTTCTGAGAAAGGAAGTTTTACAATTAACCCATTATCTTTCAGCAATACCAATAATTTTTCAGTAACTTTCATCTCTTTTCGGATTTGTTCATTCAATTCTATTCCCATAATCGTCCCAGAAACTTCTTCTACATCATTTCCTAAAGTTAATTTAACTTTTGCTCCCTTAATTTGAGTGAGAAGAGAGGTTAAAGAATCTTTGTCGGGAACTTCAAGAATTATCGATTTTAATAATTGAGAAGTTTCTAACGCAGCATCATAGGAAATACTGGAAATGAACCCCTTTTCACTCGTATCTAAGACAAAAAGAGATTTTAAGATATCATTCATCTCATCTATTTTGAATTCAAGCTCAAAAGTTCCATTCCCTTTTATATTTCCGTTTAGAATAAAATAGCTAACTCCATGTTTGAAAATAATTACTCTTTGGACTTTTAATTTATTCATAGAAAGAATATAGCTAGTCTGAAATTTAACTTTAATGACAAATTGAGATCTCTATTTGAAGGATATATTAATTTTATTTAAAAAAATAGTATATAAGAAAAGATATAAAAAATTAAAGATTATCATGCAATATTTCTAATATGTCTTCCTCTAATGTGCTATTTTCTTCTGGTCTTTCAATTATTCTCCCAAGAAACCTCCCCTCTTTATTGAAAAAGTAGAAAGTGGGAATTGCTTCTAAATCGAATTTTGGATTGGTTGCTTCTGGAGGAGAATGAGTCTTATGCCACAAAGGTTCATCTTCTTTATGAAAAGGATTAGTTTTGACCCCATATAAGACTTCGAACTGAATCCTATTAGTATTAATTTGTTTCATAATTTTAGTCATATTTGGGACTCTTTTAGCACAATCATGACACCATTCAGCTCCAATGACTAATATTTTGAGTTTTTGATTATTTTCAGAAAGAAATTTTTTTATATGATCTAAGATCTCCTTTTTTGGGGTATAATCCTCAAAATTCTTTATCATATTATCTTTTTCTTTGATATATTTTAGATATTCATCAGTAGTTTTAGTTGAAGATTTTATATCCTCCCATTTCAGATCCATTATTTTTTTACCAGCTCCTATAATGATTGATTAATGATTAGATTCAAATGAGTATAAAAAAATAAAATTAATAATTTTCATTTTTCTAAATTATAAATTTTTTATCTGAGTTTTTTTAAATTTAAAGAAGAAATTATCTTTTAATTATTTATATTAGACTAAAATGGAATTTTATTTAATACACGTTATGATTCAAGCAATTTTCCTAATATAAAAAGAGCTCCTTGTTTATCTAAAGGTTCATTATTGCTCCCACATTTCGGACTCATTATACATGCCGGGCAACCGTCAGGAGTATTACAGTTACAAGAATTAATTAACTTATATGCAAGTTTTAATAAATTATTAAAATTAAAATAAAGTAATTCAGAAATTCCAATACCTCCACGATAGGCATCATAAATGTAAATAATGGGTTCTTGTTTTACAGGGTCAAAGTCAATAGAAACCCCGCCGAGATCCCAGCGAGAGATTTGTGCTAAAGCAGGTGCTATTGCAATCATAGCGTGCTCAATTGCATGTATTGATCCTCCCAGATCAAATCCCTCAGATTCCAATTGTTTTTGAATTTCAAAGGGAACATAAAACCAAAAGGCTTGAGTTTCATATTCAATAATTGGGATGTTTTCAAGTGGATGACGGGATCTAATTTCTTGAGATAATGTATCGATAACTTTATAGGAATAATATTCATGTTCTACTCTTACGTCTCCAAATTGAAGTTCAATATTTTCCTTAGGCCCCGACTTACTTTGATACAGTAATTCCAAGGGCATTATATCAGTATGTTTTAATGATTGAGTATAGTAATCGACTCTTTCTTTAGAGATAAAAACTTTTCTTTCTTCTAAATCAATTTTTTTTACTACATAAGTTTCGGCTTCATAAAGATATACTGCCCCAGGATGTAGATCTCGAAAAACATAACTCTCATCTTCGGATGTTAATAAATATTCCTTCATTGGAGTTTTCAAGATTACCTTATAGGTTCTATTGGACAGATCACTTAGATTATATTTTTGATTTGGATAAAAGGTACCTTTCCAATAAAATTTGTTTCCTCGTTTCATTAATAATTCATCGTGAATAAGCTCATCCAAGCAACTAATATATAATTCCTTATCTTGGATACCGAATTTCTGGTATTCATCTAGTTCGAGTGGTCGTTCTTTAGCTGCACATGAAAGATGATTTTTCAAGATATATTTATTTTTAAGTGAGATGAGAATCTCTTCTTGAATAGGACCGAATAAGACATCAGGATTGTGTATATAAAATAAATCTAAAGGATTTTCCATTGGAATATAGGTTGAAACTGATAATCCCTCCCCTCTTCCAGATCTCCCGATTTGTTGCCAGAAACTGGAAAGTGTTCCTGGAAAGCCAGAACAAATAGTTGCTTCCAAAGATCCGATATCAATTCCCAATTCTAAGGCATTTGTTGAACTGATCCCTAAAATATTTCTTTTTTTAAAATTTTGTTCGATTTCTCTTCTTTTTGATTTACTAATGCCCGCTCGATAACTATGGATTTTATCCTTAATAGTAGAAAGGGTCTCTCTCGTCCAAATTGCCTGTAATTCAGCCATTTTTCGAGATAAGGTGAACGTGAGTGTTTGAATATCTTGTTTCAAATGCGTTATAAATAAATTTTTAGTTTCTTGGTGTGCAGATCGATATTTTTTAGAATATTCATCATAAGGTAAATCCCATAATATCACCTTTTTTGCGCCTGATGGGGAATCATCTTGATCTATAACATTGAAAGGTTCTCCAACTAATTTCTCTGCAAATTGTTTAGGGTTATTAATAGTTGCACTGGAAAGGATCCATAAGGGTTTAACGCCATAAGATTCTAACATACGTTTCAATCTTCGAATCAATAAAGCGAAATTTGATCCAAATATTCCCCGATAAATATGAATCTCATCTAAAACTATATATTTTAGATTTTGACATATTCTTCCCCATTTTCTTTTAAACCACGGAAGATAAAAATGAAGACCATAAGGATTTGTAATAATAATATTAGCATTTGATAAAACTTGCCTCTTCTCATTTGGTTCAATATCCCCATCATAAACTCCAACTCTTGATTGTTTAATGTTTGTTTGAGTCATAATATTTAAAAGCGTGTGATATTGATCCCGAGCTAATGCCTTAGTAGGAAAGATATAAAGTGCTGTGGTTTTAGGATCTTCCAATATTGATTGAAGGACTGATAGATTATAACACAGCGATTTACCAGAGGCGGTTGAAGTCGAAATTACCGTATTAAATCCTTCTCTAATTGAATTAATTGCCTTAGCTTGGTGCCTCCAAATATCAATGTTATTATTTTCAAGCCAGCGTTCAATTCTTGGCTTTATAGATTTCTCAATTTCTCCGAATTTCGCTTTCTTTTTTGGTATATGCTGAATATAGGAAATTTGATCAGAATAATAATTCTCTGATTTTATCGATTTTATAAAGGAGTCAAAATCAACCATTTATATCTTAATAGTCTATAATTAATCATATTTATTAAAAATATCAAAGAGCGCTGATTTATTTATTTTTAGTTGGTTTCCTATAAAGCTTATAAGAAATCCAAATTTGACCAAATTTAATTAAATTTAAAATCAAATTCTTTATTATTGAATTATAAGATCTTTTTATATTTAGAGAGAGCAATAGATTATTATGTCAGATTCAGAATGGATTAAAATAAAGTTCAAGCAGTTCGTGAATAATTTTGGAATAAAAATTATAACTGATAATGCTCCAGAGATTTTATTTTCAAAAGAAGATAAAGAGCACGAATCATATAATTCATTAATAGGGTTCTTCCTTATCGTAGGAGGGCTATTAATCTATATATCGATTTCAGTAATGATCTCTTCAATTTATTTTAGTATTCCTTTATTTGCATCTGTTATTGTTATTTGTGTAATAATCGCAAGTATTCTTATTTTTAATTATTGGAGAACAAATGTCAGGATTAACCCAATTGAATGTTGGATTGAAATATTTAAAGGTCCATCTGAAGGAAGAACTTCCTATTATTGTTTTACTTTTTATCCTATTTTTTCTGGAAAATCTCACCCAAATGAAGCAAAAAATTTAATCTATAAATTGTATGAGGAAGAGATTTATGGAAATACAATAGATATTACTCAAATTGAACTATACCTTACAATTGAGGAAAATGATCCAAAGAAAGTTAATCAATTAGGGTTTTTCTTCCAATATGGTGAAGGGAAACCTTTTAAGGATGAAGATTTAAAAGTAGCACCATGGCAGTTCTTTCATTATGAAAAAAAGGGAGGAGATAATTATATAGCGGTGGCAAATTGGTTTCATCAGTATGAGTGGAGGTTTGATTTGGCATTAGATTATGATAAATTGAATTCATATGCACCGTGGATAATTCAAAAATGGGATCCCAACTCAATTAAACCACTTACTCAAGATTATCAATTCCAAATTAATTGGGAAAAAAGGGCAATAAATTCTTTTCCTAAATTAAAACCTTGGGAAGGTAATCTATCGGAACAAAAATATTATGATCCGAACCTATATAAGGATCTAAAGATAATTGAAGAAGCAATCACCCAAATTGTAGGAGAAAATAAAAACATAGAAAATTATAAAGATATTAAAGAAAAATTGTTTGAATTTAAAGCATATTTTCAAGATTTAAAGTCTTAAACATTTTTTTATTTCTTTTATAAATTTTTAAAAATTCATCATATAATTTATCATATGTTGGTTGGTTTTCGGTTTGAGGAGAAAATTTTTGCTCGACTTTTATGAGACTAACTGCATCAGAAAATCTTTGTATTTCACCTAATCCCACGAGAGCAATAACTGCAGAACCTCTTGTACTTCCTAAATTAGGTTCTCTCATTTTCACTATTTCCCTATCTAAAATATCTGCTAAAATTTGACACCACACATCAGATAAAGCACCTCCCCCAATAATATTGATTGAATTTGATGTTCCAACCAGTTTTTCAACATACTCAAGTGCCCACCTAATATTGAATGCAACTCCTTCGTAAATAGCTCTTAATAACTCTGATCTCGTATGATCTAAACTTAGGTTATAAAATCCTCCTCTCACATCAGGATCGTTTAATGGACTTCTCTCTCCAAATAACCATGGAGCAAATAATAAATTTTTGGAGCCTGGAGGTGATTTTTGTACTATTTCATCCAAAAAGGTATATAATGCTACTTTATCATCTCCATATTTATCCAATTCTCCTGTGAATACATTATCTCTCGCCCAATCTAAACATGCGGCTCCCGTTTCTTGTTTTGAGAGACATAAATAATCATCTTTAGCTGAGCAAATGGAACCTGTATAATGTAGAAGATCCTTTTTTCTTTCTATTGTGTGGGCAGCAACCCAATCCGCAGTACCTAAACAAATATGAATATCATTTTCTAAAATTGCACCAGAACCAATTGCTGCTGAGGTAATATCTCCAGAACCTACAAATACAGGTATTCCGGAAATTAGACCTAATTCACTAGCAGCTTCTTGCGTTAATTCTCCTGCGATTTCCGTTGATTTTTTTACCTCTGGGAGCTTTTCCTTATCAATATCTAATTTATTTAATATTTTTTCAGACCAGTCGAGTACATCTTGATTTGTATCCATTAGCCAAGAGGTATTTGCCAAATCGCGTGAAGTTATTGCATTATTTGTACATTTAAATACCACAAAATCCTTTACACTCAAAAACTTGTATGTATCTCTATAAAGATCGGGTTTTCTTTCTTTTATCCATAATATATGAGAGATAGGATCTTTTCCGTTAATCCCAGGAGCTCCACCTGTGATTTTTATGAACATTAAGAGTTTTCTTAAACCAAATCCAGATACTTTTATTAATCCTTTTCTGAATTTTTTTGTGATATTAGCGGCTCGTGTATCAAGCCAATTTATGCACCGCATAAGGGGGTCTCCTATTTTACTTATTGGAACCGTACAATTCATTTGACAGTCACAGATTAGTGCTTTTACATCATCTGTATTTATTTTTGATTGATTTATGATTTTTTTCGTGGTTTCAATCATAGAATTCCAATAATCTTCTGCCTCTTGCTCTGCCCATCCCTTCCTTGGATAATAAATTGGATAGTCCACTTTATATTGAGAAATTAAATTAAGTTGAATATCAAATAACGCTGCTTTATTCCCAGTTGTTCCAAGATCATAAGTTATGATATATTTTTTGCTCATTAATATCCCCTTTAAGGTAATATAATTATAATTCTGTTTTATTGTTATTTAAAAATATTCAAGTTTAAGTTATTGTGGATTTGGAATTTTAAAAAGATAAGATCAAATAAAATTTTTATATTACTCACTCTAAGAAATATTAATTACTATCATAATTGCGAAGGTGAAATTAAAATTCAAACAGTAAGTCCACAAATATCAGTGCTTAGAATACCCATAGAAAATATCGATTATGAAAAATCTTCTAAAACCTTAACTATTCAAATTTTAGATTTCTCTTATGTTGGACTATATAAGAAATCTACTAAGGTAAAGACTATTTTAAATGACATTTATGAATATCTAAAGGAGAGAGGACTAGAAAGAGAGAATATTAGTGTTGTTGCTTATGGGAATAAAGCTATTTCTGAAAATTACAAACTTAAAAATCTCTCAAAATTAAGAAAAGAAGTCGTAAAGGAAGAGAGAGAAGAGGAAAAATTAAGTCTTGCGTCTACACTTGAGGAAAAAAAACCAGAAGTAAATAGAAAGCGTGAGTCTTATAGAATGAAGAAATCCGAAGCAATTCGAGATAAAGACATGGATGGAGAAGAGGCACTTCTCGGAGAGATGGAGAGAGGAGCCCCGAGTCCAGCAAAAGCACCAGCGGCACCATCTGCTCCTGCAGGTCCTCCAGCTGGAGGAAGAGCAGAGGCTGACTATTCTATGCCAGAGGTATCTTTAGCAGAGGAAATAGAGAGCAGTGAAGAACCCTCTGAAGAAGAAACCATCGTCTATGATATTAATGCTGGCTACCAATACTATTCTGTAATGATGGAGAAAAAAAGTTATTTGTTTTATGTATTCTTGTCTCATGAAGAACTCAAAATTATGGATGAAGAGGGGAAGGTGGTATATGAAACAACCGTCCGTATAGAAACAAAAACGAAAGAACCACCAGTCTTAGATCTTCGTATTGAAGGGGAAGGATTTGAAGTGCATCCTTTAAATGGAAAAGTTGTTGTACAGAAGGATGCGGTAAATCCTCCTGTTATGATTTTCTCTGTAATGCCGTTAAAAATGGGAAAAAAGAAGAAAAGGAAAGAACTTCAGAGACGTTTTCTTAATGTAATTATCGAGTTTGAAGATAAAATCATAAGCAAAACTGTGTTAGCAATCATCACTCAACCGAAATTTTATCGCTTAGATCTGGGACCTATAAACTTCTATTTATCCAAAAAAGCAGCATATATCATATCAATTATCTCAGTACTTATTGCGACGGGGTCTTTTATATATACTGTTATCACGTTTGGTTCATCTCCGGATATCACTGATGTGTTAAGCGGATTTTTTCCAGGATTAGCATCTGTAATATTCTTTGGATTCTATTTAATTAC
>Ga0102944_1000336_pt1 | contig 37003 bp, 36 predicted proteins | sample SalPonD_shore_MG_FD_78172 | JGI IMG/M metagenome (GOLD analysis project Ga0102944, IMG submission 78172) | Salt pond soil microbial communities from South San Francisco under conditions of wetland restoration - Salt Pond MetaG... | ecosystem: Environmental > Aquatic > Marine > Intertidal zone >... | reverse complement strand
CTCGGCGAGTGCGCGCATGACCTTCTCCGACTTGTTGCGGCTGGTCTCGTGATAAAATTGCGGGTTCGCGTGGGAAACGACGACGGGGCGCTCCGATAGCCGGATCGCCTCCAGCGTGGAGAACTCCGCGCTGTGCGACATGTCGATCACCATGCCGACACGGTTCATCTCGCGGATCACCTGCCGGCCGAAGCGCGAGATGCCCGGATCCGTCTCCTCGAAGCAACCGGCGCACACGAGCGACTGGTTGTTGTACGACAGCTGCATGACGTGCACGTTGAGCTGTTTGAGGATCGCCACCATGTCGATGTCGTCCTCGATGGGCGAGCAGTTCTGCAGACCGAAGACGATGCCGGTCTTGCCCGCCCGCTTCGCCGCGCGGATGTCGCCGGCCGTGGCCACGGGCATGATGAGATCGGAATGCGCCTCGAAGCGGCGGTTCCAGTGCCCGATGTTGGTCAGCAGCTCGCGCGCATCCTCCCAGTAGGTGATCGTCACGTGCACGGCATCGAGGCCGCCGGCACGCATCTGCTCGAAGGTGTCGCGGCTCCAGCTCGAAAACTGGAGCCCGTCGATCACGACATCGTCATCGGCCATGTCCGGACCTCACATCGCCTTGAGATAGGAAGTCTTCACCTCCGTGTAGAACTCGCGCGCGTACTGCCCCTGCTCGCGCGGGCCGTAACTCGACTCGTTGCGCCCGCCGAAGGGCACGTGGTAGTCGGTGCCGGCGGTCGGCAGATTGATCATGACGCAGCCGAAGCGGGCATTGCGCTTGAAGTGCATCGCCGGGCCGAGGGACTGCGTGACGATGCCGGCGGTCAGGCCGAAGCGCGTGTCGTTCACGGCTGCGAGCGCGGCGTCGTAGTCCGCCACCTTCTGCACGCACACGATCGGCGCGAACATCTCTTCCTGATTCACCACCATCCGGTTGTTGCTGTCGGTGAACAGGGTCGGCTGCAGGAAATAGCCGTCGGTGCCCGCGCTCACGCGCTCACCGCCGAACGCCAGCGTGCAGCCCTCCTCCTTGGCCTTTTCGATCCAGGCCAGATCCTGCTCCAGCTGGTCGGCGCTCACGACCGGACCGATCTCCGTGCCTTCATCGAGCGCATGTCCCACCTTCGCTCGCGAGAGGCGCGCGACCAGCGCGTCGACGAAACGATCGTGTATGCCCTCGGTCACGATGAGGCGCGACGAGGCCGTGCACTTCTGGCCGGTGCCCGAGTACCCGCCTGCGAACGCGCACTGCACGGCGGTGTCGATGTCCCCGTCGTCGAGCACCACGAGCGCGTTCTTCGAGCCCATTTCCATCTGGACCTTGGTCAGGTTCTGCATCGCCGTCGCACCGACATGCTTGCCGGTCTCGACCGAGCCCGTAAACGTGAGCGCGTCGACGTCCGGCGACTCCACGATACTGTTGCCGACCTTGCGGCCGGAGCCCATCACCAGGTTGAACGTGCCGGCGGGCAGGTCGTGCCGGCTGATGATCTCGGCCACCGCGCACGCACTGCAGGGCACCAGGTTGGCGGGCTTCCACACAACCGCGTTGCCGAACGCCAGCGCGGGCGCGATCTTCCACACCGGGGTCGCCATCGGGAAATTCCAGGGGGAGATCACGCCGACGACCCCCATGGGCTCGCGCCAGGTCTCCACCTCGATGCCCGGGCGAACGGAGTCGGCGGTATCGCCGATCTGGCGATGCACTTCCGCGGCATAATAGTGGAAGAACTGCCCGGATCGGTAGACCTCGCCCTTGCCTTCCGCGAACGGCTTGCCCTCTTCGCGCGCGAGCTCGCGGCCGAGCTCGTCGGCGCGTGCCATCAGCTCCGAACCGATCGAGAGCAGCACGCTGTAGCGGTGCTCCAGCCCCTTGGCGTACCACTGCGGCTGCGCCGCCTTCGCGGCGGCGACGGCCTCGCGCGCCTGGTCCTCCGTGGCCTGTGCGAACTCACCCGGGCTGTCGGACAGGTCCGAAGGATTGACGTTGCTGACAGTGGTCTCGCCGTCGACCCACTGCCCATTGATGAAGTTGCGGTAGGTTGGTGCGGGCATGGTCCCTCCTCATCTTGATGCGCGCCATGCTAGATGCATGTAACATGAAAGAACAATTAATTAACGAAATCCATCAGTAAATTCGGCTTATCGCAATTCGAGGGCCGCGCTATGATGCCCGACGTCAAGCTGCAGCAGCTGCGCTATTTCGTGCTCGTCGCGGAACTCAAGAGCTATCACTCGGCGGCCGAACGGGCGTCGCGCACGCAGCCCGCGATCTCGCTGGCCATCCGCGAGCTGGAGCACCGCCTGGGCGAGGCCCTGTTCGAACGCGGCAACAAGACCGAGCTGACCCCGTTCGGCCGGCATTGCTATCCGCAGGCCAAGGCCCTGCTCGAGCATTATGCGCGGGTCGTCGACCAGATGGCACAGGCCGCGGACAAACGCATCGGCCAGGTCGCCATTGCCTGCGTGCCGTCATTCGCGAGCCAGCTGCTGCCGGGAATCCTGGACACATTCGCGGCGCGCTACCCCGACGTGCAGATCAGTGTCGAGGACGACACGGCCTACAACGTGCAGCACCGCGTGCTGCAGCGGCGCGTCGACTTCGGGGTGTCGAGCCTCTGGAATCCGGACCCGGACCTGGCCTTCGAGCCCCTCCTGCACGACCAGATGGGCCTCGTCTGCCGCCGCGACCATCCGCTCGCCGGCGAGCAACCCGGCCAGCAATGGGCGGATCTGGAGGGCCATACGCTGATCAAGAACGGGACCGTGCGCCTGCTGGACGGCACGCACGGGCAACAGGTGATGGCCGCCGCGCAGTTCTCCGTTTCGAACGTGATCTCTCTGCTCGCGATGGTGCGCGCGGGGCTCGGCGTCACCGCGCTGCCGAGCCTGGCCCTGCCCGAGAACGATCCGGAGCTGTGTTTCATCGCCCTTGCCGGGCCGGTCGTCGAACGCGAGATCGGCCTGCTCACGCCGAAACGCCAGACGCTCGCGCCGGCCGCGAAGGCGCTGCGGGAGTGCATGCTCGAGCGCCTGGAAGAGGCGTGAACCGACGCCTGCGGAAGCGGCCGGCTGACAGTTTCCCGAGACCCGTTTGACGCTCGGCGGGGTGTATCATAACCTCCTGATATGGGAGTGAAAATGGACCAACAAGACGCCCTGCTCATCGTCGACGTACAGAACGATTTCTGCCCCGGCGGAGCCCTCGCGGTGACCGATGGAGACGCCGTCGTCCCCGTGCTCAACGAATGGATCCGTGCCGCCACGGCGGCGGGTGCGACCGTGGTCGCATCGCGCGACTGGCATCCGCCCGATCACTCCAGCTTCCGCGAACAGGGCGGTCCCTGGCCGGTCCACTGCGTGCAGGACACGCAAGGCGCAGCGCTGCACCCCGATCTCGACCTGCCGCCTGGGCACATCCTGATCAGCAAGGGCCGATCGCAGGATCGCGACAACTACTCGGCGTTCGACGACACCGGCCTCGCCGACATGCTGCGCGAGCACGGTATCGAGCGGATCTGGGTCGGTGGCCTGGCGCAGGACGTGTGCGTGCGCGCCACCGTGCTCGATGGCTGCGAGGCCGGCTTCGAGACCCACCTGATCGCCGCTGCCACGCGGGCCGTCAACGTGCACCCGGGCGACGGCGAGCGCGCCCTCGAGGCCATGCGCGCCGCCGGCGCGCACATCGAACAGGCGGCATAGACGTGACCGAACACGGCCGCGACGCCGCCGACAGCGGCCTGTTCACGGACCTGTACGAGCTGTCCATGGCGGAGGCCTACGTCGCCGACGCCATCGATGCCGACGCGGAGTTCGAAGTCTTCTTTCGCGATCTCGGTCCGCAGCGCGGATACGCCCTGGCCGGCGGCGTCGAGACCGTCCTCGGCTGGCTCGAGCGCTTCCGGCTGCGGCGCGATGAGCTCGACTACCTCTCGTCGCTGGGATATTTCAGTGACCGTTTCCTGGGCTGGCTGGAGCGGGCGCGCTTCACCGGGGACGTGACGGCGGTTCCGGAAGGCACGGCCGTGTTCCCGCACGAACCGCTCATGCGTATCCGCGCGCCGATTGCCATCGCCCAGCTGCTCGAGACGCGCGTGCTCAATGCGCTGCACTTCGAGTCCCTCATCACCACCAAGGCCGCCCGCATCGTCGATGCAGCCGCCGGCCGGGCGGTGGTCGACTTCGGCGCGCGTCGGGCCCACGGCGCCGACGCGGCCGTGGCCGCCGCCCGCGCGGCCTGGATCGGGGGCTGCGTCGGCACGTCGAACATGGTCGCCGGGCAGCGTTTCGGCATCCCCGTGTTCGGCACCATGGCGCATTCGTACATCGAGGCATTCCCGGACGAGCTCTCGGCCTTCAGGGCCTTCGCGCGGCACTACCCGGAAACCACACTGCTCGTCGATACGTACGACACGCTCGGCGGCGTGCGCAATGTCATCCGCTTGGCGCGGGAGCTGGGCGACGCCTTCCGCGTGCAGTCCATCCGCATCGATTCCGGCGACCTCGAGGCCCTCAGCCGCGAGGCGCGGCGCCTGCTGGACGAAGCGGATCTGGATGGTGTCCGGATCATCGTTTCGGGGGGGCTCGACGAACGCCGCATCGCGGCACTGATGGCGGCCGAGGCGCCGATCGATGGTTTCGGCGTGGGCACCGACCTGGTGATCTCGCGCGACGTTCCGACCCTGGATTGCGCCTACAAGCTCGTCTCCTACGACGACGAGCCGCGCCTCAAGGGCTCGACCGGCAAGGCGACGCTGCCGGGGCCGAAGCAGGTGTTCCGCCGCTGGGACGACGGCCGCATGGAGGCCGACACGATCGCCGCCGCGGGCGAGGCGCTGGCCGGCGAGCCCCTGCTCCGGCCAGTGATGCGGGCGGGCCGGCGCCTCGACCCGCCGAGCGCACTCGAATCCGTGCGCGCGCGCGTCGGCGAACAGCTCGCCGGCCTCCCCGCGCCGTTGCGCGTCCCGGATCCCGGCGCATCGAGCTATCCGGTGGCGGTCAGCGAGCGCCTGCAGGCCGAGGCCGACCGTCTGCTGGCGCAGCACCGCGCCGCGAGCTGACCACATCCGCTGATATCACCCCACGTCGGCGTAGCGGCCGCCGGTCACGCGCTCCAGCTCGACCCGCGCGATCGAGAACACCGTGTGCGGCGTGCCCGCCGCGCCCCATACCGTCTCCCAGCGCTCGAGCGACCGATCAATCAGGGTCGGGAGGAGGCACTCGTGGCCGAAGGGCGGGACCCCGCCGATGGCGTAGCCGGCGTGCTCGCGCACGAAAGGCGCCGGGCCCATCGCGATGCCCCGACCGTGCAGCGCGGCCACGCGCTCCTCGCTCACGCGCACGTCGCCCGCCGCGAGGACCAGCAGGGGTTCGTCGGCGCTATCGGTGAAGACCAGCGACTTGACGATCTGGCCGACTTCGCAGTCGAGTGCAGCGGCCGCCTCGCGCGCGGTGCGCGCGCTATCCTCCAGGGTGACGATGGTATCCGGCAGCCCGGCAGACTCCAGCGCGCGGCGAAAGCGGGCAACGCTCTTCGAGGCCATGGGGCCGCTCCTCCCGTGTGCGATGCATGCTGCGGGGCCAGTTCCCCGCGGGAGCCGAGGACGCGTCAGACGCGCGGTGCCGCCGCGCGCGGACGAAACACGAGCCACAGCGCGAAGATGCCGAGCAGGATGAACAGCGTAAGCGTCCACTCGGGGATCGACAGGCCGAGGAAACGCCAGTGCACCTCCGCGCATGAGCCCGACCCCCGCAGGACCAGGTCGAGCGCCCGCCGCAGCGGAAAGTTCTCGAGGATATACTCGAGCCCCGGGCCGCAGGCCGGCACCTGGTTCTCGGGCAGATGCTGCAGCCACACGTGCCGACTGGCGCTGCTGATCCCGAGTGCCAGCGGCAGCAGGCTGATGCCGGCATAGACCCGGCCGCCGGTCACGCCGGGGCCATGCAGTGCCGCGAGCAGGAACACCACGCCGGCAGTCGCGAACGCCAGACGATCGACCACGCACAGCGGGCACGGATCGAGGCCGAGGCCCTGCTGCAGCCAGCCGATCGCATAAACCAGCACCCCGAAGCACACGGCCGCGGCGGCGGCGTTGCCGAGCCGGTCGGCGCGCATCAGGCGCGGTGCCACTGCGAGAAGAGCTGGAGCTGGCTGGCCGTGTTGGTGACAGCGGCGATACAGGCGTCCGCACGCGATTCGGGAATCCAGGCGCTGATACGGATCACGTAGCTCGAGCGGTCGCCTTCCGGCATGCGCTCCGCGTTGAGCCGCACGATGTTGGCGCCGTAGTCGCCGAACACCTCGGACAGGCGTGCGACAAGCCCGGGCTGGTCGCTGCCGCGAATCGTGATCCGGTGGGTGATGCGCGCGGACGGACCGTGCGTCGGCTCGATGTCGAATTCCTCGACGTGGATCTCCGCGTCCTCGAGCTCCGCCAGCTGCTTCAGGTGCTGGTGGATGTCCTCGATCGACACCGGCACCGGTTCCTCGACCACGACCGTGAATTCCGCACCGGTGCCGAGGACGGCAAAGGTGGTGTCGCCCAGGTTCAGCCCCAGGTCGAACAGGCACCCCGAGATCGACGAGACCAGGCCCGGCGTGTCGCGGGTGAAGATCTGGATGAGAAGACTCTTGCGTTCGGACATGACGACAACCCCGGAATCCCGCGCCGATACTACGGCGCCGTCCGCAACGTGTCGACCGGGCCCGTGCGTGTCATCATCGCACGCATGCGCTGCCGATCGGGCCGGTGAACGACGCCGCGCTCGGTGACCAGCACGTCCACAAGCGCCGCCGGCGTCACGTCGAACACCGGGTTCCACGCGCGCGCCTCGCCCGGCGCGATGCGGCGGCCACCGCACGCGAGCACTTCCTCCTCGGGTCGTTCCTCGATCGGGATGCCCGCACCGGACTCCATCGCCGGATCCACCGTCGAGCTCGGTGCGACCACCATGAAACCGACGCCATGGTGGCGCGTGAGCACGGCGAGCCCGTACGTGCCGATCTTGTTGGCCACATCACCGTTGGCCGCCACGCGATCCGCCCCCGTGATCACCCAGCGGACCGCGCCCCGCGCGAGCAGTGCGGCGGCCGCGCCGTCGCACAACACGCGCGCCGGGATGGCCTCGCGCGCGAGCTCCCAGGCCGTCAGGCGCGAGCCCTGCAGCCAGGGCCGCGTCTCGTCGGCGAACACCTCCGTGATCCGGCCCGCCGCCCAGCCGGCCCGGATCACTCCGAGCGCGGTCCCGAAACCGCCGGTCGCCAGCGCGCCGGTGTTGCAGTGCGTCAGGACCGCGCCGGGCACACCCAGCTCTGCTGCTCCGAGTTCCCCCATGCGCCGGTTGGCTGCGACGTCCTCCGCGTGGATGACCTCGGCCTCGTGCGCCAGCCGGGCCGCGAGCTCGCCCGCCGTCGCCGAATCGGCCACGGCGCCCATGCGCGCCAGCGCCCAGTGCAGATTGATGGCGGTCGGGCGCGCGGCGGCCAGGCGTTTCGCGGCCACGGCGACCGAGTCCCCGGCCCGTGCCGCGAGCGCGAGCCCGTATGCCGCGGCGATGCCGATCGCCGGCGCGCCGCGCACCACCATGTCGCGAATCGCCGCCGCAACGGTTTCCGCGTCGGTCAGGCACAGCCACTCGTGCGTGCCGGGGAGGAGGCGCTGATCGAGCAACTCGAGGGCGTCGCCATGCCAGACGAGCGCGCGTACGGTATCGACAGTGTCGGTTGCAGCCATGGAGTCGTCTCCGAATGCACCGCAAAGGGTAGCGCGGCGCGCCCCCGGAGGCCATTGCGCGGCAGCGTGCCGCGCCTTGTCGCTGCCCCGCCCCGCCGGTATCGTGCACGGCCATGAACGCAACCCCCGACCTGCTGCTCGAGCCCCGCTGGATCGTTACCGTGGACGCCGACGATCGCGTGCTCGAGGACCACGTGCTGGCCGTGCGCGACGGGCGCATCACCGACATTGTGCCCGCGACCGAGGCACGCGAACGCTGGCCCGATGCCGAGCACCAGCGCTATCCGACGCACGCGCTGATGCCGGGGCTGGTGAACGCGCATACCCACGCGGCAATGTCGCTGCTGCGTGGGCTGGCCGACGATCTGCCGCTGATGGAGTGGCTCCAGGAGCACATCTGGCCCGCGGAGGGCCGCTGGGTCGACGAGGCCTTCATTCACGACGGCACCGAGTTGGCGCTTGCCGAGATGCTCACGGGCGGCACGACGTGCTTCAACGACATGTACTTCTTCCCCGAGGTCACGGCGCGCCTCGCGGCTGAGTCCGGCATACGGGGCGTCGTCGGCATGATCCTGCTGGATTTCCCGACGCAATATGCCGAGGGGCCCGACCAGTACTTCGAGAAGGGGCTGGCCCTCCACGACCGCTATCGCAGCCACCCGCTGGTCAGCACGGCGTTCGCCCCGCATGCGCCCTACACCGTCTCCGACGGCCCGCTCGAGCGCATGCGCACGTATGCCGACGAGCTCGAGGTGCCGATCCAGATGCACGTGCACGAGACGGCGTTCGAGTGCGACTCGAGCGTCGAGCAGACCGGCGAACGGCCGCTGGCACGGCTCGAGCGCCTGGGCTTGCTGTCACCGGCGCTGGCTGCGGTGCACATGGTGCATCTCGACGACGACGAGATCCTCGCCGTTGCACGCAGCGGCACCCACGTCATTCACTGTCCCGAGTCCAACCTCAAGCTCGCAAGCGGATTCGCCCCCGTGCACGCGCTGCAGCTCGCCGGCGCGAACGTGGCGCTGGGCACCGACGGTGCGGCCTCGAACAACGACCTGGACATGTTCGGCGAGATGCGCACGGCGGCGCTGCTGGCCAAGGCGGTCGCGGGCGATGCGGCCGCCGTGCCCGCCGCGACGGCACTGCGCATGGCGACGATCAACGGCGCCCGCGCCCTGGGCCTGGGTGACGTGACGGGCTCGCTCGAGCCGGGCAAGGCCGCCGATCTCATCGCGGTGGATCTCGATGCTCTCGAGACGCAACCGGTGTACAACGTCACCTCGCAACTGGTCTATGCTGCCAGCCGCTACCAGGTGAGCGACGTGTGGGTCGCGGGCCGCCAGCAGGTGCGGGCGCACCGGCTGCTGGCGCTCGACGCCGACGACATCCGGGCCCGCGCCGGCGACTGGCGCGACCGGATCGCCCACGACTGACGAGGGAGACCCCGGCTTGACCGCCGAACATCACAACGCAGACCCCGAGGAGCTGCGCAAGTTCTCGGACCTGGCCGAGCGCTGGTGGGATCCGGAAGGGGACTTCCGCCCGCTGCACGAGCTCAACCCGCTGCGCCTCGGCTGGATCGAGCGCCGGGCCGGGGGCCTCGCCGGCAGGCGCGTGGCCGACATCGGCTGCGGCGGCGGCATCCTCGCCGAGGCGATGGCGCAGCGCGGCGCCGACGTGCTCGGGATCGATCTCGCCGAGGCGGCGCTCGCGGTCGCGCGCATCCACGCCGACGAGTCCGGCACCGACATCGAATACCGCTCCATCAGTGCCGAGGCGCTCGCCGACGAACTGCCGGGCACGTTCGACGTCGTCACCTGCATGGAGATGCTCGAGCACGTGCCGGACCCCGCTGCCGTGGTCGATGCCTGCGCGCGCCTCGTGCGCCCGGGCGGCGTTGTGGTGTTCGCCACGATCAACCGCAACCCGAAGTCATGGCTGTTCGCCATCGTCGGTGCCGAGTACCTGCTGCGGCTGCTGCCCCGCGGCACCCACGCATACGAGCGGCTGATCCGCCCGAGCGAACTCGCGCACTGGGCACGGCAGGCCGGACTCGACGTCACGGCCTCGAGCGGGCTCACCTACAATCCGGTCACGCGGCACTATCGGCTGTGCGATGACATCGACGTCAACTACATGATCGCGTGCACGCTCGCGCCGGGAGACGACGATGCCTGACACCCGAACCGTGCTGTTCGACCTCGACGGCACGCTCGTCGACACTGCGCCCGACATGGCGCGCGCCCTCAACCGCGTGCTGGCCGACGAGGGCCTGCCGGCGCTCGTGTTCGAGGAAATCCGGCCGCACGTCTCGCGCGGGGCCGCCGGCCTGCTCGCACTCGCCTTCGGCGACGCCCTGGACGGCGTCGAGCTGGACCGGCTGCGGGCGGCCTTCCTCGTCCACTACGCGGCCGACCTGGCCGCGGAGTCGCGCCCCTTCTCCGGAATCGAGAAGCTGATCGGCGAGATCGAGCAGGCGGGCATGTGCTGGGGTGTAGTGACCAACAAGCCGGGCTGGCTGACGCAACCGCTCCTGCGCGCGCTCGACCTGAGCGCGCGTGCGGCCTGCGTCGTGTCCGGCGACACGCTCGCGCAGCGCAAGCCCGATCCCGCGCCCCTGCTCCATGCCTGCGCCCTGGTCGGCAACGAGCCCGCACACAGCGTCTACGTGGGCGACGACGAGCGCGACATCGCTGCCGGCCGCGCTGCCGGCATGGATACCTACGTGGCCCTGTTCGGCTACCTGGGCGCCGACGCCCGGCCCGACACCTGGGGGGCGACGGCCACGATCGAGCGACCTGCCGACCTCTGGGCCCGGCTGGCACAGCGCAGGGACCGCGCGGAGGTCTCATGAACCCCACTTTCGGGCTCGCCCTGATGCTCGCGATCGTCGTCGCGGGCGTCCTCGGCTGGTCGGTGACCTATTTCGTGCTGCGTCGGCGCGTGCGCGCACTCGAGCAGGAGAACAGCCGCCTGCAGGGCGAGATCGAGGTGCGCATGGGGGTCTGGCAGGAGAAGGAGGAGCTCAAGCGCCAGTTCGCCGAGCAGTTCTCGCATCTCTCGGCCCAGGCACTGGATCGCAACAGCAAGAGCTTCCTCCAGCTCGCCGAGCAGAACCTGAAGCAGTACCAGGAAGGCGCCAAGGCGGAGTTAGCGAAACGCGAGCAGGCCGTGGAGTCCATGGTCAAGCCGATCCGCGAGGCACTCCAGAAGACCGAGCATCAGATCCAGCAGATCGAGAAGGACCGCAAGGAGGCCTTCGGCTCGCTGTCGGCCCAGCTGCGCTCGATGGCCGAGACGCAGAGCAACCTGCAGGCGGAGACGAGCAACCTTGTGCAGGCGCTGCGCCGACCGGAGGTGCGCGGCCAATGGGGTGAGCTCACCCTCAAGCGCGTCGTCGAGCTCGCCGGGATGGTCGAGCACTGCGACTTCTACGAGCAGGAATCGGCCACCGCCGAGGGCGGCACCACCCGCCCGGACATGGTGGTACGCATGCCCGAGTCGCGCGAGATCGTGGTCGATGCGAAGACGCCGCTCGACGCCTACATCAGCGGCACGCAGTCGGCCGACGCGGCCGAGCGCCGGCGCGAAATGGAGCGCTTCGCGCGCCACGTCCGCGAGAAGGTGCGCGAGCTCGCGGGCAAGTCGTACTGGTCGCAGTTCCAGCACTCGCCCGAGTTCGTGGTGCTGTTCATCCCGGGAGAGCAGTTCCTTGGCGCGGCCCTCGACGTCTACCCCGAGCTGCAGGAAGAAGCGCTGCGCCAGAAGGTGATCCTGGCCACGCCGAACAACCTGGTCGCCCTGTTGAAGACAATCGCGTTCGGCTGGCGCCAGCAGGCGGTGGCGGAGAACGCCGAGAAGATGCGCCAGGAAGGCACGCGCCTGTACGAGCGCGTGGTCACCTTCACCGAACATCTGGCGAAGCTCGGCAAGAACCTGCGCCAGAGCGTGGAGAACTACAACCGTGCGGTCGGCTCGCTCGAGCACCAGCTGCTGCCCGGCGCGCGCCGCTTCACCGAGATGGGCATCCAGCCGAAGAAGACCCTGGAAGAACCCCAGCAGATCGACGTCACCACCCGTGCCGTGCCGCAGCCGGAAGACAACGATTCAGCCGACGACGAAGCGGCGGCCGACGAAACCGCCGATGCGCCTTCGAGCACCGAATCAGGAACCACGAATCAACGCGGATGAATGCCCCCGCTTCCACATGGAGCGGATCCGGCGGAGGAGCTGCGCTGAAAGCTTGGTGCCGGTGGCAGCGGCTTCGCAGAATCACGAATGGTCCGACCGAAGAGAAGACCGGATCAAGGCGTCGGCCTTTGACGTCCGAGGCAAGACAACGTGTCGCGCAATGAACGCGAATGTTGGGCAAGCAAGGGGTTACTCCACAACCTCGGCCCAGGACGGCACATGGGCACACCCCGTGATGCCGCGGCGGAACAGCTTGTAGCCCGGATGGAGCGAAGCTCCGCGCGCACATTCATAGCCTGCGGCAGCATTCGTGCCGATTCGTGTCCATTGCTTCCATTGCTCGCCGCTTCCCTGCGCCTCGCCCCTCCGGGGCTCACGCGAGGATTCTCTTCAAGCGAATCTTTCGTGGTTATGCTTGATTCGAGGTTGTGTGAGCCGACCCAGCCGCCCTGCGACCCTGCCGTCACACGGCCGGTCCGGCTCCGCCGCGCACTCACTCGGACTCGAGTTCCTTCTTCGCGGCGTCGCTGGCGCTCTTGGCAGCCTTGCCCGCCTTCTCGATGCCCTTCTTCGCACCCTCGATGGTATCCTGCGCCGCCCGCCCGGCCTGCTGCGCCAAGGGCACGTCGGCGAAGGGGTTGGACAGCAGCGGCTGGCCCTTGCCGATATTCATGCCGAACCAGAGACCAACGAGGCCACCGACGAGAAGGCCGACGGCGAACGAACGGAGTACCTTCTTCATGCAGCGTCCAGGCTATGCCGTGTGGGTATCGAGTCATCGTAGCATAGCGCCATGAAACCCCAGGACGCCTACCGCGCGTGCCTAGCCACGGCGCACGCCCACTACGAGAACTTTCCGGTCGCCTCGCGCCTACTGCCGCGGCACATGCGCGGACCGGTCGCGGCCATCTACCTCTTCGCGCGCCGGGCCGACGACTGGGCGGACGAGGGCGATCATGCCCCGGACGAGCGCCTGGCCGCGCTCGACGACATGGAGCGCCAACTCGGCGCAGCGCTCGACGGCGCACCGGGCAACGACGCCCTGTGGTACGCATTGGCCCATGCCTGCGCACGCTACGCGCTGCCGGCCCGTGCCTTGCGCGATCTTCTGACCGCGTTCCGCCAGGACGTCGAACAGAAGCGGTACCGCGACTTCCCGGCCGTGCTCGACTACTGCGAGCGCTCCGCGAACCCGGTCGGGCGCCTCTTGCTGCACCTGGCGGGCGTGCCCACGCCGACCAACCTGCGCGATTCCGACGCCATCTGCTCGGCACTGCAACTGATCAACTTCCTGCAGGACCTGCACCAGGACTTCGTCGAACGCGATCGCCTCTACATCCCGGAGCACGACCTCGCACGGCACGGCGTGGACGAGGCGACCCTGCGCGGCGGCGAGCCCGCGCCGCAGGTAGAAGCGCTGCTGGCCGAGCAGGTCGAGCGCGCGGCCTGGTGGCTCTACCAGGGACGCGGGCTGCCCGGCCGCTTGCGCGGTCGCTTCGGCATCGAGATCAAGCTGATCGTCCGGGGCGGATGGCGCACGATCGAGCGCCTGCGGGCGGAGAAACCCGGCGCGCCGTTCGCGCGCCCGCGCCTTGTGCGCGCCGATCGCCGCTGGATCCTGCGCGGCCTGCTGCCCGGGCCCGCCCTGCCGGACTCCGTGGCCGCACCACCGGACCCGGTGCCGCGGGGCTGAAGATGGCAGAGCCTGCACTCGCCGCCGGCGTGGTGCCCGTGCGCTTCCTGGCGGACAAAGCGCACTATCTCCTCCTGCGTGCTTACCGCTACTGGGATTTCCCGAAGGGAATGGTCGAGCGCGGCGAGCATCCTCTGGACACCGCGCGACGCGAGCTCCGCGAAGAGACGGGCCTGACGGACCTGTCGTTCCGGTGGGGCGACATCCACCACGAAACCGGGCCCTACCGCAGGGGCAAGGTGGCGCGGTACTACATCGCGGAAGTGCCGACCGGCGAGCCGTTCCTCCCGGTCAGCCCGGAGCTCGGCCGTCCCGAGCACCATGAATGGCGCTGGCTCACGGCCGCGGAGGCGCGCGAGCTGCTGGTCCCGCGCCTGGTGGCCGTGCTCGACTGGGCGCGAGGCGTAGTAGAATCCCGCCAGACAGCGCAGCGCACGCAGCAATAGACCCCCACCCGGGAGCGCATGCTGCCCGCCTGACTGCGCTCGCCGAGCGAGTGGATTGGACCGCCGCTCACGAGCCGAAGCGTGTGTGCCGTCCGGCGCATCCCCTGGAAGATCGGCACCCTCCGCGACAGACGAACGCACTGCGTCGGAACGAGCGAGGATGGGCCCTTGATGCCCCGGCGTGATCCCGCTCTATCCACGGGCGGCGCCATGAACCTGCGCCAGGGCACCGTGCAAGGCGCCACCGTCACCCCGTGTAGCGGCGCAACACCAGCGTCGCGTTGGTGCCGCCGAAGCCGAAGCTGTTCGACATCACCGTATTGAGCTCGGCGTCGCGGTATTCGGTAACGACGGGCATGTCGCCGACGCCCGGATCGGGCTCCTCGACGTTGGCCGACGCCGAGATGAATCCGCCGTCCATCATCAGCAACGAGTAGATCGCTTCCTGCACGCCCGCCGCCCCGAGCGAGTGCCCGGTGAGCGACTTGGTCGAGGTCACCGGCGGCACCCGGTCACCGAACACTTCACGGATGGCGTTGAGCTCGGTGATGTCGCCCGCCGGCGTGCTCGTGCCGTGCGCGTTGACGTAGTCGACCGATCCGTCGACCGTGGCGAGGGCCTGCTGCATGCACCGCACGGCCCCTTCGCCGCTCGGGGCGACCATGTCGTGGCCATCCGAGGTAGCGCCGTAGCCGACCAGCTCGGCGATGATCGGTGCCCCGCGCGCCAGCGCGTGCTCCAGCTCTTCGACGACGACCATGCCGCCGCCACCCGCGATCACGAACCCGTCGCGAGCGGCGTCGTAGGGACGCGACGCGCGCTCGGGGGTGTCGTTGTACCTGGTCGACAGAGCCCCCATGGCATCGAACATCATGGTCAGTGACCAGTGCTCGTCCTCGCCGCCTCCGGCGAAGACGATATCCTGCTTGCCCAGCTGGATCTGCTCCATGGCGTTGCCGATGCAGTGGCCGCTGGTCGCGCACGCCGAGGAGATCGTGTAGTTCACGCCACGGATGCGGAACGGCGTCGCCAGACAGGCGGACGTCGTGCTGCTCATGACCTTCGGCACGCCGAAGCTACCGATCTTGCGCACGCCGCGCGAACGCAGCGTGTCCGCGGCCTCGATCAGGTGCCGCGTCGAACAGCCGCCGGACCCGACGATCAGGCCGACACGTGGGTCAGCGAGGTTCTCCGGGTCGAGCCCGGCCGAGCGCGCGGCGTCTTCCATGGCGACATAGGCGTAGCCCGCGGCATCGCCCATGAATCGCCGCGGCTTGCGCGGGATGCGCTCATCGAGCTCGATGTCGGGACGGCCGGCCACGCGGCTGCGCAGCCCCGCCTCCTCGTAGCTCTCGCTGTAGCGGATACCGGACCGGCCCTCGCGCAGCGCGCGGGTCACGGTCTCACGGTCGTTGCCCAGGCACGACACGATACCCAGGCCGGTGACGACGACGCGTCGCATCTGCCTCTCTCCTCTACGCCCTACTCGTCGGATCGGCGGTCGGGACAAACGGTCTACAGTGCGGCGGCGGGATCCCGGAACAGACCGACCTTGAGATCGGTGGCCCGATAGATCTCTTCGCCGTCCGCCCTGACAATGCCATCGGCGATGCCCATGACCAACCGGCGGCGGATCGTGCGCTTGATGTCGAGGTGATAGTGCACCCCCTTCGTGTCCGGCAGGATCTGGCCGGAGAACTTCACCTCGCCGCAGCCAAGGGCGCGGCCCCTGCCCTCGCCGCCGCCCCAGGCCAGAAAGAATCCGAGCAGCTGCCACAGCGCGTCGAGCCCGAGGCAGCCGGGCATCACCGGATCGCCCGGGAAATGACACTCGAAGAACCACAGGTCCGACTGGATCGCCAGCTCGGCGTCCACCGATCCCGCGCCGTGGGCACCGTCGCCCTCGGCGATGTGGCTGATGCGGTCGAACATCAGCATCTTGTCCACCGGCAGGCGCGCATTGCCCGGCCCGAACAGATCCCCGTAGCCACAGGCGATCAGCTCGTCGAGCTCGTAACTGGACTTGGGCACGAATTCGTTGGCATGCCGATCGGCGGATGTCATTTCGATCTGGGCTCCTGTCTCGCGCAAGGCCCGCCGCTCGGCACCGGGCCCGGTACGTTCCGGACGCCGCGCACGGCGCCTCGCATTTCAGGGGCCGATTGTAACCGACACGACCGCCCGGGGCTGCAACCGGGAAGCGACACGGGCGAGCGCGGGAACACACTCGGCGGGATGCCCTGACGGGTTCGTGCCCGGCGATCGTGGCCCGCCGCCGGACGCGGCCATCGGTATCAGGCCTCGCCCCAGGCGAGCCGCAGCCCCAGCGCGACCAGCGCGGAGCCCCCGATCCGGGTGAGCCGCCACCACCCGCTCGCACGGCGCCGCCCCAGCGTGCCCAGGCGGCCGGCGATCATTGCCGCGGGACCGTAGACAGCGAGTGTGACGCCCAGATAAAGCACGCCCAGGACCGCCAGCTGCGCGCTGACGGCGCCGCGCGCCGGGTCGGCGAACTGCGGCAGGAACGCGAGGAAGAACAGTGCGACCTTCGGATTGAGCAGGTTGGGCAACCCGCTCTGGCGGAACACGTCGACGCGCCCCCAGGCACAGTGCGGGGCCCCGGAGCCGACGTGCCGGGCTCACGCCAGAGACGCACACCGGCATACACGAGGTAGGCGGCACCGGCGTACCGAACCAGGTCGAACGCGATGGCAGAGGTGGCGAGTACCGCCGACAGGCCGGCCGCGGCGAGCGCCGTGTGGCCCGCAATGCCACAGGCGACGCCCGCGGCGCCGTGACCCGGGCCCTGAGCCATGCCGCGGGCGAGCACCCGCAACAGATCGGGCCCCGGGACGAGCACCAGGGCCAGTGACGCCACCAGGAAGATCGGCAGTATGCCCGGATCGAGTACGGCGTTTCTCCTCCGCTCCGCTGCCGTGGCGACACCGGGTGCCGCCGCGGCCGGGCGCACCGGTCAGACGTTCAACAAGGCGCTGTCGTGACGGTGCAGCGGTACAGCCCCCGCCTCGGTGACCTCGATGGTCTGGCCCAGCGTCATCGCGCGGCCACTGTCCGAATTCATCAGGATGATGTGGATGAAGAAGGCCATGCCGGGCACGAGCTCGACGGGGTTGCCGTGGTACAACATGGGCCAGTCCATCCACATCGGAGCGAACGTCGCGCCCATCGCATAGCCGCAGGCGTTGAGCCGGTGGTGGCGCATGCCGGCGGCATCGAGTACGCGTGCGTGGGCGTCGAAGACATCGCCGGCCGTGTTCCCCGGGCGGCAATGCTCGACACAGGCCGCCATGGCGTCCGCGGCCGCGGCGTGCATGTCGCGGTGCTCGCCGTGCGGCTCGCCGACCAGCACGGTCCGCATCATGGCGGCGTGGTAACGACGATAGACGCCGGCCCACTCCAGCGTGAGCTGGTCCTGCTCGTCGAGGTGGCGTCTGCCGCTGAAGTAGCGGCACAGCAGCGCATCCGCCCCGGAGCCGATGATGAATTCGTTGCCCGGATAGTCGCCGCCGCCGCGGAACACCGCGCCCTGCATGTCGGCGAGGATGTCGCCTTCCCACGCGCCCGGTCGCGCCAGCGCCAGGGCGGCGTCGAGCGCATCGTCGGCGAGCCCCGCCGCGCGGCGGATGTAGGCCATTTCCGTCGGGCTCTTGACCGCGCGTTCGCGGCTCACCAGCTCCGAGGCATCCTCCGTGTGACAGAAACCGGCGAGTGCCGCGTCGAGGCGGCGCGCGTTGCGCCCGGTGAGTCCGTAGGCCTCGTACTCCACGCCCAGGTTGCGGCCGCGGAACTCGAGTCCGGCCAGCAAGTCCCGCAGATCCTCGGCCGGATTCGCGCCCTCGCGATCGACCCAGATCCGCACGTCCTCGATGACGGAGGTGTGCGCCGCCTGGCGCCGGTCCGGCTCGCGCGTCAGCAGTGTCATGTTGCCGTCGGTATCGATCACTAGGCACTGGAAGAAGCAATAGCCGAAGGTGTCGTAGCCCGACAGCCAGTACATCGATTCCTGGCGAAAGCACAACAGCGCGTCGAGCCCGTGCTCGACCAGCCGGTTCGCCACCGTGCGGCGGCGCTGCGCGAACTCCTCGGGGGTGAAATGAATCGTCATGCGCTCATTCTCCGGCGGCGCTGTCGGCTCGCGTCGACACGAGTACCGCCACGATGACCAGGGATGCCCCGGCGAGCTGCCACGGGCCCAGACGCTCGCCCAGCAGCAGAGTGGCACCCACCATGGTAATGATCGGTTCGGCATTGAACACGATCGATGCCCGTGCCGGCCCGGCAAGACGGATTGCCATGAACTGCAGGATGACGGCCGACACGTAGAACACGCCGACGCCGAGCAGGCCCGTCCACGCCTCCAGCCGCAGCGGCGCCGCGGGCAGCCCCGTGACCGACATGGCGGCCATCACGGCCAGGACGCACACGAGATGCAGGTGGAAGCTGAATGCGAACATGTCCTGCTCGACGACCAGACGACGGCTGAGGATGAACGTCGACATCGCGGCGAGCGCCGCGACGAACGCCAGACCGCACCCGCGCCAGTCGAGGCCGCCCAGATCCGGGCCGAGCGCGAGCACCAGCCCCGCGAATGCGAGCAGGGCCGCGGCCAGCGTGACCGGCTCGGGACGCCGCCGGTCGACCAGTGGAGCGACGAGCGCGATCTGGACCGGGAACGTGAAGAAAATCAGCACCGCCAGGCTGACGGGGATGTAGTAGAACGACGCCATGTAGGTCACCGTAACGGCCACCCAAGCGACGGCGACGAACGCCGTGGCGCGCCATTCGCTGCGCGGGATCGCCCACGGCCGGTTGAGGACCGCCACGACCACAGCGCCCGCGACCGTCCCGAACAGCAGGCGCGCCAGCACGACCGCGCCGGGCGACGCGCCGCCGGCGTAGGCCAGGCCGGCGAGCGGGGCCACGGCGCCGAACGAGACCGCCGACCCGAAGGCCGCGAACCGCCCGCGCGTTACCGCGCGCGCCCACGGGCTCAAGCGGCACGCTCCACCGCACCCGGCACGTGAGTTGCGAGAACGGGCGTTTTCGGCATAAATTGGCTGGCTCAGTTGCGGCGCCGTACGGCACCGCCCTCGGGGATTGCACGGGAAACCGACCCATGCCGACCAAGAGCGAAGACACGCAGACGCCGATCCGGCTGGGTTTCCTGATGGTCCCGCGCTATTCGATGATCGCCTTTTCTTCGGCCATCGAGCCCCTGCGCATGGCCAATCGGCTCTCGGGCAAGGAACTGTACCAGTGGACCGTGTACACGGTCGACGGCCAGCCGGTCGAGGCCAGCAACGGCCTCGAGATCCGGCCGGATGCGCCGATCTCCGAGGCCAGCGGTCTTAACACGCTGTTCGTGTGCTCCGGCGTCGAGGTCGAGCGCGCCTGCGACCGCAACACGCTCGGCTGGCTCAAGAAGTTCGGCCAGCAGCGCATGAACTTCGGCGCGCTCTGCACCGGCAGCCACATCCTCGCCCGGGCGGGTCTGCTCGATGGCTACCGCTGCACGATCCACTGGGAGAACATCGCCAGCATGCGCGAGGCCTTCCCGCGCGTGGTGGTCTCCTACGAGCTGTTCGAGATCGATCGCGACCGCTACACCAGCGCCGGTGGCACAGCACCGCTGGACATGATGCTCAATCTCATTACCCAGCAGATCGGCTCCGACACGGCCACGGCCATCTCCGAGGCGTTCGCATGCGAGCGCATTCGCGGGCGCCACGACCGCCAGCGCATCCCGCTGCAGCTGCGCCTGGGGACCAGCCAGCCCAAGCTGATCGAAACGGTGTCGATCATGGAGTCGAACATCGAGGAGCCGATCGGGCTGGACGAACTGGCGCGCCACGTGGGCGTGTCGCGGCGCCAGCTCGAACGCCTGTTCCAGAAGCACCTTCACTGCGTGCCGACGCGCTACTACCTCGAGCTCCGGCTCGCGCGTGCGCGACAGCTGCTGCTGCAGACCTCCATCTCGATCGTCGACGTCGCCTTCGCCTGCGGGTTCGTGTCGGCACCGCACTTTTCCAAGTGCTACCGCGACTACTACGGTATTCCGCCGCGCGAGGAGCGGCGCCTGCGCGGCGCGCGGGCCGCGGACGGCCAGATGGAGATGGACAGTGCCGTCAAGTCCGGGGCCGAGCCGCCGCTGCCGGCCGAAGGTGCCGAAGCCTTCGTGCGCCAGGCACGCGAGCGCCGCCGGGCGGCGGAGGAAGCCGGCGAGGAATTTCCCGAGGAACGGGCAGCGTTCGACGACGTGGATGCCGCTCCCGGCTCCAGCGGCTGACACGCCGCGGACGGCGGCCGCAGCATGGACGTGCTGCTATGCGGCCCGCGACGGGGAAGCAACGCGGTTCGCGCTCCAGTGGGCGGTCAGGCCGAGCACCTGCTCGGGGTCGCCGAACGTACCGGCCAGCAGATCGTGATACAGGCACTCCTCCGCACAGCCATCCGGCCGGCCAACGCGCGCCGCGGCAACCTCGCGCCGGGCGTGCGCGGCTAGGTGATCCGAAAAGCCGCTGCCCTCGTCGAACTGCAGCTTGCGGCGCCAGACGATCTCCTCGGGCAGCCAGTCCTCGAAGGCCTTGCGCAGGATCCACTTGGCACCATCCGGCGCTCCGGGACGTTGCTTGAAGGCCGCCGGCAGGCGCATCGCCAGATCGACCATGGCCGTGTCCAGAAACGGCACCCGCGCCTCGAGCCCGTGCGCCATCGTCATGCGGTCCACCCGCTGGAGATTGACGTTGTGCATCGTGGCGAGGCAGCGGCGTGTCTCGGCCTGCAACGCCGCGCCATCGCCGGCGTAGGCACCGTAGTAGCCGTAACCGGCGAACAACTCGTCGGCGCCCTCCCCTGTCAGCACGACCTTCACACGCTGCGCCGCGAGGCGGGCGACGAACCATGTCGGTACCGCGCTGCGCACCAGGTCGCGGTCGTAGCTCTCCAGGTGATGGAGAACACCGGACAGTGCATCGCCGACCTCGTCCGACCCGATGACGTATTCGTGGTGCACGGTGTCGAGATGGCTCGCGACGCGGCGCGCGGCCGCGAGGTCGCTCGAGCCTTCGAGCCCGACGGCGAAGGTGTGAAGTTCATGGACATGCTGCCGCGCGATGGCCGCGATGATTGACGAATCCAGCCCGCCGGAGAGGAACGCGCCCAGCGGGACGTCCGAACGCAGCCGCTTGCGCACGGCCTCGCAGAGATGACGTCGGACGGCGACCGCGGCCTGCTCCTCGGACCAGTTCACGGGGTCCGGCCGTGGGACCTCGTAGTAGCGGCGGAACCCGTGGTGGCTGTCCCAGGTATGGCCGGGGGGGAACTCGCGGATGTCCTCCGCGACATCCGCCAGCGCCTTGATCTCGGACGCGAATGCCAGGGCACCACCGATGCGACCGGTATACAGCGGCTTGATGCCCAGCGGATCGCGCGCGGCAAACGCGGATCCATCCGCCCCCGCCAGCACGAACGCGAACATGCCGTCCAGGCGGCCGACGATCTCCGGCCCCTGCTCGATGAATCCCTGCAGGATGCTCTCGCTGTCACTGCCACTGGCAAATGCACGCCGCTCGAGCGCCTCGCGCAGCCGGGCATCGTTGTAGATCATGCCATTGCACACGAGGGCGGTACCCTCGTCGGCGACGAGCGGCTGTTGCCCGCCCGCCGGATCGATGATCGACAGGCGCGCGTGGCCGAGGGTCGCACCGGTGTCACCCAGGGGCTGCACGACGTGCGTGCCGCGCCCATCAGGCCCGCGGTGCGGCAGGCGATCGAGAATGGAGCGAACGGCGTCCGGGTCGGTCTTGCCCCAGATTGCGGCGATTCCGCACATGGGGAGGTATGTCCTCGTTGTCGAGTGTGGCGTCCAGGTTGCCGCAATGCGTGCATTCGCGCATTGGCAGAGTCGACGCATCCTCTCCCATATGCGCCATTACAAGTCGCGTTTCGGATAACCGATGGGAGGCCGTCCCGGCAACCTGGTGCTCGATCGCCCGGTTGCGGCAAGGGCGTTGCGCCCGCTGACGGCCGCGGCGTGTGCATGCGGCAACCGTTTCCGGGCCCTGCCCGGCCATGCCGAGGCACTGATCTTCACGGGCATCACCCCCGGCCCGATGCCCCGGGCGACATCGGCATCGCGGGCAATCGCGCGCGATGTCTGTCCGCGCCATCGACCGCACCATCGAGCGTTTCTCGGCGGCCGCGGCCGGTGCCCGCGATGCGGGTTCACCGGTGCGAAACTCCACGACGCGCATGGTCTCCCGATCAGCCTATCCCCGTCTTCGCGCTCCCCCATGGGCATGAAGCTCGATTCCAGCGACTTCCGGGAAGGCGGCTTGAGTATGTCGGAAAGACGCCGTGTCGCCGGATGGCTCGATGCGGAGGCGATCGATCTGCTCGCGGTGAGCGGCGGCACCCATGCGCCGGACGATGGACGAAGCAGCGGTCGGAGCGCCCACCGGCGCGCGGCAAGCGTGGTCCCGGGATCATGCCGAGACGATGCGCACGGCCTTCGGAAGCCCGATATCGCCGGCCGGCGGCCTGCGTTCGCGGTCGGCCATGGAGGCGGTTGCGGCCAGCGGCACCACCGACCTCATCGGCCTCGCCCCCCCCCCGGAATCGGAGCCGGATCTGTCGCGGCGCCTGCTCGACGGCACCGTCCACCGGCCACGAGTCCTGGACGCGAGGTTCGAGGGCACGCATCCGCCGCGGAGTACCGAAACCACCGGGTACGCCCGACAGACGCTGCGGATTGCGCAGGGGCAATCACCGGATGCCGCACTCGATCCGGTGATGGCGTCGGGGGGACTACGAGAGCTCCGACCGCGCAGTACAGGCCGGAGCAGACCGCGCGCGGCGCAATGCGCCTGCCGCGCGCGACCGCCGAGTGCAATCAGCGCCGGCGGCGGCGCCTCCGCCGCGTACCGGGCGTATCCTGATCGCCCGCGACCTCCGCCTGCGCGGAGTGGTCGACCTCGGGCAACGTCACGGCCTTGCCGAGATTCGGATACGGCGCCGTCTTGTGGGGAATCGCCATCGCCTCCACGAAGTGCTCCTGGAACTTCGGCTCGATCGCGGTCTCGACCTTCTCGATCCTGCGCACCACCTCCTCGATCTCACGCCGGCCCTTCTTGTCGAGAAGGGCGATGCGCGCACCCACGCCAGCGGCGTTGCCGGCCGAGGATACGTTGCCCAGGTCGCAATCGGGGATCAGCCCCAGGACCATGGCGTAGGTGACATCGATGTGGTTGCCGAACGCGCCGGCCAGGCGGATGCGCTCGACCTGCTCGACATGCATGCGATCCATCAGGAGCCGCACGCCCGCGTACAGTGCGGCCTTGGCCAGCTGAATCGCGCGCACGTCGTTCTGTGTCACCCGGATCGTGTTCTCGCCACGGTACAGCACGTAGGACCAGGTACGGCCCTCGGGGATGACGCGGTCGGTACGTTGCGCCAGACGGCCGTCGACGACACCGTCCTGGCTGATGATGCGCGCGAGGAACATCTCTGCGATGACCTCGATGATCCCGGAGCCGCAGATGCCGTTCACTCCGATCTCGCGCACGGCATCCTCGAAGCCATCCTCGTTCGACCAGAGATCGCAGCCGATGACCTTGAAGCGTGGCTCGAGCGTCTCGGGATCGATGCGCACCCGCTCGATCGCGCCGCTGGCTGCTCGCTGGCCCGAGGAAATCTGTGCGCCCTCGAACGCCGGTCCGGTCGGGCTGGAGCACGCCATCAACTGCTTGCGATTGCCCAGCACGATCTCCGCGTTCGTGCCGACGTCGATGAGCAGCGTCATCTCGTCGCGCAGGTGCGGCTTCTCCGACAGCACCACGCCAGCCGTGTCCGCGCCGACGTGCCCGGCGATGCAGGGCAGGACGTAGGAGCGTGCGTTCTTGTGCACGTCGAGGTCGAGCTCGCTCGCCCAGAGCGTCGTGCCCTCGTCGGTCGCGAGCGCGAACGGTGCCCCCCCCAGCTCGATCGGATTGATACCGAGCAGCAGATGATGCATCACCGGATTGCCCACGAAGGTCAGCTCCATGATGCACTGGCGCTCGACACCCGCGTCGTCGCACACCGTACCGATCAGATCGTTGAGGGCTTCGCGCACGACGCGCGTCAGGTCCTTCTCGCCGCCCGGATTCATCATGACGTACGACACCCGGCTCATCAGGTCCTCGCCGAACCGGATCTGCGGGTTCATCACGCCGGCGGATGAGATCACCTCGCCGCTGGAGAGATCGCACAAGTGAGCGGCCACGGTCGTCGAGCCGATGTCGATCGCAACGCCGTAGACCTTGTCGAAGAACCCCGGCCAGACCGCGATCAGCTCGTTGTCGTTGTGCACCGCGACCGAGACCGCCCAGTTCTCCTTGCGCAGGGCCGGCTGCAGATCCTGCAGCACGCGCAGGTCGCAGCGCCGGATGTTCTCCAGCCGCCACTCGAACTCGAGCGCCTCGAGCAACCGCCTGAGGTCGCCCGACGGATCGTGCATCGAGGGTTCCTGCACCTCGGTGTAATACATGCGCACAACGGGATCGAGCTCGATGTCGTACGACCCCGGATCCTTGCGCACGATCTGCTTGTGGACCTGGCTGTCCGGCGGGACATCGATCACGACGTCGCCGAGCACCTTCGTCTGGCAGGACAGGCGGCGGCCGGTCTTCAGCTTTGCGACCTGCGCCTCGTAGTCCTGCTCGGTCTCGGAAAACGGGGTGAGATGCTCTGCGCGCGAGTCGACGCCGTACTTGGCGAACTCGCCCTCGGAGACGAGAATCTGGCAGCGGCCGCAAAGACCGCGGCCGCCGCATACGGAATCGATGTCCACGCCCAGCGCCCGGGCGGCCTGCAGGACCGGTGTCCCGATCGGGAACCGGCCCCGCCGCCCGGACGGGCTGAATACGACGAGGGCGTCTTCCTCAGCCACGGCGCCGCCGGCCACCGCGGCGGCGCCCGCCGCCGCTGCTTTCCGCCTCGGCCGCGACCTGGGCCGGGTCGCGGTAGGCCCGCATCCAGCGCATGCAGTCGGGGTCGTGCCCCATCATCACGTCGGCGCCGCGGACCGCCTGCATGACCTCCGTGTGCAGGGGGCTCATGATTGCCGAGGTCATGCCGGAAGCGACAGCCATGCTGATGAACGAGGCCGTCAGGCCGTGACGGTTCGGCAAGCCGAAGCTGACGTTGGAAGCGCCGCAGGTGGTATTGACCTTGAGCTCGCGCCGCAGGCGCTCCACCAGTTGCTGAACCTGGCGGCCGGCCGTGTTCACCGCACCCACGGGCATGACGAGCGGGTCGACGACGATGTTCTCCTTCGTGATGCCGTGGTCGGCCGCGCGCTCGACGATCTTCTTCGCCACGTCATAGCGCACGTCCGGATCCGAGGAGATGCCGGTCTCGTCGTTGGAGATCGCCACCACCGCCGCGTCGTACTTTTTGATCAGCGGCAGCACGGCTTCCATGTTCTCGTCCTCGCCGGTCACCGAGTTGACCAGCGGCTTGCCGCGGTAGACCTCGAGGCCGCGCTCGAGCGCCTTGATGATCGACGAGTCGATGCACAGCGGCACGTCCGTGAGCGACTGCACCAGCTGGATCGTCTCGGCGAGGATCGCCGGCTCGTCGGCCAGCGGGATGCCCGCGTTGACGTCGAGCACGTGGGCGCCGGCCGCAACCTGCTCGAGTGCGTCCTTCTTCACGCGCGAGTAGTCGCCGGCCGCCATCTCCTGCGCCAGGAGCTTGCGGCCCGTTGGGTTGATGCGCTCGCCGATGACCGTGAACGGACGCTCGAATCCGATCACCCATTCTTTCCTGGCGGAGCTGATGACGGTCTCGGTCATGATACGGCCCTCTGCTGTTCGATTTCTGTGTCGCGGTGCGGATGCCAGGGAACGCGGCCTTCAAGGACGCCGGAGGCATCGATGATCTCCGCCACGGCCTCTTCCTGGCGATACGCCATTACGTGCACGCCGTGCACACCCTCGATTTCGCGGATCTGCTGGATCAGCTCCACGCAGATCTTGCGGCCCTCGAGCTTGGGCTTCTCGGCACCGGCGAGCCGGTCGATGATCTCGTCGGGGATGTGAATCCCCGGAACGTGGGTCCGGATCCAGCGGGCCGCATTGGCCGATGCGAGCGGGCCGACCCCCACGAGGATGAACACCTTCTCGTGCAGGCCCAGGTCACGCACGCGCTGCATGTACTGCTTGAGCATCTCGATGTCGAAGCAGTACTGGGTCTGAACGAACTGGGCGCCCGCCGCGATCTTCTTGGCGAGGCGCTCCGGCCGGAAATCGTACGGGGGCGCGAACGGGTTCGCCGCGGCGCCGGCGAACAGCTTGGGCGTCGCCGTCAGCTTCCGCCCGCTGCGCAGACGGCCTTCCTCGCGCATCATGGTGACGGTCTCGAGTAGCGACATGCAGTCGAGATCGAACACCGGCTTCGCCTCCGGCTGATCGCCGGCCTGCACGCCGTCGCCGGTCAGGCACAGTACGTTGGCCACGCCCATTGCCGACGCGCCCAGGACGTCGCCCTGGATCGCGATGCGGTTCTTGTCACGGCAGGAGACCTGCATGATCGTGGCGTAGCCCTCGCGCGTGAGCAGCGAGCACACGCCGACGGAGGACATGTGACAGTTGGCACCCGACCCGTCGGTGGCGTTGATGGCATCGACGTAACCGTCGAAGATCCGGGCTCGCAGATAGACCTCGTTCGGGTCGGCCGAGTCGGGCGGCGCGATCTCGGCGGTGACCGCGAAGCGTCCGGCACGCAGCACGCGCTCGAGGCGCCCCGGCGACGTGTGACCGGGGAGGATCGGGAGCTGGAACCCCGGTACCGGTTCGTCTTCGAACTTCATGCGGCCTGCTCCTGTCCGGCTTCCCGGGCACGACGCTTTTCTTCGGACTTCATGCGCACGACGCGAAGCCAGGACGAGCGGCCCTCCAGCGTGAGGTCGACGGGATGGTCGACGATCTGGATGGTCGCGCCTTCCTTCATGTTGCGCGAGCCCTCCCACGCCTCCAGCCAGACACACTTCATGTCCGGCTTGACCTCGCAATTGCCATTGGCGCGAACACCGCCGCAGGGGCCGTTGCGCAGCTGCTTGGGACAGTTCATCGGGCAGGACATGCCGGTGCGCGAGAGGGCACACTGGCCGCACATCTGGCAGTCGAACAGGAAGCCCTTGGTCTTGCTCTCGAACCAGGCCATGGGCTTCTCTAGCCGCTCGTAGCCCAGCCGGCGGATGACCGGCTCGAGGAACAGCAGCAGGCGCTCGAAGCCGTTGTAGAAGAATTCGAGTCCGCGCGAATGGCGGACGGACCAGCGGCGCACTGCGTACATGATCAGCCTCTCAGTCCCGGGGCACCGGCCCCGGATCAGCGGAACGTCTCGCGCTCCCCGCGCCGGACCGGCACCGGAGCGCGGTGGTCCTCACCCCTCGGATGCTGCACTCCCCCTGGCCTTGGCAAGGGCCTGGAGATCCTCGTCCGAGTACTGTTCCTCCAGCCCCGCGGCGGCCGTTTCGGCTTCCGCCTGCAGATCGTCGCCGCAGGGGGCCGACTCGCGCCGCCACTCCTCGAGATACGCGTCGGAGCCGCCGCGACCCGCGCGCATCGCCGCGCGGTCGATCGCCTCCTGGAACCGCGCGGACAGCATCACCTTGGCCGACTCGCGCCCCTTCCTGGCGATGACCTGGGCGGGAATATCCCGCCAGTACACCGTGATCAGCTTCGCCGCCATGTGCTCAACCCTGTTCGCCGCTGGACCGTGCGTGCTCGCGCGCCAGTACTGTCTCGAGGTCGCCGAAGCCCGCGAAGCGATATTCGTAGTCGAGTCCGAGCCGCTCCGCCGCGGCGCGGGCCCGCGCCCGCAGGTCATCACTGTCGGTCTGCGCGAGGTACACCACTCGCCGGTAGTGCCCGAACATCATCGACAGGAGCTCCGGATGCCGGTCGAGCCCCATCCCCCGAACCACCAGCCGGTCGAAATGCCGCACGAGGAAATCCGTCAGATAGAATGTGCCGGGCTCCTCTTCGGCGAGCGCGTGAAATACGCCCGAACCGGCATAGAACTCGTAGCAGTGCGCGCCGGGGAGCCGTTCCACGTCCTCCTCGGCGAGCACCGCATCGAGGCGCCCGCCCGTACCGCAGTCCGCGTACGCCACGAACACATGATCGTAGCTGGCACGCGCCGCGCGGATCTTGCCACGTACCGCCTCGGGTATTTCCCCGGGACGGTTGTGCAGGTCAGCCGGCAGACACTGGACCGAGAAGTGATCCCAGCCATTGGCACGGATCAGTGCGACGATCTCGTGCGACAGCGCCCCGCAAGCGAGAATCAGTGTCCGTTCGGCCTTCACGGCCGGCAGCCTCAGGCCGACGCGCTCCGCCGCTTCTGGATCATCTCCTTGGCCGTCTCGACGGCCACGGCGGCGTCGCGGCAGTAGGCGTCGGCGCCGATCGCCTCGCCGAACTCCTCGTTCAGCGGCGCGCCGCCCACGAGGACGATGTAGTCGTCGCGCATGCCCTTCTCCACCAGGTCGTCGATGACGACCTTCATGTAGGGCATGGTCGTGGTCAGCAGTGCCGACATGCCGAGGATGTCGGGCTTGTGCTCGTCGAGTGCGGCGATGAATTCCTCGACCGGCTTGTTGATGCCGATGTCGACCACCTCGAACCCGGCGCCTTCCCACATCATCGCGACGAGGTTCTTGCCGATGTCGTGGATGTCGCCCTTGACGGTGCCGATGACGGCCTTGCCGATGGGTGGGGCGCCGGTCTCGGCCAGCAACGGTCGAATGATCTTCATGCCGCCCTTCATCGCGTTGGCGGCCATGAGCACTTCGGGCACGAAGAGGATGCCGTCGCGGAAATCGACGCCCACGATCGTCATGCCGGCAACGAGGGCCTCGTCCAGCACCTTGCTCGCCGACCAGCCGCGCTCGAGCAGGATGTTCGTGCCCTCCTGGATCTCCTCCTGGAGACCGTCGTAGAGGTCATCGTGCATCTGCTCGACCAACTCGTCGTCCGAAAGGGACCGGAGATCGATTTCGTCGTCTTGAGCGTCGGTCATCGGACTGTCCTCTGGTTCGTCTGTCTGTGCCTGGCTGCGCGCCCTGCGCTGGCGCATCCGATCACCGCGTCACCACGACGGGCGGATGGCAACGCCGGAGCCAGCCGCGCGTCGCCGCAGCGCCCGGAGCGCAACAGCCCGCTAGCGTAGGCGCGGCCCCAACCCCCTGCTGACGTGCCGGCGACCTGAGGTTACCTGACAACGACACGGCTTCATGGCCCGCGAAGTGCCCGGCTCGGGGCCTGTAGACTGTGCCGCATACACGCTGAATACTTTTCGCGGTGAGCCCGTGTGTCAAGCCTATTCGCAGCCCAGTCCATCGGTCTCGATCTGCTCGCGCCGCCGCGCGACGTGGTCGTCCAGCTCTTCGCGGACCGCCGGGTCCATCGCCGGCTGCTCGTAATCCGCCAGCACTCGCTGCCAGATTTCGGTGGCCCGCTGTGTGGCATCCTTCGCCCCAGCGGCTTCCCATGCCTCGTGATTCTGCCAGTCCGAAAGGAGGGGGCGATAGAACGCCGTTTCGTACCGCTCCATCGTGTGGTCAGTACCGAAGAAATGTCCACCGGGCGCCACGCCGCGCATCGCGTCGAGCGCGAGGCTGTCCTCGTCCACCTCGACCGGGCGCACCGTCTCGGCGATCGACTGAAGCAGCTCCGCGTCCAGCACCATCTTCTCGAACGAGGCCGTCAACCCGCCTTCCAGCCAGCCGGCCGCGTGATACACCAGGTTGGCGCCGCCCATGACGGCGCCCCACAACGACATCTCCGTCTCGTAGGCGGCCTGCGCATCCACGACGTTGCTGGCATTGGCGTTCGTGGTCCGGTACGGGAGGCCGTAACGCCGTGCCAGTTGCCCGCTCGCGAGGTTCGCCCGAGCGTTCTCGGGCGTCCCGAACGCGGGGGCCCCCGTACGCATGTCCACGTTCGAGGTGAACGCGCCGTACACGACCGGTGCGCCGGGGCGCACGAGCTGGGTCAGGGCGATGCCGAACAGCGCCTCGGCGTTCTGCTGCGCGAGCGCCGCAGGCAGGGTCACCGGCGTCATTGCCCCCATCAGCGTGAAGGGCGTGACGACGACCGCCTGGCCGTGACGTGCCATGGTCATCAGCCCCTCGGTCAGCGGTCCATCGAAGCGACGCGGCGAATTCACGTTGATCACCGTCATGGCCGCGGGCCGCTCATCGAGATCCGCAAGCGTCTCGCCGCGGGCGATCGCCGCCATGCGGATGCCATCCAGCGCGCGCTGCTCGCCGACCGCGCTCAGCATGAAGGCCCGGTCGGTCAGCGTGAGGTTTGCGTGATACGTATCGAGATGGCGCGTCGTCGTCGGCAGGTCCTGCGGCGACGTCGGCTGATTGCCGATCATGTGGATGATGTTCAGGCCCTGGGCCAGGCGCACGAGGTCGCAGTAGTCTCCGAAATTGCCGGTGCGGCGGCCGCGCCGGCAATCGTGGACGCTCGGGGGACCGCCGACGGTCGTGAAAGCGACACGGTTGCCGCCCAGCTCCAGAGCATGCGCGGGGTTGCGGGGAGTGAGCGTGAACGTGGAAGGCGCCCGGGCAACCATGCCCTCGACCAGCGCCCGGTCGAGCCGCACCACCCCGCTCGAGTGATCGACCTCGGCCCCCGCCTCCTCGAGCAGCGAACGCGCTTCCGCGTTCATCATCTCGATACCGAGTTCCTCGAGTATGCGCAGCGACGCCTCGTGGACGGCCTCGAGTTGTTCCGGGTCGAGCAGACGTGTCGGCTCGAAGCGGTTCTCCACCAGGCGCCAGGGCAGCTGCTGCAGGGCGCCGACCGTCCGGCGTCCGCCACCCGAGCGGCGGCGACGTCGTTCGCGAGTCATCTCCTCTCCTCGTACGGGCGTCGTGCTCGACCGGCTGCCATCAAAGCACAGCAGGAGCTGGATATTTCTCCCATATGCGACATTCCGTGTCGACGAGCCGCGCCCGGGACTTCCGTTCCGGACGTCGATGAACGTTGCCTCGATTCGTGGCAGGCGCATGTGTCCTTCGTATCGCAATTGCGACATACGCGCTGTATGGTGGGCGCCATGGACAACCGCGCCCCCGCCGCCATGCGCAGCCTCGGGCTGCTGCTCGTGCCGAACTTCCCCATGATGGCGTTCTCATCGGCCATTGAACCCCTGCGCGCCGCCAACCTGCTGTCCGGCGAAACGCTCTACGAGTGGCATCTGCTGTCGGCCGACGGCCGGCCGGTACATGCGAGCAACGGCATCGGCGTGTTGCCGGACGGCACGCTCGAGAGCGCAGCGGCGCTCGACGCCGCCTTCGTGTGCGGCGGCCTTGCGCCCCAGACCTTCGACGACCCCCATGCCCTCGCCTGGCTGCGCGACCGCGCCCATGACGGCACACCGCTGGGCGCGATCAGCACCGGCACATTCGTGCTTGCGCGCGCCGGCCTGCTCCAGGGCTACCGCTGCACGACGCACTGGGAAAACATCCCGGCGCTGGCCGAGGCCTATCCGGACATCGAGGTCACCGGCAGCCTGTTCGAACTGGATCGCGACCGCTGCACGAGTGCCGGCGGCACGGCCGCCCTCGACCTGATGCTGCACCTGATCGCGCGTGACCACGGCGAGGAACTGGCCGAAGCGGTGTCGGACAACTTCATCCACGGACGGATACGCGACGCATCGGATCGCCAGCCGATGACCGAGCAGATCCGTCTGCGTGCCCGCGCACCGAAGCTCGCCGCCGCCGTGGACCTGATGCAGGCGCACGTCGAGCAGCCGCTGTCGACGGCGGAGATCGCCGCTCGGGTGGGCGTCTCGCGGCGTCAGCTCGAGCGCCTGTTCCAGCACCACCGCGGCTGCACGCCGCGCGACTACTACATGCGCCTGCGGCTCGAGCACGCGCGCGTACTGCTGCTGGAGACCGGCCTGTCGATCCTGAACGTGGCGCTCGCCTCGGGATTCGTTTCCCAGTCCCACTTCGGCACCTGCTACCGCGAACAGTTCGGACATACACCGGGAGAGGAGCGCCAGGCCATGCGCACTCCCTGAATGCTTGCGCGAGCGCATCGAGCGCGGCCGACACGCCGCCGGCCTCAGATTCGCTCGGGCGGGTCCCCTGTGTGGCGCACCGAACTGGGCACGCCGATCATGCCCTCGAGGCGCTGGGCCTCGCGCACTACGAGGCCGAGGTTGGAGTCGCGCACGGTCGGAAGCAGGTAGCGCGCACGCCGCACCGCCTCGTAATCCAGGCGCTCGCGCACGAGCGTCTCGTGATTGCCGTCCGTGCCGGCCACGATCCGGCCGAACGCGTCGACGATGCACGACCCGCCCCAGAACTCGAGATCCCCCTCGCGCCCGACGCGGTTGGCCATGACCAGCGGCAGACCGTAGGTCATGCCGTAGAAGCGCACGTTCATGTGCCAACCGGCCGGATTGTCGAACTCGCCCCCCACCGCCTCGATGGCGGAACTGATCGGCGCGAACAGCATGGTGCAGCCATGCAGTGCCACCAGGTTCACCAGTCCGGGATTCCACAGGTCCGCGCAGATCATGACCGAGGCACGCCACCGGCCGCCCAGCTCCCACGTATCGACATAGCGCCCCTGCGCGAAGTGCTTGCCGTCCTCGAGACGACCGTACGTCGCCAGGTTGATCTTGCGGTGCAGAAAGAGCTGGTGGCCGTTCTGGAGCGCAATGGCGGTGTTGTAGAACTGCGCCGCGGGTCCCTCCTCCATCAGGCCGACGATCGTGACCATCTCGCCGCTCGCATCCGCGAGGCGCTGCAGCATGGGGTCCTCGCGCTCCAGGGACAGCCGCAGCACCTCGGACCCGGCGCCGTGCCCCGTAAGCGACATCTCCGGGAACAGCAGGACGTCGACACCCGCGGACCGGGCCTCGTCGATCACGGCGAGATGCTTCTCGAGATTGGCGTCGAGATCGCCCAGGTGGCTCTCGATCTGGGCAGCCGCCACCTGCAGGGTGCTGGACGGTTTCATCGATTCTCCCGGTTGCACCGGCCGAAGCCGCGCGGTCTCCGTTGCTCAATTGCTCGCGCCGCGCACCCCGGCCCGTTCGAGCACGCGGATTACCATGTCCGCGTTCAGCGCGACCGGGTTGGTTGCCGCATTCGCGTCTGCCAGGGCGTAGGTGCACAGTTCCTCGAGGCGCCGATCATCCCACGCGATGCCCGCCTCGTGCAGCGTATGCGGAATGCCGACCTGCTGTCGCAGCTGCAACAGCTGCTGCAGCAGTGCGTCGGCCGATGCCGGCGTGCAGCCGGCCGCTGCCGCCAGCGTCCGCAGGCGCTGCCCGCTCACTCCCCGGTTGAGCTCGAGCACGTGCGGCAGCAGGACCGCGTTCACCAGCCCGTGCTGGATGCTGTACACCGCGGTCAGCGCGTGGCCGATCGCGTGCACGGCGCCCAGCCCCTTGCGGAACGCGAGCGCCCCGAGTGTCGAGGCCGCCAGCATATCGCTCCGCGCGTCCAGGTCGGCGCCATTCACCACGGCCCGTCCCAGCGCCCCGATTGCACGGTGCAATCCTTCCACCGCCAGTTCGTCGGCCGCGGGGTCGTCCAAGGGACTCAGGTAAGCCTCCAGGTTGTGCACCAGCGCGTCCATTCCGGTCCAGGCAGTGAGGCGCGGCGGCAGCCCGACGGTCAACTCCGGATCCAGGACGATGTGGCACGTACGCATGCCGCTGTGGGCAATGCTGCGCTTGCGCCCACTGTCCGGATCGCCGAGCACGGCGGAGGGGCTAACCTCCGATCCCGTACCGGCCGTCGTCGGCACCGCGATCCAGGGCAAGCCAGCGACAGCCGGGGGTTCGGCAGCGCCACCCGGCGTTCTGAGATCCAGTGCGAAATCGACAAGCGGCCGATCCTGACGCGATGCAAACGCGATCGCCTTGCCGGCGTCGAGCGCGCTGCCTCCGCCGAGCGCGATCACGGTATCGTGCTGCCCTTCGCGGCAAAGTCGTGCGCCGGCGGCGACATCCGTGATCGTCGGGTTGGCGCCCACCTGCGAGAACACGGGCATTCGTCGTCCCGTCGCGGCGACCAGGCCGGTCAGGCGCTCGGCGAGACCGCTGGCGACCAGGCCCGGATCGGTCACGAGCAGCGGACGCTCGACCTCGATCCGTTCGACCAGCTCGCCGAGCTCGTCAATGCACCCGGTGGCGAAGCGGGCGCCGCTCGGCAACCACCACGAATCCTCGCCATCGTCGCGCGCCGTCATCGGGTGATCTCCCATCGGGTTCGTCCACACGGTGCAGGCCCCGGCAACCGCCGGCCGCCCGCACCGGGCGGCCCGAACGACGGGAGGCCGGCACGAGTGCCGGCCTCCCATCATGCGCCAGGGCAGTGAATCTGCGGAAGCGCTAGATCAGACCCTGCTTCTGCAGGAACTGCCTGGCCACCTTGCGCACCTCCACCTTGTCGACGTCCACGCGCCCGTTGAGCCGCTGCATCGTGCGAGTATCCAGGTGGGCCGACAGCTCGTTCAGGATGCCCTTGAGTTCGGGGTTCGCGCTGAGGGTCTCCTCGCGCACGACGGGGCACAGCGCGTAGTTCGGGAAGAAATGCTTGTTGTCCTTGAGGACGCGGAAGTCGAACGCGTCGATGCGGCCGTCGGTGGCGAACACCAGCCCGATGTCGGCCTGGCCCTCCTTGAGCGCCTTGTAGGTCAGCCCGGCATCCATCGTCGCCTGCATGGAGCGCGGCACATCGAAGTCGTATGCCTTCTCCAGCCCGGGCAGGCCGTCCTCGCGCTGACTGAACTCGGCGTCGGTGGCCAACGTCAGTTCGCGGCCGTTATTGTACGCTGCGGCCAGATCGCTCAGCGTCTTGATGTCACTGGTGTTGTCGATGCCCTTCCGGACGGCCAGCGCATAGGTGTTGTTGGCGTCCGAGCAATCGAGCCAGACCAGGCCCTTCTTCTTGTCCATGCTGCGGACCTTCTCGGCCGTCTCCTGAGGCGACAGTCCCTTGGGCGACTTCTTGTTGTACGTCACCAGCGAGGTGCCGGTGTACTCCCAGTAGAGATCCACCTGGCCGTTGAGCTGGGCCTTGCGCAGCACGGTCGAGCCCATGCCGTCCCGCTTCTCCGCGTCGTAGCCATGGGCGTCGAGCAGCTGCGTGGTCATCTCGGCCATCAGCAGCTGTTCCGTGAAGTTCTTGCCGCCGACGGTGATCGCGGCAGCCGCCGTGGACACGGACAGCGTTGCCACCGCCAGTGCGGCCAGTGCTCGTTCGATGAAACGGGTCATGCTTGTCCTCCCGAAAGAAGTCAGCGGTTAAGACGCAGCGGATTGACTCCCTTCGGCACCAGCCATAACTGCAGCTGGCCGATGAGGAAGTCGAGCACGACGGCGAGCAATGCGGTCGGGATTGCCCCGGCCAGCATCATCGTCGTGCGATCGAGCGAGATCCCGGTGAAGATGAGCTCACCGAGTCCGCCTCCGCCGATGAGGAACGCCAGCGGTGCGGTGCCCACGTTGATCGCAAGGGCCGTCCGCATGCCGGCGAATATGACGAACAGTGCATTGGGCAGCTCGACCCGCCAGAGGATCTGCTGCCCCGTCATGCCCATGCCGCGCGCGGCCTCGAGCAGGTGTCCCGGCACGGCCAGGATGCCCTGGTAGGCATTGCGCACGATGGGGAGCAGCGAATAGATCCAGAGGCCGAATATGGCCGGCCAGAACCCGATACCGAGGATGCTCATCGCGAGCGCGAGCACGGCCAGCGTCGGGATCGTCTGGCCCGTGTTGACGATCTGCAGCACGGTCTCGGAAACCCGGCGCATCCAGGGCCGCGTGAGCATCACGCCGAGTGGCAGCCCCGCGGCCACGGCCAGCCCCCAGGATATCCCGACCAGTGCCAGGTGCTGCTTGGTCAGGAAGACGATGTCGCCCCACAGGCGCAGGATCGAGTCGATCAGGCCCGCGGCCTCGGTATAGGCGCCGAGGGCGAAGATCGCGACCAGCGAAGCGTTGCGCAGCGCGCGGCGCGTCGGGGTGGGAGCCGGGACTGTTGCGGTTGCCTCTGCCATTGCTGTCAGGCGGCGGCCTGGCCGCTGGTCGTGCCGAGCAGATCGGTGATGTCGCGCTGGGTAACGCGGCCTATCAACCGACCGCTGTCATCGAGTACCGCCACCCACCGGGTGTCGTGCGTGAACATCTCGGACACGGCCGTGCGCAAGTCATCGCCCCGGCGAACGGTGAACGACAGGGGCACCGCGTTGTCGCCCGCCGCGCCGTTGCCGCGCTCGACCATGCGCCGATCGACGAAGCCGCGCGGATGCCGGCGCTCGTCGGCGACGATCACGGCCTCCTCCCCGGAGGATTCCATTACCTCCCGCGCCCGTTCAAGCGAGTCCTCGGGGCGCACGGTCTCGACGTCCTCGCGCATGGCCTCCTCGATGCGCGCGAGCCGCAGCCGCTTGAGCGTCCGGTCTCCGCCCACGAAGTCGGCGATGAAGTCGTTTACGGGGAACGCAAGCAACTCGTCCGGGGCGGCATACTGCTCGAGGCGGCCGTCGCGGAAGATCGCGATGCGGTCGCCCATCTTGACCGCCTCGTCGATGTCGTGGCTGACGAACATAATCGTCTTGCGCAATTGCTCCTGCATCTTCAGGAACTCGTCCTGGATCACCTCCCGGTTGATCGGGTCGATCGCACCGAATGGCTCGTCCATCAGCATGACCGGCGCGTCGGCGGCGAGCGCGCGGATCACGCCGATGCGCTGCTGCTGACCGCCGGACAGCTCGTTCGGATAGCGCTTGAGGAACTCGTCCGGCTCCATCGCTACCATCTCGAGCAGCTCGCGCGCGCGCTCGTGACACCTCTTCCTGTCCCACCCCAACAACGAGGGGACGACGCCGATG
>Ga0102944_1000335_pt1 | contig 37028 bp, 42 predicted proteins | sample SalPonD_shore_MG_FD_78172 | JGI IMG/M metagenome (GOLD analysis project Ga0102944, IMG submission 78172) | Salt pond soil microbial communities from South San Francisco under conditions of wetland restoration - Salt Pond MetaG... | ecosystem: Environmental > Aquatic > Marine > Intertidal zone >... | reverse complement strand
GATCGGACCGATCTTTTCTTATTGCGGGCATCCACGCAACTAGATCGGACCGGTCTTTTCTTATTGCGGGCATCCACGCAACTAGATCGGACCGGTCTTTTCTTATTGCGGGCATCCACGCAACTAGATCGGACTGGTCTTTTCTCATTGCGGGAACCCACGCAACTAGATCGGACTGGTCTTTTCTCATTGCGGGCATCCACGCAACTAGATCGGACTGGTCCTTTCTCACTGCGTGAAATCACGCACTCGGGAATCACCGGTATTTGCTCATTGTCGGGAACACCACAATGAATATGCACCGGCGAAGTGTCAACGCATGACGATTGGATTTTATAGTTGCTGGTTTCTTTGCATTTCCGGCTATGCCGAAGAAACGAACACCAGGGAATCATCCAACGACCGTCACTCAGGATGCCGTCCGGGTCGTGTGCCGGTTTTGCTCAGGCTGGTTCCTGCCCTGCGTGACTGTTCTGCCGCAACGAGGGGTCGTGCTGACACTCAGGAGAGCTCTCTGCTTTAATCCTAAAGGGCAGGGCAGAAAGCGCCAAGTGTAGGTTTTAAAAAATTGAGTGGTTCTGAAAAATGGTTGAACAGCGTCCCTGTCTATTTGGGAGAAAGAAACGCCGGCCGGGCATCACCAGGCCGTAAAGACAGCTTCCGGGGTATCGCGGAAATATAGACGCCGATCTTGGGTGTAAAAATACACTCCTCCCGACCGTCTTATCGTCTTATCGCAAGATGTCCGCGAATCCCTCATTCGACCTATCGTAACTCCGCTCTTGTAAAAAGCCCTTGAGAAAAACAGACCATAATATGCTCCGAGTACACGGCGGCTGCCTGGTTCTGCGCCGGGCGGTAATTCTCTTTCTCCGCAGATGTTTACAAATGGTGGCCGCATCATGGCAAGTCTTGCCGTTAAGCGAAAATCTGCGAGTCCCGGACTAAAGTTTATGGGGGTTCGGCCGATAGTAGTAGCAGAAAGAATGTTGGCCAACATTGATAAGCACGGAAGCTTAAATCAACAACATCAAGGAGGATTCACATGGCACTTCGAATCGTGAATAACGTGGCTGCAATCAACGCGCAGCGTAATTTGAACAACACCCAGCGCAGACTGGATACATCGCTGGAACGGTTGTCATCCGGTCTGCGGATCAACCGGGCAGCGGATGACGCGGCCGGTTTGGCTATCAGTCAGCAGTTCCGCGGAGACCTGGCTTCCTACAATGCGGCGTCCAATAACGTCGCCCAGGGTAACGCCATGCTGCAGGTGGCGGAAGGTGGTTTGGACCAGATCCACGGGATGTTAACCCGGTTAAAAGAGCTGGCCACCCAGGCAGCGTCTGATAACACCGTCAACGCCAGTGCGCTGAGTGATGAAGCTTCGGAACTGGTTGACGAGATCAACCGGACGGCAAACTCTACCGAATACAGTGGGATTTTCCTGATTGACGGATCCTATGCCTCCGGTCAGGGGACCGTGGATATTCAGGTGGGCGCTTCTAATACCGCCAATCAACGGCTCTCGTTTAATATCGAGGCCGCTACGGCTGGAGCCCTCGGCGCCAGTGCGAGTGCAGGCGGATTGAACGATGTGAACCTGAATTCAGTCTCCTCGGCACAGACCACCATGGATATCGTCGATGAAGCCATCGCCGATGTCAGTACCGTCCGCGCCAAGATCGGTGCCAGCCAGAACCGTCTTTCCTATACGGCGAACAATATCTCGACCACTATCGAGAACATCACTGCCTCGGAATCGGTGATTCGGGATGCGGATATCGCCCAGGAGATGACGTCGTTCACCAAGAACCAGATCCTGAGACAGGCTGGTACGGCTATGCTGGCACAGGCGAATGCCATGCCGCAGGCCGCACTGACCTTGCTGGGATAAGCAGTTAACCATCTCGGGTGCATAAAGCATGAATGACGCTTTATGAACCGATACTGATTGAGGGGGGAGGGGATGTGTGCCTTCCCCCTTAATCACCACTTGGGGTGAGAACAATGAATACGTCAAATATACTGAATGTCAACAGCCAGAACCTCTCCTTTCAGAGGAAACAATCCGGTGACCCGATTCCGCGGGAAGCAGATAATACCATCGCGAATACGGAAGCGAATGTTGATATGAAGAGACGTGACCTCCCGTTAGTGGAAAGCCTGAATCCGACGACTGATTCTCCTCCCCAGAATACTTCGGACAACACGATTGAACCGCACAAATACTCCTTATACGAGAGTCTCTTTTTTCAACTCCACAAAGAAACCGGTCAGCTGATGGTCGTGATGAAAGATCCGGAATCCGGAAAGGTCATCAAAACTATCCCGCCGGAAGAATTCCTGAATACGCTCGGTCATATTAAAGAAGCCATCGGGAATATCGTGGATAAAACAGGATAAATGCGCTATGAGCCCATTATTCAACATCGGTGGAGTCGCTTCGGGATTTGATTGGAACAACATCCTGGATAAGCTCATGGAGATTGAGCGGCAGCCGATCGTCCGCATCCAACAACAGCAGCAGGCATTTCAGAGCAAAATCAAAATCTGGCAATCCGTGAATTCGCAACTGTCCGGATTGCAGGACGCTGCTGATGCGTTACGGGGATCGGAGGCCTTTGATCTCTACTCTTCGTCACTCAGTTCCTCATCCAGTGTGGATGCGGCGAATATCCTGAGTGCCACCATGGATTCGTCAGCGACGGCCGGAAGTTACGATATCACCGTGAACCAGACAGCCCAGAAACAGAAGATTTCATCGCAGACTTATACGTCGAAAACTGCGGCACTGGGATACTCCGGGCAATTCCTGGTCAACGATCACGAGGTATCGATCTCCTCATCCGATTCCCTGACGGATATCATGAATGCCATCAATAACCTGAACTCGGGCACGGACCCGTCCGAAGTCTCCGCTTCGGTCGTCAGCACGGCCAGCAACGAGTATCGCCTGATATTGACCAGCGATACCACCGGCGCAGACGGGATTCGGCTCCAGGAAGCCGGGGCCGGGACGACGCTGCAGGATCTGGGTTTGGTCAATTCAACCGCTACCTTGCAGAATAAGACCAGTGACGGGGCGAAATCCAGCGCCTTTTCCGATACCAACAGCGCCGTCGGGACCGTACTGGGATTGAGCAGTCCCCAGAGCGGAACGGTGACTATCGGGGGGCAGAGTATCGCGATTGACCTGGCGACCGATTCCCTGGTAGACGTTGCAAACAAGATCAATGCGGCTGCCGGGCTCACGGCCAGCGTGGTCTCGGAGCAAAATAGCGCCGGCGATACCGTTTACCGGGTGGACGTTTCCGGATCGACTTCGTTTGCGGATTCGAATAATGTGCTGCAAACGCTGGGATTTCTGAAGAACGGGTTGTCTGAGGTACAGGAAGTGCATACCGGCGATGTCGCAAATACTCAAACGACGGCCGCCGGAGGCGGCGCCATCACCGCCGCGACCCTGTTTTCCGGGATTAATACCGGAAGCGATACCAATAATGTAACCAACGGTGATACCCTAACCATTTCCGGCACCGATCATTCGGGGAATGCGGTCTCTTCCACGTTTACCATCACCGATAAAACCACCGCGACCGTCGACGATTTGCTCACTTCCGTCGAGACCGCTTTTGGCGGGGCTGCGAATGTAGACGCTTATATTAGTGACGGCACCGACGGATATACCGCCGGTACCATGGTGGTAAAAGATTTGCAGGGCGGCGAAAGTTCCATGGCCGTCTCGATTACTTCTAACAATGAGGGGGGCGGGACCCTGAACTTCGGGGACATGACGGCCGCCGTGCAAGGATATTCCATGGAAGCCCAGGCCGGCCGGGATGCCGCGTTAACCATCGACGGCATGACCATTACCCGCTCGTCCAATACCGTCAGCGATGCTATCCAGGGCGTGACGCTGGATTTACTCAGCGCCGAACCTTCCACCACCGTCACCCTGTCCGTGGCCAAAGATAGTGAGGGTATCAAAGGCCTGGTAAATGATTTTATCAACGGCTATAACACGGTGATGGGGAGCATCAACCAGCAGTTTTCCTATTCGGATGATAAGGGCACCGGTGGTGTTTTGTTCGGAGATGGCACACTACGCTCCGTGCAATCGGATCTCCGGGACGTGCTCCTGAAACAGATGGACAGTACCAGTCAATACAGTACCCTGGCCAGTATCGGGGTGCATGTGGATAAAAACGGTTTGTTAGAATTGAACGAAGCGGAACTCGATACGGCAATGAGTGAGGACATGAACGCCGTAGAGCGGGTGTTCGAAGGCGTCGGGACCGTGAGTGCTTCCGGATTGGAATACGTGCGCCATACCAGCGACACACAGCCCGGTGCGTACGATGTAAATATCACCCAGGTAGCCACCAAGGCGTCGGTGACCGGGACCGCCGATTTAAGCGGTGGTTTGACGTCATCGCAGAACATTTCCGTCACGGCTGCCGGTTCCACGGCCGCCTTGACATTCAGTGCGGGTACGAGCATCGATTCTATTGTCGCTGCGCTCAATTCGGAGTTCGGTAACAGTTATCAGCAGACATTGACCGAAGGGTCTACCCATACCGACTCTTCCACCGGCAGCGCGATGACGTCCGGGACGACCTGGAATAATGTCTCCGGGGCCGGTGTCAGCAACGGGGATACGATCACCATTTCCGGGACGAATCATTCCGGTGGTGCCGTATCGGCAACTTATACGATTAATGACACCACCACGGATACGGTCGGGGATTTTCTTTCCACCATCGAAAATGCGTTCGGGGGCAACGTCACCGCCTCGGTCACTTCCTCCGGGGGAATCCAGATTAAGGACGACCGAACCGGTACGAGTTCGATCGCGGCAAGCCTCACTTACAACGGCGGTGGCGGGCTCTCGTTCGGCGCCATGAGCGAAACCACCACCGGCCGGTATGCGGTGCCGGTGACGGCGTCCAAGTCCGCGAGTAACGAGCTGGTGCTGACCTATGCCCGGTACGGCAACGAGAGTTTCAGTGTCACGGCGGATGCGGAATTCGGGATCACCAACGGGACCTATGCCGGGCAGGACATCGCCGGGACCATCAACGGCGAAGCGGCGACCGGCAGCGGGCAGAGCCTGAAAGCCGATTCCGGGACCACGGCGGACGGCTTACGGATTAATTATACCGGCACTTCTACCGGAAGTGTCGGCAGCGTCACCGTATCCTACGGCACTGCCGAAATGATGTACCAACGGTTGGACAATCTCCTCGACCCCATCGACGGATACGTTAACAATAAAATAGATTCGTTGCAAAACCGGATCCGGGAATCGGATAAGGACATTACAAAGAAAGAGGCGCTGGTGGAGCTGAAGCGGAAAAACATGTTTAACAGATTCGTTGCCATGGAAATGGCCATCAGCGGGATGAACGCCCAGGGGGACTGGTTGAACAGCCAGTTGTCCGGTCTCTCTTCATTCCTGTAAATCGAACGGAGGAATTGGTATGTATCAGCACGTTGCGCACTATAAACGACAGGATATTCAGACGGCCACGCCGGGGAAGTTAGTGGTCATGTTATATGACGGCGCATTGAAACACCTGGATCTGGCGAAGTCTGCCTATGAACAGAATGACTACGAATCCAAGGTCCACGCCATCGGAAAATGCCGGGCGATCGTGCTGGAACTGCTCGGGGCCCTGGATTTTGACAAGGGCGGGGATATCGCGAAAAATTTACAATCCGTGTATCTCTATACGTTGGGCCGGCTCCGGGATGCGGACATGAAAAAAGATACCCAGGCCCTGCTGGAAACCCGGCATATCCTGGCTGATTTACGGGAAGCCTGGGTGACGATTCTGAAAAAAGGCGAACCGCAGCAAATGTTAAGTCAGACCGGTTGAGAGGATATCGCCAATGAAACGTCTGGCCTCGGGCGACGCCTGGTCCACCTCCGAAGCTGTGCTCGATCTGTTCCAGGAGAAACTGCTGAAGTTTCAGAAATATTATGATCTCTCGGTTTCGGAACGGGATGCGCTGAAAGATCCGGATGCGAAGCGATTGATCTCCATTTTTCAGGAAAAAGAAGGCATTCAACAGCAAATCACCTCCATCGACGAAAAAGTCCGGACAATTCAGGCCGAACATCGGAAAGCCCTGGACGGGATGGACCGGAAACAGGCCGCCGAACTGAAAAATTCGATTGAATTGCTGGTTGCATTACTCCAGCAGATTATTGATTATGAGAAAGAAAACAAATTGATCGCTCTTACCCAGAAAGAAGATCTCCAGCGGCAATTACAGGACATTTCCAACGGGGATATGATGTTAAAAGGATATTTCAACAGACAGAAACCAAAACCTCGGTTTATTGATCAGGCCAGGTGACTTCAGTCGCGAGGAATCTATCTATGAAGATCAGAGATTTATTTCCCGGAACGCCACTCAGCAGACGCACGATTGATAACAGCAATGTTGATCGGACCGACAAATCGGCCGCGTCTCGCAAAACGCCCTCCAATGATAGCAAACAGATATCTGAGGAAGCGAAGCAATTACAGCAGGCTGCCCGGTTAATCCAGGAATCGGTGCATCAGCTGCACCAGATGCCCGACGCCCGGGAAGAAGCGGTACAGCAAGCCAAAGAACGGGTCGCTTCGGGCTTCTATGATAACCCGGATATTCTCGATAACCTCGCCGGTATACTCACCGAGCATTTGAATGCGGACGGACCGCTGTCCGCCTCGGATCTCGCCACTGATGTCATCGCCACCATCGCACCGGAACAGAGTACTTTAACCCGGGTAGACCTGGAAGACATCAAAAAGAATATCGAGGGGAATCTTTATCAGAATGAAGTAGTAATCGATAAAGTCGCTGCCAGGATATTACGCTTTCTCCATTCGCTGCCTGACAGTGACTAACCGCCTGGTTGCGGTCACATTCGGCGACGACATTTTTCACACAGCACGAGAAGAACGCGTCTAACGGAATCCGGTTTTTTCCCGGGCGCGTAGCGGGGTGAACTACAGCCTTTTCGCAAAGCGGTATTGTTGCAAACCAGCGCAAAACTCGCTAAACATTCACACAAATTTGTCGATAATAAATTACAACAACAAAGGCGGGATGTAGAAATGGACCAGGAAATATTAGACATTCGAGCCGCAGCCAATTTTTTGGGTATTAAGAAACGTACCATGTACAAACTGGTAAATGAAGGTGAAATACCAGCCAAAAAAATCGGCGGACAGTGGAGATTTTCCAAAACCCAGCTCATCAGCCTGTTCGAAAAGAACGGGAGTAACGGTGAGTATGGTATAGCGGGTGATGAGAGTTAACTCGCCCCTTTCTTTTTGAAGCGGACGGCAACCACAATTCCGACTGTCCCGGCAGCTGGAGGTTTGAAGCTCTGGAAGGGGAAATGCCTTGAGGAGCGCGTCGTGTTGAGCACGGAGCAAAACAATCTAATCGATGCAACGTTTGATCGAATCGAGCGTCTGCCGACCTTACCCGATATCTCTGTTCGCATCAATGAATTAGTGAATGACCCGAAAGCATCCATGCGCCAGATGGAGGCCATCATCGAAAATGATCCGCTCATGTCGTCTACCGTGCTCAAGGTGGTCAACTCCTCTTTCTATGGTATGGCCAAGGAGATTAGTTCCTTGCGGTTAGCCCTGGTAATACTGGGCACCCGGGAGATTAAAAATCTGGTGTTGTCCCTGACCGTATTTCGCTTGTTTGCCGAAACCAAATTTCAGCAGTATTTCGATTATAAACAATTCTGGTTCCATTCGGCGGTGACCGGTCAGATTGCCAAATCACTGGCAAAAAATTTACAGATCCAGTTCGAAGGGGCCGATTTTGTGGGCGGCTTAATCCATGACATCGGAAAAATTGTCCTGTTACAAAATGTCGCCGACGAGTACCTCCCGCTGTTAAAGGAGACGACCATCACGGGCAACCCGCTGTGGACACTGGAGATGGAACGGTTCGGTTTTCATCATGGGCATGTGGGAGGCTGGTTAGCATTGCAGTGGCGGTTACCCCGCCGGCTGGTGGCAGCCATGATGTATCATAATGAGCCGGAAAACACACAGCAATACCAATCCCTGGTAAGTGTGGTCAGTCTGGCGAATGCCCTTGCCCATCAACAGGAGGAGGATCCTTCAGCCAAAGATATCATCCCGCTCATCCAGGAACATCCGGCCACTGATGTGCTTATGGCCCATGTCTCGGGATTGGAAGCGATAAATTGGGAGCTCTTTACCGAAGAACTGCAGACGGATCTGGAAAAAGCCTGGCAATTTGTGAGCCTCTCGCAAGGTGGACTCTGGCAAACTGCTTGAGCGTGGATCCCAGGGAAAACGGATCTTTCGGTTGGCCGGAAGATGAACGTAGTAAGAAGGAGAGAAGATACACATGAAAATATTGATCGTTGAGGATTCTCCCACCATGCGCCGTATTGTGAAAAACACGCTCAAACGGATCGGATATTCGGAATTTGAGGAAGCCGAAGACGGGTTGGCTGCTTTGACCAAACTTGCCGAATCAAAAGTGGACTTTATCATCACGGATTGGAATATGCCGGAAATGAACGGGTTGGATTTTATTCAACGGGTCAAGAAAAACGCCGATTACGCGGACATCCCCATTCTGATGGTGACCACGCGTAGTGTGGAGCAGGACGTGGTGCAAGCGCTGCAGGCCGGTGCGGCCAGTTATATCATCAAACCGTTTACACCGCAGGTAATGCGAGATAAGATAGACGAAATATTCAGCTAAGAGGAAACAATGGCGCCCAAGAAAAACAACGGGAAAGACAACGGAACGATGCCGAAGAAGGTGATGGAAGATATCTTCAAGCTGGTCCGATCTGTCGACAAAATGATCCAGAATTTTCATTCGATTCGGAAGCCGCTCATCGACTCGTCGAATTCCGTGCCGGAAGCGACCAAGCAGCTGGACAAGGTCACCAGAGAAACGGAGAAAGCGACCCATCGGATGCTGGATCTCATCGAAGGGATCACCGATAAAGAGATCGATACGCTTGCCTTGGTGGAAGAGTTATTGGAACAGAGCGACTCCATGGAAGAGGCGCAAGTGGAAAAACTGGAAGGGATCCGACAGAATGCCGAAGAGGCCCAGAATGACAGTTTTTTAATTATGGATTCCTTACAGTTCCAGGATATCACCACCCAGCAGATCCATCACGCCGGGGCGATTCTGGAAGCCATTGAAGAAAAGTTGAAATCGTTACTGACCGTGATTGGTGAGGCGTTTGACCTGGAGGGGCGGGTCTCCCGTAGTTATGACCCCGACGCGACCATAGAAGGTGGCACCACCAGACAACAAAATGTGGATGAATTAATCAAGTCGATGCGTTCATAAGCATTAAGCCGACCATGCCATACTTGCCCATATATTACATTCGGCCCGGCAGTTATCTAGGGCGTACCGTATATGATGAAAACGGAATGGCCCTGCTGTGGAAAGGATGCGTTTTATCGAGGACCTCCCTGCAGGCGCTGGCCAACCGGGGGGTGGAAACCTTGTACGTGCATGAACCGGGGGAGAGGCCCACGGGTGGCCGGAGGCTCCTTCCGGCGGATCTGCTGGCAGCAGCCGGACAATCCTTGAATGAATTGTTTCAGTTCGTGGCCGGCGACGGTGAAAGCACCGACTGGGCGCCGATGGCTGCCGGCCTCGATGCCCTGGTCCGGATGACGGTGCACCATTTTGAGGCGCACCCGATCCGAATCTCCGAGTTAACCCGGTCCGGGAGCATCAATCCATCGATGGCCGAACACTCTCTGAATGTAGGAATGGTCTCGGGGCTGCTGGCCATGATGCTGGGGTTAGCCGACCGGCAAATTCGCCAGGTCGTAACAGCCGGACTCCTGCATGATATCGGGAAAGTCTTTGTCTCTCCGGATATCCTCTATAAGCCGGGAAACCTTTCTCCGGAAGAGCTGGAGGAGATCACCAGGCACCCGGATCTCGGATACCGGATCCTGGTGGACCGGTATGCAGTGCCTCGGAAAGTCGGGTTGGGGAGCCTGCAGCACCACGAACGGTGGGATGGCCGCGGGTACCCATGCGGTCTCCGGAGCGAGGAGATTCACTCGTATGCGCGGATTATTGCGGTCGCGGATGTCTTTGATGCCATGACTTCCAAACGGGTCTATCGAAAGAGTCTGCCTGCTGCAAAAGTTCTGGCATATATCAAGCAACAGGCGGGCCTGAGTTTCGACCCGGCAGTCACCTCATCAATGGAACGGCTGTTCCGCCTGCACGCACACCAACAGGCGATTACTACCGTAGCGGTTTCGGAGGGCCGAGGGTTGCTCCCGGAACACCGCCGCCGGCCGGTGTTCGCTCCTTCTGTCCGGCTCGGGCAGCAACCGGTGAACAGTTCGGGCCTTTCCTACCCGGGTAAGGAACGGGTAAGTAGAGAAAATAATATTAATTAACTAAAACGAGACAGACTATTATGAATATTGCCACTATCATCGGTATTCTCATGGGAGTCGGACTGGTTTCGGGTGCAATTTACCATGAAGCGGGCACGTTTGCGTATTTTCTGAACCTGTCGGGACTGGTCATTGTATTCGGGGGAACAGCCGCATCGACTCTGGTCAGTTATCCCATCAATGACGTCTTCAACGTATTCCGGGTCGGATTTATCGTGTTAAAACGGGAACCCGCCAAACTTCATGAGTATCTGGGGCAGATTCTCCAGCTGGTTAAAATCGCCCGGAAGAAGGGGACCCTGTTTTTGGAGAAGGAGATCCCCAATATCAGGAATCTGTTCCTTCGGGATGCGGTCCAAATGTTAGTGGACGGCTATACCATCGACGAGATCACTGAAATTCTGGATGAACGCATCCAATACAAACTGGAACGGGAATATATGGAAGCGGAAATCTTCCATACGATGGCAAAATTTTCGCCGGCCTTCGGCATGATCGGTACGCTGATCGGGTTAATTCTGCTCCTGGGGAACATGAATTCCATCGGATTGGATTCTCTGGGCACCGGGATGGCGGTGGCGCTGATCACCACGTTCTACGGGGTGATTTTTTCTAATTTGATCTTTAAACCGTTCGGGGTGAAACTACAGCGAAGAACCCATGAACAGGTGATCATGATGCGGATGGTGAAGGAAAGCATTCTGATGATTGCCGAGCAGTGGCATCCCACCAAAGTGGAGGATTATTTGAATTCCTTTCTGAAACCGGGTGAACGCCAGATCCCCGACAGAAAAGAACTCTTCCAGGAGCAAGGGGATCACAGCGGGGACGAACGCTTTCAAAAAGTCTCGGCCTAACCGGTAACCGGCGGTTCCCAAGGAAGCAGGATAGACGATATGAATTTCGATAAAGACCAGAACTCTCCGGTGTTAGATACGATCGGAGCGGATGATGACGATTGGTTGCTCACCTATTCGGATCTGTTTACCCTCCTCTTCGCTTTTTTTGTGCTGATTGTGGCCATTTCGCAGATTGATGAGGTGAAATTTCAGCGGGTGGCCCAGTCGATGGAGCAATCGGTGGGAAAGCAGAAATTGCAGGAAGTGAAGGTCTATTCCCTGCAGGAGATTTATGCCAATCTGGAGAAAATTGTGAAGGAGGAAGGGCTGACGGATCAGGCGGAAGTGAACTATTCGCCTGTCGGTATCGTGATGCGGTTTAAGGGGAACGTGTTGTTTTCGAGCGCTTCCGCCATAATTTCGACTTCCGCGAACACGGTTCTGGAGAAAATTTCCCAGGAAATTATCAAGATGCCCTACAAAATCGCCGTAGAAGGCCACACCGACAACCGGCCGATTTCTACGTCGCAATTCCCCTCCAACTGGGAATTGAGTGCCGGCCGGGCGGCCAGCGTGGTACGGTTTTTTATCGGCCAGGGGGTACAACCGTATAAAGTGCGCGCCGTGGGGCGGGCGGATACCAAACCCTTGCTGCCCAACATGGATGAGAACGGGAATGGGATCCCGGAAAACCAAGCCTTGAACCGACGGGTCGAGATCGTCTTTCTTGCCACCAGTAACGATTAACAGGGCCGGCTACCGGAGAACCGCGACACACCCCTTTTGTACGGTATTTTCATGCCGGTTGCGCCGGCTCCTATCGAGATCTGGTAAGCCCGGTGTACAATCCAGGCGCCTGTATCGTAGCCATGGACACCATTGAAACCTTCCGATAAACTCGCGGCCAGTGATTGAGGCAATCACTGGCCGGAGTTGTTTATGGGTGGTTTCGCTTATTTTCTCGGCAACAAGGGACATTCGAAGTAGACACCCGCCGGTTTGAAATCGTTCATATCTAAGTCCGTGTCGCTGTCCGCATTGGTGTATTTGGCCGGATCCACCCCATTCTTCAGCACGTATACGCTCCACCGGCCGCCGTTGTAGTCCTGATCACCGGGCTTCGATTCGGAAATATGTCCGATGCCGTCCTTGAAGCTGCCATTATAGAGAATATCAAAATTCCCGCTCCCGGGTTTGAACGAAGCCGGGGTCACGATACTGTCGAACAGCCGGCCATCCGCCCAGATCTGTGTGCGGCCGGTTTTCATGAATCCTGCTTCACCGGCCGCAGCATTGGTTTCGGACGGTGACGGATTCATCAGGGTATTGCCCGAATCACAGGCGGTGACAAGTAACAGGACTGCTCCGAGAATGAAGGTGACTCCTCGTGTATTTCGCATGGTATCACTCCTTTTTTTGATGGTTTTTCGTATCACTTCGTGTGACAGCTACAGGATACGGTACAGGTATCACGAAAATATCACGGAGGAGTCACTATTCTGTAAAACGCCGGCATCTCATCATTTGGCAGCCCGGGAGACTGGTTTGTGACGATCCTTCGCTACTCCCGGTACCGTTGAGGGGCATACCTGCCGAACGCTTTCATTCTGTTCGTGTCTTCGGTCTTCCGTCCGGCGCCGGCGCCGGGAGATTTAATCCTCCCGCTATTGACAGCCGCCTGCTAATTCGGTAAAATTATTCACACGTTTGGCAGGTTGGCAAAAAACAGTATGAACAAACTGAAATGAGCCTGACAGGGGGAGCCATGCAAGCCACTCTCTGGACGAAAAAGTACATGCTGCGACCCGTCGCCCACTGCAGCAACGGATGCCGGATCCGGCCGGAAGGCCGGTGATTGTAAAGAACCGACGCCCATGGAAGCAGTACTGTTTCTCTCATTCGTTACGGCCTCCATCGCTTACACGGTGAGTGAAACCAAACTCTTTCGCCCGTTCCGGGAGCGGATAGCACGTGCAAGCCGCCTCCTGGGCGAATTGTGTACCTGCGGTTACTGCCTGGGCCATTGGATCGCCTTCGGCCTGGTGGCCATCTATCGTCCCCGGCTGTTGCACGGCTGGTGGCTCCTGGACTACGTCCTCACCGCCCTGATCATTGCCTGGTTCGGCGCCGTGCAATGGGCGCTCATGTGCTGGCTGATGCACAAAGCGGGGAAATAGGAGGGAGAGATTCCGACCGGTTAAAATGGTGTGTCAGGTAGTGAGCGTTTGATTCCATGTAGGCTGCCATACCGGTGCATTGGGGAAAACGGCTCCAGCTCACCGGGCATCTGGTACCTGGCATGGTAACGATGATACACACGAGAACGGACAGAGAATGCCCCCGGGATCTCCCAGAGCGATTCTGGAAATATAAAAGCCCCGCAACGCGATGGTTGCAGGGCTTCTCCGTGCGCCAGGGAGGAATCGAACCCCCAACCAATGGATTAAGAGTCCATAATTTTTAAAGGTCTCTGATTGCCTGGAGCCCTTGATATTAAAGGGTTTCATGGTGTTAAATGGGGTGTTGTGAAATCAGCCTTCTCCAATATTTCTCCAAATGGTATGAGAGAATGAGTGACGATCTCTCCAGGAGACTTCTTATAACGAGTCAATGTACTTGCCGAGGTCTTTGGCCATATTCTGTTCCCGTTCTTTCAGGAGGTCAGCATAGTGCCGCTCGGTCGTCCGGACTGATGAATGACCTAAATATTTGCTGACATCATAAATATTCCATCCCGCTTTCAATAAGATAGCACCGGTTGTCGCCCGCAGTGTTTGAATAGAAGTACCGGGCAGGTCACACGCTCGCTCCATATACTTGCGTTTTAACATATTATACACGTGCCAATACCGATAATTAAAGGGATAGCGACCCTCAGGATCTCTCGCCTTACGTTTTGTCAGGATTGATCGGACCTGGGGAACTAAGGTAATTGTCCGAACGCTATTCGTTTTGTGTTGATTAAAAGTGATCACCGAATCCCGGAAGTTGATGTTTTCCCAGCGAAAGCCATTTGCCGGGAGGATCTCTTTGGCCCTCGCACCACTGTAAAGATACATTTGAAAAGTTTCTAGCATATCCAGATCGTTTTCTGCTCGGATCGCCGCGGCAAGTTGTTGCAGTTCTTCCTCAAAGAAATATCGAACACCTTCCTGTTTTTCAAATTTTTTCCGATCCGAAGCCATTGCTACCTGTTCAAATACATTTGAATCAGCCGGAAGATACCCTTGTTTTCTGGCAAAGTTCAAGACTGCCCGAATTGATCGGAGATCACTATTAATACCTGAAGCGGATAACTCATCTACTTCACGCCGCTTGCTTTTAAAAATGTTTATTTCACTAGCCGTGATTTCATGAACAAGTGGGTCGCCCATGTGTTTTTTAAAAGCCGCTACACTAAATTTATACCGTTTTACTGTGTTGGTTGATCGATCCTTATTATGTAACAGGTCATACGCATGTTCCTCGACCACATCAGAGAGCCGCTTGCGTTGAAAACTACTGGGCCTTTTCCGGCCGGAGCGAATTTCATTTTGTTCATTCAACTTCTCCGCTAGTATGGAATTCGCTTGACTTTTCGTACCATAAAATACCCTCCGGACACGTTTATCATTCCAATTCTGATAATCAATTTCCCATCCATTCTTCCCGTCTCTGGTCGCCTGTTTGCCGTTTTTTCGATACGATCGAATCGCCATCACCTATCCTTATCTTTTGAAAGAACACCCATCTCTCTTCCTGGTTACGCAACCCAGCTGGTCATGGGGATGTATTGCATTGGTATGGGGCACTATTTCCAAAGAATTTCACAGATACTTACTTTACATGACTCTACGTGTTCTTTAGAATTGAGGAGTACAGTTTGCCATCATGAAAATACGCTGCTGCTTATTATAGTCGGAATAAAACTTCCTGTTCACTCTTTCCCTAACATGTATAGGAAGGTATGGAGCTACCCCTCGAAATACAAGGGAAAGTCACCAATGAGCCAAGTATTCTAACGCACGATTCGTTGTGGAAAATCTGATTGGAAGAGCTAACTAATATAGAATGTACACTATGATTGTCTGGAGTTGAGTGTAGATAATTTGGAGCGAGTTACCCATTCTTTTTTTGAAACGAAAATTTCAACACATGAGAACGCTTGGTGAGTCTAATGGTTTGTGTTGGTGGGGTTAGTTATGACTCAATCGTTTTACAGTAGTAGGTAATAATAGAATTGTCTGGAGATGACTGTTGTTTCATGTGTATTTAATCATGTTCTATGGCAGTGGTATATTTTTCACAGATATGTTGTCCTGGGTCTTAGGATGGAGAATCTGGTAGTTGCTATCCAGCTGGAGAACAATGACCAGGCGTACATCGTCCTGCGCGAGGTGCAGCGTGTGAAGCAGAGAGTGAGCATCCTGGTATTTGTCTTTATCTTCTATGGGTTCTGGTGCCCGGTAAGCACTACACCGACGCCGGAATCTCCCGAGTGGGAAGGGCCTGCCGTCCCGCCCAACTCTGCCGGGTCGTCTCCCGGCCGGACCGCTGGCCCGACTGGGCCGAGGCGACCATTGCCGATCATCCCTTCTTCGGGGATCTCCGGCTAATCCATACCGACGGCCGGGACTGGCTGGCAGATTTCCGCCACGAGAACGGGTACTACCAGAACCGGTGTCGGGCATGTGATAAGCCGTTCTTCGGGCATAAACGGCGGGTGGTGTGCCGGCATTGCTCGGTTGGCGAACCGGAACAGACGCGCACAGAAACAACAGCTCAAGGAAAGGAAAAGCGATGGTAGACACAGTGGAACAACTGATCACCGAACTGAACGCGGCGCTGCGGCAACTCAAAGCGGCCCAACCGGACATCACGGTGGACATTACCGTCTCCCAGGCTTCCGGGGTTCCGCATATTGACCGGCAGTACCACGAGGCCCCGGAAACGAACTAATTACTGGGAGAAAAGCAGAAGAAAGGAGAAAGGATATGGATACCTATACTCGTATTCGAGAACTAGGAGAGAAGCAGGGATGGTCCCTGGATACCTGTCTTGGGGTATTGGCTGAGTACGTGGATAACCAACAGTCCCCCGAGGCGCTTGAGGATTTTCTCGCGCAGCAGGTAGACGAGGAGAATTCTATAGACGCATGACACCACCAACTGCTCACCGCTGGACCGTGTACCTGGTCCGCTGTGCGGATGACAGTCTGTACTGCGGGATCACCACCGAGGTGACCCGCCGGGTCCAGGCACACAATGCCGGGACCGGGGCGAAGTATACGGCCGGCCGCCGGCCGGTGACCCTGGTCTATACCGAAGGCGGGTACACCTACAGCGAGGCCCTGCAACGGGAATACCACATCAAACAGTTATCGAAACACGCCAAGGAGGCGCTCATCACATGCTCGCACTCTTGATTATCCTCTTCTGGGGATCGCTCAGTCTCATTGAATGTTACCGCTTCGCCCGGGAAAACCACCTGGGCATTAATAACCCCGTCCGGTTTCCGGACTACCACTTCTGGAAGGTCCTCCTGTACATCGGGGTGGCCGGCGGCTATCTCCTCGCCTACAGCATCGGGAAGGGCTGGCTGCACGCCCCCTTCTTCCTGCAGCTGATCGGCGGATGGCTGGTCGGCAACTTCCTGTTTGAACGGATTATGGACCGGCTGATGCAAGGCGTCTGGTTCACTGACGGGGACTTTCATCTGCTGGGGCGGGAAATCCCGTACCCGATGTGGTTGCAGGCACTGACGGGACTGGCCGGGTGGGTACTCCTCAGTATCGCCTTCATGTCCTTCCTGTCCTCATAACGAAAGGAGTACACACACGATGAACAAACAACCCTTTACCGTGATCGGATTCTATTCGGACACTTGGCAACGCTATCTGACGCATGTGATGGCCCCCACGGCCGATCGGGCGGAACAGATCGTCTTAGAGAACCATGCCGAAACTCTCCTCAATGTGGTGGGGACAATTGCTGGCCACCATGACGCAGCCACTAGTGAATGCTACGTTCAAGAATCAGCCGCCGCCAGGGAAGACGCTGACGATGATGGTGGGCCGTGCTGGACACCGGGGAGATTACCCTTTAGCGGTTGAACGAAGAGATCATACGGAAGAAATAAACATGATACAAAGGAGACTAACATGGGACTGGCCGGGTAGGTACTCCTCAGTATCGCCTTCCTGTCCTTCCTGTCCTCATAACGAAAGGAGTATGAACACCATGCAAAACAACCCTTTTACCGTGATCGGATTCTATCTGGACACCGGGGAACGCTACCTGACGCATGTGATGGCTCCCACGGCTGATCGGGCGGAACAGATCGCATTAGGGACCCATACCGAAACTCTCCTCGTGGTGGTGGGGACGATTGCCGGCCACCATAACGCAGCCGATAGTGAACCCTACATTCGGGAATCGGCCGCCATTCCGGAGGACGCCTAAGATGGGACGCAAAGGTTGGTCACACACACCATGCCCGGGCTGTGGCAGCAAAGGCGGCCGCCCAGTCGGGCAGGTCTGTTATGCCTGCCAGGAACTCATGGAGGATGGGAAGCAGTGGCGCCAGGAACAGGATGCCCTGCTGGGAGCGGACGGGTTGAAGGAGTATTCGGCCCCTGCCAGTTGGTGTATCCCCTACTATAAGCCGGGCCACGTCTCGCGTGTACATCGGGAAGGCGGTGATCCGTTCGATCAATTAGGGGCCTGCATGCGTGATTTGGTTGCCCTGCTGGGCCGGAAGTCCGGGGCGTCCCGGTATGCTCCCGGGGTTGAACGAACCCTGCTGAAACAGGATGAACACCAATCCTACTGGGATCACACACAACGGGTGTTCCTGGATCCCCGCGTCGCGGATCTGATCGATGCCATCGATGGGTTGATCAAAACCTGTATCACGATCACCGCCGAAGCCGGGATCCAACAGGGCAGCAATGCCCTGTTCCAGCTGGCCGCCGGAAAGATTACCCTGGAGCAATTGAACGAAGAGACCCTGCGGAAGAAGGAGTAAGGCATTATGAGTGTCGGTTGGTTCGTCGAAGCGTGGATTATGTGCGATGTGGAGATCGCCTGTCAGCAGCTGTCGGCCCACGCGGCCCAGTACAGTGATAATAATGATATGGAACTGACACTGGACCCTGATGAGCGACGGACGCCAGCGCGCAGCATGCACCGGCACGCCCGGGAGGCAGGCTGGATCCGAAAGAAGATGGACGGGAAGTACCAAGATATCTGTCCGGCCTGTGGCACGGCTTTACGTCAATCAAACCAACTACAGGAATAACATAATGACCAACATGGGGACAGGGACGCGATCGGATCGGAGGACACAGATGCGGCAGAAGTGGCTCGGGAAATTACAGTGTCGTCTGGGCCGGCATGCCTGGAAATCGTATGCAGATGTTGTACAGGGGCAGGTCAGTCAGAAGCCCATTTCACTGTTCTGGAAACAGTGTGTACGGTGCCATGATTCGAAAATGAAGATGATATTACAATAATTGGCTGCGCTGGGGTTTGAAATATAACCTGACGAAAATGGGGTATGCGTGAACGAAGAGCGACTACACAGGGGGTTCACGCCAGCGCAGCCATATATTTGCATAGAGTGTGATCGCAGAGATCTTTGACAATTGAGCAACACGGACCGATACGTTCGGCGAGCCTGCCGGTACTCGGGGAACGAAGTACGGGGTGAGTTACCCACAGGGCTTGCAGGATCAGGAGGGATTAGATGCAACGTAATCTGGTATTGCCGGAGATCACCTTGCGTAAAACTATACGCCTATTGACAATCTACACCTCCCCCAAGGGAAAACATGCCCTTCGTTCATAATATTCCCTGATGCTGCAGGGCATGTTTTTCCTTGCTATTGTCCGCCAAATTGGCTTTGCTGTGGGTAGCGGAGGTGTGGGTTTGCAACTCTGTAAACAGGCTAAAGAATATTATATAGCAATTTGTAAATCAGACGGCCGATTGACAGTATACATCAGCAGATCATTCCCGGGCGCCTGATAGTTGAGAATCGCCTCAAATTCAGGCGTGTTCAAATCTCCAGTAAGCCAAAATTCTTCATGATTCGCTGCCAGAATGAGAGGCATACGTTCATGGACCATCTTGACTTTCTCATTTATGGATTTTTAACGCTTTCGAAAAAGTCCAAGCCCACCCTGGGGAATTTGTATATTCAATTTTAACAAACTCCACACCGTCTTTCGTAACTTTATCCAAAACCTTAACAGGGACACCTGACTTCATTTGATATGCTGTGATACCGTTAATTAGAGTTTCAAGTTCGTCGGCACTCCTAGCTTTGAGAGTTGTCAGTAAAAACTCAGGACTCCAACCTGCTACCCAATTCTCTTTTGTAACATATGTTCTACCAATCTTGATCAAAGAAGAAGTTTGAATACGGTGAAATCCGCTTGAAGACTGCGGTGTAGTTACAGTAATATTTGGGCGTTCCGGTTGATCTGTTTTACGATAATCATTAAACAAAATAAGAATAACAAAAGCTATAAATCCTAAGAATAAAACTCCAGGCAAAAGAAAAGGAATAACATCTTTTACATTCTGTCTCCGGTTCTCTGAAGAATCAGATTCTCTGTATTCATTTGCCCACTTTGTGGGGCACCCGCATTGCGGACAAAACTGTACATCGGATTCGAAAATAGTTCTACAGTTACTGCATTTAACTTTCATAAAATATAATATATGGCTTCATTCACCTTTATGCGACCACCTAAAGCGGACTGGTCCTGTATTGAGAATTTGATCGAAAAGCATACAGACTTAAAATATAAAGTATATCAACTATAGCCATAGTGCAAGGATAATTCCCTGTGTGAAAAGCTTTCTCTTGGGCATCAATATTGGCGTTCCTAATTAAACCTTACATAGTTAACGGTTGAACGAAAGATGAAAGTCGAACACTTTTGTAGTCGTTCAATACCTCGCCGCATTTTTCTTTCGACCGTTCGTTGATTGGAAATTCCACTGCTTTGAGAACGGTTGATTCTTCCTCTTTTTCCAATCGAATTTTCAGGGATTCTACCCGCAAATTCCATTCACCCAGCACAAAATATTTCACATATTCCGTGGGCACTCTCAATCGCTTCCCCCCAGCATGTGTACCGTGCACTGTGACAGTGACTTCAGTTATGAGGATGGGGTTACCACAGACGAACGCGGGTATGTGCTCCCTGAAAACTATTGTCAATAGGAAGCCGCGGCACGTACTACTTTCAATACACAACACACAGGAGATAGCATGATCACCCACACCATTCTTTTCATCGGGGGCAGTGTACTGCTTGTACTGGCCTTTCTGTTTCTTACCACACCCATCACCACGCTGTTTAATAGAATAGCGGGCCGGCCAACGCTTCCGGCCACCACAGTATTTCGGGGGCCACATCCGACGCAGACTGCCACACCCTCCCCGGATCCCTGGGAAGAAATACCGTGGACTTGCCCGGAATGTGACTTTCCGGAAACCAGTCCCCGCTCGGTAGATCGTGCCACGTGTTCCAACGGACATGCAGTTCGCTTAGGCGAGGGTATGGCCGGGGTACGCCAGGTGGTGCCCTTTGTGCCCCTGGATTTGATAGAAAGTTACCTCTATACCTGGGCCCAGGAAGAAGGCGCGATCACCAACTGGCCCTGGAATGATCGCTACATGCGCTTCGGGAATCTCTTCTTTCCGAAGCTGACCAAGCCGGACCAGGTCGATACCCTCCGGCGTCGCTTTACGTACACCGCGAGCAAGCTGGTAAAGAAGGGGATCCTCAAACCCTGTGTCCGCGTGGGCACCGGCCCGGGTGGGAAATCCGAGTTCGGGCATCGCACCCAGACGATCTGGGAACTGGCCGAAACCGAGGAAGTGTCCGATGCCTGACGGCGTCGATCCCTTCCATGCGTTGGTGCTCTGTTCCTGTGTGGAAGAGCACTGGGCTCGCTTTGTGGATCATCTTCGGACGATGTACGGAGAACAGGAAGCGGAAGCGAATGCCGTACTCCTGGATCTCTACCAGGCCCGCGGGGAGGAGCCGCCGGCCGAACTGCGAGAGGAGGTATAATATGACACTGGTATATTGGGTATGGGGAAGCCTGGGCGTGTTCGTCATCGGAGTCTATCTGTGGCTGTGGTGGCGGGATTACCGATCATAGGTCGCTTGATCTTTCGGGGAGGACCTCCTATGCTTTGCCCAGCCGAAACAGGAGCAACGGATGAGTCGAAAAACACGACGGGCAGTCACCCGGGAGATACCGGCACCGATCTATGAGGCTTGTCTGGCCAAGATGCAGGCTGGCTCTGCGGAGGAGTGCTGGCGCTGGGCAGGGGCTCACGACGCCGGGCAGCGCCCTCTGGTCTACATACCGGGCCGCCACACCATGCGGTCGGCCCTGCGGGTGATCTACCACATCTATTACCGCCGGATACCGAACGACTGGGTGGTGCAGCATACCTGTGAGCACGCGTGGTGTGTGAACCCGAACCATTGCTACATCACCACCCGATCCGACGCCTCCCGCACCCAGAAACAGGCGCTGTTGCGCCGGGGTCGCCACCAGGTGTACCGGGGCGAGGCCAACCAGGCGGCCACCCTGACCGCGGATCAGGTCAGGGACCTGCGCCACCTGGCCGAGACCACGGATCTCTCCTACCGGGAGATCGGGGAACGATTTGGCGTGGATAAAGCCACGGCCTGGCGGGTGGTGCAGCGTAAGACCTGGACACATCTCTAACTTGACTTTTGATCAGAAATACGAGAAACTTATCTTGAAAAGGAAATGATTTTATGGCTGAGGCAACTATGGCAGAAAAAGAAGTGGACGAAGGATTGCAGGTGGCACGGAAAGTGCTTTCATCGAAGATCGGGGATGAGGGGATTTTGGCAATGCAAGCCTATATCACCGCGGCGACGGAAAAACTGGAACACCGCATTGATCGTAATCTCTATGTGTTGTTAACCTTTCTAGTTATGTGGACCGGTGTGGTTGTTGGCATTATTAAATTGCTCTGATTGCTCATAACAGACACTTAAGAAGGGAATGGGTGTAATGCCTATGGTAGACCGATTCGAATACTCGCCGGAAGCACGGGATCAGATGGGACCCCTCGCTGCCACGGAAACCGCGGCCGGGTTCACCTCGATACTGACGGCCATCGAATCGCTGCATACCGATATGACGACCCGATTTGAAATGGAGGAGAAAATCGCGGAGAGCCGGTTTGCCTCCATGGGTGAAGTCATGGAGAGCCGGTTTGCTTCTATGGAAGAAGTCATGGAAGGTCGGTTTGCCTCCATGGAAAAAGAGATCAGCGCCTTGCAGGATCGGGTGAGTACCGTGGCCAATCGGCAATGGTTTATGATGGGGACTGTCCTGTTGAGTGCGCTCGGTATTATCGCCGGAGCAGGTGCGATGATTTACACGGCGCTCCAACTCCTGTCCTAATTCTCATACATTTGGACTTTCAAAAAAGGGGCTTTTTGTGGGAGGGCTATAGTCCTTGTCCCACAAGGCCCCGATTTTACATCCAGCTATTTCAAAAAACGACCGGTTTCTGCAAGACCTTCTCTACTATCCATCTCTGCCACCTTGACAGGGATGGCGTTCGTGCGGGTCGGTCTGTGTAGGCCCCGCAGGAACTCTCCATTGTCTGCTCTCCGTATTCGTCGTCCCTGACTCACGACGGGTGCCTGTCCCACGCAGCCGGTGACCTGGACCCGTCTCTCACGCACGATCATCTCATATTGTACATCAGGAGTCCCTCCATGAAAACCGCTATCTATCTGCGGGTGTCCACTGCGGACGGCCGGCAGACCACAGAAAATCAACTCCGCCAGTTACGGGCGTACTGCCAGCGGAAGCACTATACTATCACCAAAGTCTATACCGATAACGAATCCGGCACCAAGGGTCGTCGGGCCCGGGCCGGCCTCAACCAACTGTTCAAGGACGCCCGCCGGAAATGGTTTGAGCTGCTCGTGTTCTGGAGTGTGGATCGGTTCACCCGGGAAGGGATTTATGCCGCCTTCAACTACTTTAAGACCCTGGACCGGTATGGGGTCCGGTTCGAGTCCTATAAAGAAGAGTTCCTGAACACCCAGGATGATATGCTCCGGGATATGTTGTTGGCGTTTATGTCCTATTTTGCCGAATTGGAAGCCAAGAAGATTAGCGAGCGGACCAAAGCCGGGTTGGCGCGGGCGAAAGCCCAGGGGGTGCGGATCGGCCGGCCCTCCAAGAAGGCGGCCTATCTGGAGGCCGTGTTGGAGCAGCATCACAAGGGCTGGTCCGCGTACCGGATTAGCCGGGAGTTGGGGCTGGCGTACAACACCGTCCGCAAGTACCTGCGGGAGGCGGGGGTGAACGACGACTGAACCAGGGGGCCGCCAACGTGCAGACGGGGAGATTACGCGCTTTACAATCGAGGGGTGATCGGGTACACTATGCGGCATGGCGTCCAATAATTCGACACCCACCAAGAAGGTCCGCTATCAGTATATCCCGCCCCGTGCGGTGCTGACCCACCCGACCCTCCTGAAAGCCGTCCGATCCCGGAAGAGCCCCGGCGAAGCGGTTCGGGATTGGAATGCCCGGCTGGAGGTGCTCCGGCAGGTGTATTGCCTGCTCCGGGACGAACAACAGGTCCCGCCGGATCAGGTGCTGCCCCGGCTGCAGCAGATCTTTTTGGACCCGTTGGACCGCCGCCGGAGTACCTGGTATCGGACCGTGCACACTCTGTTAGGGTTGGCGCACTATCTGGAAACCGGCGCCGACCACGTGCCATTGAACCGCCTGCCGCTCTGGGCGTTCGACGTGCCGGTGACCGCGGTGGCGTCGCTGGTCCGGCACGCACTGACCTGTCCACTTGAGAAGGTAGACGGACGCAGCCGCCGGGTCGCCACATATACTCTGGTGGGGGCCTATCTGTGGCATCAGAGCATGGCGGACGCGGGGGGCACCCGGACCAAGTGGATCTATGGGACCCGGGCCATCTATGAGTCCGCGGGGTTCAAACAACCGCCGAAACCGCGGGCTAATGGAGAGACATTTCTCACGCATGCGCGTGAGGACTTTCAGCTCTCAGTTGAATTTGATACAGACCATAAGGGATCGCAGGCGTTTCGTACCGCATCGCAGAGCCCGCGTCAACACACCGGCTATCTCACCAAAGTCCGCTTCACCTGGCCCGATCACCTCCCCCTCGACACGTGCTCGGTCACCGACATGAAGGCCCACCGGATTCCGGAGCAGACGCACCAGTTTCCTCCGCTCGAAATCCCTGACCGGGTGCGCACCCAGTTGTGGCGGCATCAATGGTACCACCCGACGATGTCCTATCAGGCCCCCCATCCCCAGTGTCCGTTGGTCCTCTGGGATGCCGCGGACCGCATCACCATCCCCATCATCCCGGGCATTGTCCCCATGCTGCTCACCACTCTCATCCCGTTCCCGGCCCTCTATCGCTGGGCCCAAGCGGGAGGCATTCGCCGGCCGAACAATAGTTTGTTCCCGACCCTCTGGGAGCAGGCCGCCGGCTTTCTGGATCAACTGGATCAGCAACTCGCCTATCCACCCCTGCGGGCCGAGCCGGGCAGGCGGCAGTTCGAAGAACATCTGGCCGGCTTTCCCCTCGCACAATACGACATCATGCAGCGGGGCCTCCCGATTGACCTGGCGGTACTCCGGGCGTGTTATCACCGGGAACAACAGCGGCAACCCGAGCACACGAACCTGGCCGGTGAACACGCCCGGATTCGACGGAATGTGCAGCGCAACGGGGGCCTCTATCAGGGGGTCCATCGCTTGCTGTCCAAATCGGGCCGGATCCATACCCGCCAGACGAATATCCAGGGACTCCCGAAGTATTATCGCCCGGCGGTGCGCGTGCCAGATTTCATGCAGTTGATCGCCATGGATGTGGTGTCACATGATGCGTCGGTCCTCTTCAATATCGCCCAGGATGCTGCGGGGCTCCAGCGGTTGCACCACCCCTTTGACCCGCTGCCCGGCCAATCGGCGGCCGATCCGCCACGGTGGTATGACCCCTATTATGATATTGCCGCCACGGCCTATCCAGGGACCATACTGACTCCCGCGTTGCGCCAGCGGGTGAAGGCGGTGTTCAACCCCTGGTTGTATGGCATGCGAATCCCGGACCTGGCGGAGGACGTGGGGTTGGCCGAGGGGACGGTGGAGACCATCCGGGATGCCATTCAGCACACCTTTCCGGGCCTGGTCGCTTGGTTGCGGGCGCTGGAACGCGCCGTGTGGCGGCACTGGACCATTCCGGCCGCTCTGAACCCCTTGGGGCGGGACGCCATTCCCATGCCCCGGCAGTTTAAACGCCGGGTGGCCCCGATGTTCTTGATCCAGCGCGTGGGATCCAGCCTCCTGAAACAGACGGTGAACTATCTGGAAATCGAGAGTCAGGAACCCGTCCAGGTACTGGAGACCGTGCATGACAGTATCCTCTGCATCACCGAAAAACAGACCACGCCTTTGGCAGAAACGGTCATGCTGGACGCCATGCATCGGGCGCTCCAGCGTCCGGCGCATGCCGCGCTGACGGTCCTGAATGTCACCCTCGGGCACGCCCAGGACTGGGCGACGGCCGACGCAACCGCGGAGAAGATTGTCCTCACTCCGGATGCCCCACCCCGGAATCTGTTCGCCACGGAGCAGAACCCGCCGGGGTAATGCCGGGACCCGGAGGGCACGCCTTGGACAGACAGAACCTGCGAGGGACACAGTGCCCGGACCAACGGATCGTCCGGACGGATAGGCACTCCGGGGGACGCTGCGGCCATCTGGTGCATGACGTGAAGCGGGTCCTCACAACGTGTCGAGCATCGGGGAGCCAGGGAAACCCCAACGGGGCCAGTTCGGGACGGAGTGTCCACCGAACGATACGGGATGTCGGTGGAGAAAGACCGCCGGGACCATCCGTACCACCGAGGGATCCGGTAGCCTCCGCATGGGTGATTGGGCTGCGCTTCCACCCCCACCAACGATCCCGCACGATCTCCATCGTATGGATGGTCATCTGTGGACGCCAACTTTCCATCCACCACAGTGATATCGCTGTGCCTCGGGCGATGGGAGACGGAGGCCGTGCGGCACCTCATCAGCAGCCGAGCCATTCGGGCACGCTCTTGTCCGTGGAGGGGCGATATCACGGACGAGCGGGTGCGGTACCACAGAGCTCGGGAGGTAGGTGGATCCCCCCACCCGGTATGCAGTGTCCTATCTCCATGCACTGATCTTATACAGGTCCTCAGAGTGACCAGGAGGAGATTTCCGGTCCCATTCGGGTATCGGGCGGCAACTCTTTCGTTTGGCACGCAGCCAATACAAGCAAGTTCAGCCCCGCTCGGTGGAAACGCACGCCAGGAAGGCACGGATGACAGACGACAAACGGCATGTGTCACCAAAACCTCTCTCGTGAACGCCGGGATTCACAAGACCGGCCGGGTTGAAAATCCCTGACAGTCTGAGCACGGGGAACACTAATCGGTCTGTTCCGTCGAGAGAGGCGGTCACCCCTGCCGGTCGTACCAAGCACCTCGGCAAGAACCTCTCAGGCCCTGCGCATGCCACACCAGGCGCCTGGGCACACACCATCCAAGGGATTGCTCGTCTGTCAGCGAGCGGGGGACTCAGGCTGTGGACACGCCACAGCAAGGCCAATGGCCAGTGCCCTATGGACTCTCGCACCAGCCGGGCATGACCTCCGAAACAGATTATAATGCAGAGACACATGAATCATTCCCGATGTGAACACCTTGGTGATAGCCACCCATGGCCAGCAGGCCGCCCCGACGACCAGCACGACCGGCACCCCCAAATCCGGCAGAACCCACGCACCTCACTCCCGGGGAAGCAGACGCCACATACCGGCACGGCCCCCGAAACGGGCCAGCCCCCACCAACCCAACAGAGGGGCCGCACAAGCGGATGATACCTATCCAGCGGACAGGCAAACCCCACCGACCCGACCGTGGAAGCTCCCGAAATGACGGAGTTCGAACTGGCACCCCGCCAACCAGTCCAGTGGGGTGAGTGGTATATAAGAACGGAATAACTTGCAGGTCTCCTGGAACTCTTGCCACGCAAGGGATAGATGACTTCTCTCCACAGACGGGCAAGATCTGCTGGGCAGAGACAGGCGCAGGTATCGGTGGGCCATCCCGGACGCGGTCTCCCTTTAGCAACCGGCCGTGCCTAGTGAGCCCTCCTAGGACGATTAGCACCACCAAGCATGTCCCCCACAACACGACAATCGCTAGCCACTCAACCCACCACCAAAGATGGTTGCCCTCCACCCATCATGAGCTCCAGCCAATGTACAAACACCCACTCTTCTGAACAGGCAGTCTGCACGAAACCGTACCGATGGGCGCACAGAAAAGGACGGAGCCGCAACCGACACCACAACAATCAGTCCAGTGGGGGAGTGGTATATAGGAACGGAATAACTGGCAGGTCTTCGGAAACCCTTGGCTCGTAAGAGATAGCAGGAGTACTCACTATGGACGGGCACGACCCACCTGAGCTGACACGGGTACATGTGAGGCACTCTCCCCTGCCGCCGCGAGCTCCCTTTGACAGCCAACCATACCCGACTGACCGCCCCGACCGTTGTACTTCCCCGAGCCGACCAGCAAATCGAATACATACCACTCAAAAATGACGGTGCTGGTCACCCAGGCAGCCACCAATGAGGGGAGACTCACACCAAACGAAACAGCCCAAACTCAACCCAAGCGGAGGCCGCCCCTAAAAAAAACGGAGCCGCAACCGACACCACGCCAATCAGTCCAGTGGGGGGGGGAGGGGTATATAAGAACGGAATAACTTGCAAGTCTCTAAATATTCCCATTGGATACAGTAGAGAGAGGTAATAAGGGAGTATTCACCTACGAATTCAACTCGAGGCACCTGATTGTGTCTGATGAAAAAGATCCTGTGCTGGAAAATTTCGGATTGAGCCGCGGTTTTTCATCCGTCCGTAACACAGCCAGAACGAGGAAAAGATCCTGTCATGCCAGAAGATGCGTATCAAATGATGGGAAGCGGGCTGGTTTCGCAAGGGCAGTAATCTATCAGGAGCAAAAGGAACGATCGGGCACGTCAGTAGGTATTTTCCACCCCGCGGGGTGGAAAAATTTTGTTTTCTTTTATCAGTTTATGTGAAGGTGGCTTTATAGACATGGTGACCGATGATAAATGCATCCGAACAGAAAGGCTGCTATTGCTCGGTTATGTCAAGGATGGTTCACAAATTGAGATGAAATGCAGTTGCTTACCCCTCAATTTAACTTTCTTTTGTAGATGTTCCGTTAGAGTTCTCTGAATTGTTACTAGGAGATTTGGAAAATTCAGCTATGTTGAGGTATTATGGCAATCATAGGCAAATCCAAGGTACAAGAGCATCTTGTGGATCCAGTTTATACCATCCAGATTCCCATGAGATACGGTGAAGAATGGTCATCATTTCTTCTCGCGTCCTCTGGGCTTCCTCTAGATGAGATGGGCCTGCAGTCGGTTGTACAAGCTATTTAGGTCCTCACGAAGTTGTTTATGGCGTTGCAAACTCAATTGGCTGCATATGAGCTGATACAGGAAAAAGGTACTCTATTTGATGCCATGGAGAGTCTGATTCAAGTAATTTCGTAACTTGAAATAAATTGCAGGTTATCTTCGTAGTGCAATAAGACTCCACAACTCGATATCTCGGACCAATGAAGTAGTGTTTCTAAATATGAATCGATGTATCTAATACGAAAACATTTGACAATTTTTTAAAGAAACCAATAGTACATGAAGGTTTGTTGATGCGATTATTTATGGATGAGCTCAATAACTCAAGAATCTTTAAATAACTGAGACCACTATAAAAACCACAAATTACACAGCTTGCCCCGATCCATCTATTGGAACTCATTAAGTAAAAAAGACTTTCTTCGAAAAACTTTTGGTTATTCCAATATAACCCCTAACCTTAAACTTTATTCACGATCAACGATGTACACACCTAAACACATAGAACAAATCAAGACACTTTTTGATCTTTTGATTCAAGTCAGGAAAAAGAGCCATCTCATCAAAAAATTACAAGTGCTCGCTTCGGCGGACCTGCAACGCGCCAAATTGTTCCATCCTACCACTCGTCCGCCTTACCGTTCGATCTCTATCATCAAGTATGATCATTGGAAACAAACCCAAGGGTATAAGTGCAACTCCTGCCAAAAAACCTTCAATGGCGCTACGGGTTCCCTTCAGTATCACCTCTAGAAGCTACAGCAGTTTGCAGCTTACATCCAACTAATGACCGAGCAGTATGATCCTTTTCACGAAATCGTCCAAAAGTTGAATGTCGATGTAAGCCACTTTTGACTGGCGCTATAAAATTTTAACCAGGTTCAAGAAACACGATACCATCTCCAGTGGCATCCCGGAGATAGATGATCTGAGATTTTTGCATAGTCAAAAAGGCCGAAAATGACTTCGGTATTCCAGAGAGAGTTGGGGCTCCAGACGACCGGGTGATAACACCTTCCAAATCAAATTATTGGTGACGGCTGATAAAAATTTTCATCTGGATAAGTTGGTGGTACGACTTGGCCGACTAAAAAATCCGAGATTGAAAAGAGTATTGGCACCAAGTGATCTGCTGACTGTATCTTGGTATCAGATAAGCATCGTAGCATTGCCGCCTTTGCCGCGGCCCATTCCCTGCTCCATGTCTCGTCTCAGGCCCGCGAACCTTCCGCCGGAGGCGCCTATCATATCTAACAGGTCAATAACGTAGTCTCCCGGTTTAAAGTCCTAATCAATCATCGGTTGCGTGGTGTGTCAACGAAATACTTGCAAAGCTATGCCAACGGGTTTGCCTTTCAAGAACGGTACAAAATGCAGGAAAACCTCCCCCGCATCCTGGAGAGAGAACTCCATGCCGTGATCGCCGAGCATTGGTACCTCTTTGCGAATATTGAACGGATTTATAAGCAGTTCATTCAAAACCACTCTGTTCGGACGTACCGCTGTCCGACAAAGCGCGCCTGGAAGAGGTCATGTATCAAGCCGGAATTCTTGAATGGATTCGCTTATATATAGCGACTAACAGTTTAAAAAAGAGCCAAAAAATTTCAACCACCGATTTTGTTAAATAGTCAACCTCAGCCTGGTTTTCGCTCCTCTTGAGGCGAATTATGTCTGCTATATTTGGTCGGGTTTTCGTCAAGTGATATCTGTCTGATGGTTTTTTTAGTGTAATACTAAAAAATGTCTTGAAAATTGTTAACTACTTATTTAATGTATGATCGAAAACGATAACGGAAAGGATTACAATCTTATACTTTCCTTATTCTGGTTTCCATACTAGGTTTTTGGATAGGTTTACGATATTACATTTTACATATCATGAAGATGAGTTCTGAAATGATGGGATACTTTCATGAAGTCGGGAGGACAGATGGAAAGATGGATAGATTCCAACTTTCCATGGGTTACGCGAGGAATCCATACCTGTGGAGGCATGTATTTGGTTCAGATACAGTGGAATCGTTCAGGGCAGAATAACGCTGGCTGGTGGTCGAGATTGTCAAATTTTTCCGAACCGATGTCGCTCCGGTCGTCTCGTAGAAACCCTGGAGACTTTTGCGTTTATGGAAGCACGGATGAATACAGGAACTGCGAGTCGGTTTGATTGATTTGAAGGGTTTATTGGCAGAGGACATATGGCAAGCGAGGGATTTGAATTTATAAAACGACGCTAGGAATTTTCGGCATGGAGATGCGGGAATCATTTACACCATTATGGATAAGATGTATCTGATTGCACTAAGGCATGCTAAATACTTCCTCCAGTAATCTCTGTATATAGAGGCCGGCTTACCTACTTCCTTATCTAGAATGAGTACTGCACTAATCAAGTAGGAATATAAGCATGAATAATCTTGCTGGGAGAAACTATAACACTAATCAGGAAGCCTATCGTAAGAGTGCCTGAAGAGCCATAGTATAATAGTAGAGATGAATTTTCCTGAAATTAGAAAACTTTCTAAGAAAAGACGAAAGGAAATTTACATGGAAAGAAGACGATTTTTGGAAACTTCCGGGATAACGCTTGCCGGAGTATTTATGGCCCAACCTGTGTCCTCTATGGTACTCAGCAGAAACCAGAGCGATAAACTTCGCTTAGCGATAGTGGGAACGGGACATCGTGGTACGGGTATGTGGGGAAAACCGGTAGTCGAGGTATATAGTGATCGAGTTGAGTTTGTGGGGCTCTGCGATATCAACGAAGGTCGGGTACAATGGGCGCAAAAATATATGGAGGTGGATTGTCCTGTGTATACGGACTTCGATAAAATGATTAATGAAACGAATCCTGATAAAGTGGTCGTTACCGTGCCGGATTATTTGCATGCCCCTTATACAATCCGGGCCATGGAGTTAGGATGTGATGTTATCTGTGAAAAACCTATGACCGTAAACGAAGAGCAAGCTCAGGCAGTGAGAGATACTGAAAAGAAAACCGGACGGCATGTTCGAGTTACCTTTAATGCTCGTTATGGTGCTCCGACTATGAAGTTCAAGGAGCTACTTCTCGAAAACCGGGTCGGCAAAATTCTTTCTGTGAACTTTGATGAGTATCTGAATATTGATCATGGTGCATCTTACTTTCGAAGATGGCATCGATTACGTGAAAAATCGGGTACTTTGCTCATGCAAAAGTCGTCCCACCATTTCGATCAGTTGAAATGGTGGTTGCAGACCGATCCGGAAGAGGTATTCGGATTCGGCTCTCTTCATTTCTACGGCGATCAAAATAATCCATTTAATTATATCAATTGTCGACCCTGTCCATATAAGAAGAAATGCGACTTTTACTGGGATATTACCAAGAACAAGCACTTCATGGACATGTATGTGACAAATGAGAAATATGATGGATACTTCAGAGATGGATGTGTGTATCGCTCAGATGTGGATATCTATGACTCACACAATGCTGTGATAAAATACAAGAATGGGATTCAGGTAAATTATTCGATGACCACATATTCGCCTTACGAGGGGCAGCGTATTGCCTTCAACGGAACAAAGGGGCGTATGGAAGCCTGGTTGCATTTCAAGCAACCCTGGCCTATCAAAGATTATTCGGAAATCCGCATTACCGATAATTTCGGAAAAACCGAAGTAATAAAGGTCAAAGAGAGAGAGGGGATGCATGGAGGGGCTGATTCATTATTGAAAAAACAGGTTTTTGTCCCTGTTACTCCAGATCCTTTAGGGCAGTCAGCAGGAACGAGGGCTGGTACCCTGTCTGCTTTGATCGGGATTGCAGCCCGCAAGAGTATGGAGGAAGGGAGGCCGATGAAAATTGCAGAATTAACAGATATCCCACTGCAAGAGAGCCTTTCCTGAGCCGAATACGCTTAGTGATCGAAAGTATGAAGGTTAAGGGGGGTAAAATGGGGTTTATTTTAATCAAAGAATTCCCCGATGCTTGCGTCGCGAGTTAGTTTTGGTGTTTGTTGTCAAAGAAATTCCAGTGGTGAAACCACAAAATTAGCTAAATACTTCGTTGCTCTGCTGCGAGGATAGTCAATTTTGAGGAATTTCTTTATTTAAATACATTTTACCTCCTTAACATGGCGTAATAAAGGGAATAGGATTATAAAAACTCGATATATCGTAACTCTAATGACTTTCTGGATTAAGTCCACCGATCCCAATCTGCAACGTGAAAGGTTTACGTACTACTGCCAAGATTTCATCAGAATGTGATTTGCATATGAAACAGTTCGACGATTGAAGTATTCTGATAATAAGAGTTCTGCAAAATATAATGCTCTATTTATTAATAGAGCGGTCTAGAGGGTGCATTGTCGAAATTAGTTGTCCAGTATCACTACTGTCCCGTTAAACGAAAAATGAAAAATAAATTTGTTGATATTATTGGGGTTACAGTCGATAAAGAGACAAATTTAATTTCTAATCGAAAAATGATTTACTCTTCCTAACCTGCAATATATCAATGCGTTACACAAATTAATGAATTTTAAATGGGACACTACTGGTCCAGTATATATCATTTATTTTAATACGAACAATCAATATAAATATCTTGTGCCCACAAATCGATAGACGAAGGGACAACAATTTATAAAAGGTAGCCTCTGGAAAAAGGTAGTCACAGGGCTAGCGGCAGTCGGTCCAGGATTATTCCTAATCGGGTATAATATTGGGACCGGTAGTGTGGTAACTATGGCAAAAGCCGGGGCAGAGTATGGGATGGTGTTGCTCTGGGCTGTAGCTTTGTCTTGTGTTTTTACATATGTTCTCATGGTGGCTTATGGGAAAGTTACCATTGTCACCGGGAAAACCGCGTTGAATAATTTCAGATATCACGTTCAGAAGTATAAAATTGGCTTTATTTTAGCCATCTATGTGATGATTGCCTTGATTTTTGGAGAACTCCTCTCTTTGTTAGGAATTGTGGGGATTGTCACTGAACTTCTCCAAGAGGGTACCCGACTTTTATTCGGTGGAAAGGGACTCGATACATTCTGGCTTACCGTCCTACTAGTTATTGGTCTTATTTACTTATTTTGGTCGGGGGAATACCGTTTGTTTGAGAGGATTCTTACCTATCTCGTGATTTTTATGGCTTTATCGTTTATCCTGGTCTTCTTTCTGGTGAAACCGGATTTGGGCGTTATTTTTCAGGGGCTGATACCCAGAATTCCAAATGTTCCGGGAGCTATGGGGTTGGTTGCAGCGATGGCAGGGACAACAGTATCGGCAGCGGTTTTTATCATTCGAAGTACGGTGGTGGCCGAAAAAGGGTGGGCGCTGAACGATTTGGATGGTGAAAGGAAGGACGCAGCTGTTTCAGCAGGAATGATGTTTTTTTTGAGCGCGGTCATTATGGCCGTAGCGGCAGGTACCCTGCATATAATGGGATTAAAATTGACAAATACGGTCGAATTGATCAGCTTGTTCGAACCGCTGGGTGGTAAAGTGGCCGCCTTTATACTCATCCTTGGAATCTGCGCAGCGGGCATTTCTACAATTTTTCCGATCGTCCTAATTGCTCCTTGGCTGGTGGCCGATTTTACCGGCAGGCCTCGAGATATAAAATCCCCTATGTTTAGGATTATGGGGTTGGGTGGCATCATGCTGGCGTTTGTGACACAAGTCATCGCACAGCGCCCGCCTGCCGTAATGATTTTTGCCCAAGCCTTCCAAGCTGTGATATTGCCTGCTGTGGTGTTGCCAATTATTTATTTGATCAACAAGAAAAGTGTGATGCGCGAGTATACTGCCAAAGTGAAAATGAATGTCATGCTGTTAGCTACACTAGCGTTTGGCCTGATTACTTCGTATCTCGCGATCACAGAAGTACTTCGTTAAAGAGAAAACAATAAGATTATTTTCAAGCAATATGAACGGTTTTAACTTGCAAATTCCCTGGGGCTTGCCCCAGGGTCACCGATTATCTGTTTGAAGGGGGAGGGGGGAGTTGGTATCTTGTTGACATGAGTCCCTTAGGCGAAGTCAAGAAGGGTTATCATTGTGCCTATCAGATCCACTACCATCTCGTGTTTCCGGTGAAATATCGCAAGGCCCTATTAGACCGAGAGGTGGAACAAATTGTTACCGAGACGGCGCGCGGGATTATGGAGCGGTATGACATTGAGATGGAGGCCTTGGGGATGGATCGCGATCATCTCCACGTGCTCTGTGGAGCGCATCCCAAGCATGCTCCAGGGGACCTCGTGCGGATCTTCAAGAGCATCACTGACCGGCAGATTTTCCAGCGCAAGCCTGCCATCAAGATGGAATTATGGGGAGGGGAATTTTGGTCGGATGGTTACTATGCGGCGACGGTGGGCGAACGCGGCAACTGGGAGGTGGTGGAAGCATATGTGCAGCAGCAAGGGAAGCCGAAAGAGGAACTCACGCAGTTAGAATGAACTCCCCTGTGGCTTGCCACAGGGGAGTTCATTACGTATTTAGATGATCTGAACAACCTCATTGACTGGGAGCCCATTCGGGATCTTCTGCAATTGTTCAAAGGCTTGTTGTTGCGAGTACGGTATAATCTGAGCGATCCTGGGTTAGAGGAGGCCCTCAATGATCGCTTGTCTTTTCAGCGGTTTCTGGGGGATCTCCTTGAAGGAACCCATCCCGGATGAAACCAGCTTTTGGCTGTTCCGGAATCGGTTGTAGGAGACCGGTGTCCTGACAGCGGTGTTTGCTGCCTTGCAGGCGCAATTGGATGACCACGAGTGTGATCATGGAGAAAGGGACGCTCATCGATGCCTCCATTAAACCGGCCTCGTCTCGCCCACTCTACGGACCGACCGGCAGACGGGCGAGTCTCTCCCGAGCCGAGATCCCGATGCCACCTTTATGAATAAGCGCGGGAAATCGACCTTCGGGTATCAAGTACATATTGGCGTGGACCTGGAGTCCGACCTGAACAAAACCATCACCCTGACGCCCGCCCATGTGCATGTCTCTACCGAATTTGACCACTTCCTCACGAGAGAAGGACAGAGTATGTTTGCCGATAAGGCCTATTCGAAGGCGGAGCGGAAGCGCCAATTACGATCCGATGGCGTCCTCTGCGGGATTCTCGGCAAAGGCTACCTGAATTGCAATCGGGTGGGGCGAATCTTTCCGTCTTGGGTGAAGGATTATGGGTATCTGAAGACCCGGTATATCACCCTGGCCCCAGATGCTCCGCTTTAGTATTGCCTTTAATCTGAAGCAGGCGCTGAAATTACTGGTACTTGACCCGGCCTAAATTGGGGGGAGCGGTACGCCCAATCGGGCTGAATCCAGCCTGATTGGGACGAAATCCTAAGCTATATGTCGCGTTCTTTGACAAGAGAACCTGAGAATTGACCAGTGAATACGGTCGTGCCAGAAAGTTGGTATTAAATCAGGGAACTCCTTAAATTGAATTTGACTTTTGGGAGTTATTCCAAGCAAAATTGATCAGGAGGACACTTCATGAACATCAACTATCAATTTTTTTCCAAAGATCAATTGACAGACGATCAGATGTTCACTTACAGGATCGACCCTCTGCTCCCAGGTGAAATCGATGGTGTGATCACCGATTTGATTTCCGTAAAAGGACCGGCCGAAATCCAGGAGCCAAGCCGGAACGATATTATTGATGTAATTCTGACCCTGGATGGTGCTGCTAACATTTCCATGAGCACAGGTGAGTACAAATCCCGGACTAACTCTGTTGTCCGTATTCCTTATGAAAGTGGTTATGTCCTCCGGGTAGAGGGAAAGCATGATTTCTGTTGCCTACGAATTCGAAAATCCCTGGAGGAACGAGATCGAGAGGTTATCGAGAAGGAGCAGGTAAAATATATCAGTCACTACGCTCAGCCATTATCAGAGTGCAAAACATATAAGGAAGATATTAAGAGCCGGAAGACTACCAACCGGATGATCCTACCTGAGGCAAAGGTGCCTCGGTTGGTTATAGGATCAGTGGAAACCAAAGGACCGGATGCTGTGGAAGCTCACGAACACCCAATGCTGGATCAGCTATTCCTGGGCCTCGATGACTGTATGTGCACCATCCACGCTGACGGTGTCCAGGCAGTACTGCGAGAGTATACTTTACTCCACATTCCGCTGGGATCACGTCACCATGCCGAAGTGGCAACGGGAGATTTGCTCTCCTACATCT
>Ga0102944_1000334_pt1 | contig 37059 bp, 39 predicted proteins | sample SalPonD_shore_MG_FD_78172 | JGI IMG/M metagenome (GOLD analysis project Ga0102944, IMG submission 78172) | Salt pond soil microbial communities from South San Francisco under conditions of wetland restoration - Salt Pond MetaG... | ecosystem: Environmental > Aquatic > Marine > Intertidal zone >... | reverse complement strand
GGCCTGCGCGGGCGCACCGGGTACGAGCTGGTTGAACAGACTGGATTCGCGCTTGTAGAAGCCTTCGGTGTGGAACGACTCGTCCAGGCCGAAAAGCTCGTAGTCCAGGTGGTGGCAGAGCTCGTGCAGCAGGGTTCGCAGATAGGTGCGGAAGGCGACGACGCGGCGCTGCTTGGCGGTGAGCATCCACACGCTGATACGGGCGGCGCGATTTCCGTCCACGGGTTCGTAGAGCCCGTGCAGCTCACTGTCGGCGTCGTGCGGCCGGCTGGTGAGCACGCGCAGTCGAACCGCCGGCGCGCCCAGCTGGGCGGTGATGGCATCGACCAGGGCCTGACTGGCGACGTGCACGCTCGCCCGCTCCCCACCGCGCAGTGCCTCGGCAATCGCACTCGCGCGCGGCTGCAACGCGGTCGCGTCGGTCAGCGAAATCGCCGTGCAGGCGTCGCTCTTGCGGTAGGTGCGCCGTTGGGCGGCATTGAGGCGGTTATAGTAGGCGAAGACCATCGCGTAGGTGCCGGGCCGTTGCGCGTCTGATTCGACCCGGAGTATCCGATGAGGGCTCGTGGTTGGCAAGCGGGTTTTGTACGGCCGTACGGCATCGCCCCTGCGCACCTTTTCCCGAAAACGGGGGGCGGGCTGTCAGTGGGTCGGGGCAAGCTGGTGCAGGGCGCGCCGGTAGTCGTCAAAGGCGCCGGCCAGGTGCAGGAACACGTCGTCGAGCTCGTAGGCGCGCGCCATCTGATGGTCCGATGCGCGCTCGAAATAGGCGCGCCCGAAGTCGCTGTAGAATTTCAGGTCCACGCTGCGCCGTCCATAGCGATGGCGATGGCGAATCCAATCGGCGAATAGGCCGCTCAGGTAGAGTGAATAGTTGCCGATATGGGAATAGATCAGGAAGCGGCGCCTGGGGTCGGCCCGTTCGGCCTCCTCGATCATCTCCCACAGGTAGACGAAGGCGCGCTGCTCGTGTGCCTGGAATCGATGCATGCGATCGGAATGAATAAATACGCACAACAGGTTCGCAACGTAGTTGATGGCCTTGCGCTCGATGGCGCTGCGCCGGGGCGCCGGCAGGGCTCGACGCAGTACCGCGTTGAAGAACAAAAAGGGCGAGACCCGCAGCAGCAGCTCGCGGCTGCCAAGCAGCGAGTCGAGGACGAAGTCGCTTTCCAGCATCGACTCGAGCGTCGAGGGAAATTGATTGACGGCCTCTGCGATTTCCTTGAAGTCGCGTCCCGGCAGCGGGAAGTTGTCCATCAGGAACTGCAGGTCGGCCTCGCTGAGGGCGCTGGTATCCGTGCGGGCAAAGTCGGGTCGGGACATCGTTACATCTCCCTCCTCACCGTGGCGTCGTTGCCGCGACGCCTTACGAGAAGATCATCGGCCTGCGGGCGGTGTCCTTTAGGCCGTCCCTTGTTGTTTACAGCAGCTCGCTCGGGAATGCCAGTGTCCCGTTGCAGCCTTGCGCCCGCGCGGCGCCACCATCCAGGATCACTCTATGAGCCGAGATGAACCGTATAGCGCGGTGCCCGGACCAGACGCGCTGGCCTCCCATACCTGGGACGTCCTGGAGGACCGCGTCCTGGCACTGTTAGGGGATTGTCCAGGCGGCATCGGCGAGTATGAACTGCTCAAGCGTCTCCAGGCCGAGGACGTGGCGCCATTCACCACGCTTGCCTTCGACGACAGTCTTGCCCTGTTTCGCCATCACTTCGTGCTGTATCACGTGCTCTATCGCATCGCCGACCGCCTGGCACGCGAGCGCATAGGCACGTTGGACATCGACCCGTTGTGTATCCGTCTGCGCCGCGCGACCCCGGCCTCGACGTCGCTGCCGCACGACCACGACCCCCTGCGCCGCTATTACAGCGACCTCGAAAACCTGGCCGCGATGGACCGCGCGGCACTGCGAGACATGTTGGGACGCTTCTGGAGCGGTCACGAGGCCCGCGCCGGGCGCAGCGAGGCACTGGCGGTGCTCGGACTGAGCGACCCCGTCAGCGACGCCGACATCAAACGCCGTTACCGCCGCCTTGCGCAGGACTGTCACCCCGATCGCGGTGGCGACACCGAGCGCCTGCAGGCACTCAACGCCGCAATGGCGACGCTCGCGCGCGTCGGCCGCGGCTGAACGGCATTCGTATCCCTTGGCCTGTTTTACCGACCTGGTCCTGCTCGCCATGCTGGTGCTGGCCAACGGGGCACCGGTGGCGCTACAGGCGGGCTGCGGGCACCGCTGTGCGTGGACACTGGACGACCTGCTGCGCCCGGCGCTCGGACCTCAGACCGTTGTCTTTGGCCACCACAAGACCCTGCGCGGAATTGGCGCCGCCGTCGTCGCCTCGACGGCGGTCGCTTGGGCGGTCGACTGGCCGCTGTGGCTCGGCGCGTTGGTCGGTACGCTGGCGATGCTGGGCGATCTGGGCTCCAGCGCCTGGAAGCGGCGCCGAGGTGTCGCGCCGGGTGGTCCGGTGCCGGGCGTGGATCAGATCCCCGAGTCCCTGTTGCCCATGCTCGGGGCCGCCTGCTTTTTGTCGTTGGGCCCGGCCGATATCGCGGCGATCGTTGCCGGCTTTTGCGTACTGGAATGGCTGCTGACGTCGTTGTGGCAGCGCGGCCGGCAATGAATGCCGCCTGTGCGAGTACCTGGCCGATAATGCCCAGACCAGCGCGAGGATCGCCCGGGCGAGCGAGGTGCCGAGCAGTGCGTCGGAGAATTCGGCACTCTCAATACGCTCGAGTGGCGCACCGGTCTTGGCGGGTTCATGCGCTGCCGTCCCGATAGGTTACGTCTTTACTAGATGATGCGCTGGAGCTGCCCAGGGCCGTTGAGGGATCGGTGAGTGATTTGTGACGGCGTTGTCCGCGGCGATCAGTCGACCAGGGCCTGCATGTGGGCACAGAGCTGGCGCAGGATTTCCAGTCGCGCGAATTTCTTGTCGTTGCCGGCGATCAGGGACCAGGGTGCATGGATTGTGCTGGTATGTTCGACCATGTCATTGACCGCGAGCTTGTACTCATCCCATTTTTGTCGATTGCGCCAGTCCTCGGGGCCGATCTTGTGGCGTTTCCAGGGGGTGCGCTCGCGCAGGTGGAAACGGCGCAGTTGTTCATCGGGATCGATGTGTATCCAGAATTTGGCCAACGCGATCCCGTGCTCGCAGAGCTGTTCTTCGAAATCGGTGATCTCCCGATAGGCGCGCGACCATTCATCGCGTTCGGCATAGCCCTCGACCCGCTCGACCAAAACCCGCCCGTACCAGGACCGGTCGTAGAGCGTGACATAGCCGGCGCGAGGCAGGTGGCGCCAGAAGCGCCAGAGGTAGTGATGGGCGCGCTCTTCGTCCGTCGGGGCGCCGACGGAGATCACGTTGTACAGCCGCGCATCGATCTGCGCCGTCGCGCGGCGAATGGCCCCGCCCTTGCCGGCCGCGTCCCAGCCCTCGAACACCGCGACAGTCGAGCGCCGCATTTCCCACGCGCGCCACGTCAGTCGATTGAGCTCATCCTGGTAGTCGCGCAGGCGTGCGTGGTAGCTGCCCTCGTCGGCGCGGCGGGCGAGGTCGATGTGATCCAGGACGGTCAACGGTGCGGCGTCGTGGTCCTCTGCAATTTCGGCGGTCGCGGGCGCGGCGGGGGGCGGGGCCGCAGGTGTGCCCAGGCGCCGCTGCATCGCCGTCAACAGCGCACGGCCCATCGTCAGGTCGCGATACCGGCGGTCGTTCGCCTCGATCAGGTGCCAGGGGCAGGCGCCGTCGGTCAGGCGGATGGCACGTTCGGCGCTGCGGATAAATTCGTCGTAGTGTTTGGCGTAGCGTTTTTCGTGGCGATTTAGCCCGCGGCGCCGAGAGCCCCGTTTGGCGAATTGCTTGAACCGTTTGGCCTGTTCCTCGCGTGAGAGGTGAAACCAGAATTTGACGATGAGCGCGCCGTCATCGGTGAGCATGCGCTCCAGGGCGTTGACGCGCCCGAGCCGGCGCTCGAGCGCGTTGTCGTCGAGCCGGCCGGCGACGTGCGCGTCGATGGCTTCGGAATACCACGCCCCGAACAGCACAGCGACGGTCCCGCGGGGGGGCAGTGTGCGCCAGAATCGCCAATACCGCGGGCGTTCGCGTTCCTCGTCGGTTTCGTCCCAAAAGGCGTGAGTGCGCACGCCGCGGCTGTCCAGCCACTCGTTGAGGCGGTTCACGACGTAACCCTTGCCGGCGCCTTCGACCCCGGCGATGACGAGAATTACGGGGACTTGCGCACGTTCGGCCTCGCGCTGGGCCGCGAGCAGCTCGGTGCGCAGCGCCGGCACCTGTTCGGCGAACTGCGCCTTGGAGACCTTGCGTCCCAGTTCGACGGCCTCGAACATTACGATTTCCGGTCCCCGCCGCCGGAACGCGGTCTGTGTTCGGTTTGCGCCGGCTCGGCGTCGGCGTCGGTGCGGGGTTTGTCCTGTTTGGTGCCGAACCACACCACGACGTCGCCGGGGCGCGGCTTGGCGCTGTAGTCCGGCGAGAGAAACAGCACCTCCTCGTTGCCGCGCACCAGGGCCACCGCAATGGCGCCTTCGGGACAGGCCGCCATGCAGTCGTCGAAGCCGAATTCCTCCGTCAGGTGAGTCTTCTGGAAGGTCCAGCCGCGGTACCAGCGCTCGATAAGCGTCTCGTACTGTGCATCGCGCGACGGCGCGACCAGGCCGCGTGTCGTTCGTGTATGCCGCTTGGCGCCGTTTTCGTCGGCAGCGAACTGGGGGAGCTGGAACACGCGGTGGCGGCCGACCTCGTTGGCGTAGAGGCTGCACACCAGCGTGTTGTAGGCGTCGTTGTCCGTTGCCGCCAGCACATAGCCGAGCTCGTTGAACTCCAGGCGGTACTCGGCGGCCTCGGCCAGCACGTCGCCGTAGTACACCGGTGTGCCGGCCAGGCGCGCCGCGCGCAGACGGTGCCAGGAGCCGTCGACCATCAGTACCGGCACTTCCAGTCCCTTGAGCGTCTCGGCCAGCGCCGTGGTCCAGGGCGAGGCACCGACGATGAGTACGCCGTTTCGGCTCTGGGCGCTGAGCTTCAGACGCCGCGCCAGCCAGCCGATGGAAAAGCCGTGCAGCACGACCGTGGTCAGAATCAGGGCGAACACCAGCGGCAGCAGCAGCTCGGCCCCGGCATAGCCTTTGGCGGCCAGCTGTGGGCCGAATACACCGGCCACCGCCGCGGCAACGATGCCGCGCGGGGCGATCCAGCCGAGCAGTGTGCGCTCGCCGAGCGTCATGCCCGCGCCAATCGTGGACAAAAAGATCGTCGCCGGCCGGACTACGAAGAGGATTGCGCCGAGCAGTGCCACACTGCGCCAATCCAGCGTCAGCAGCGTGTGCGGGTCGAGATCGGCGGTGAGCAGCAGGAACACCGCCGAGACCAGCACGATGGCCACGTACTCCTTGAAGCGCTTGATCTCGCCGATGCTCGGCAGGCGCATGTTGCCGAGCACGATGCCCAGGATCGTCGCCGCGAGCAGGCCGGATTCGTCCAGCACCAGATTGGCGAGCACGTACACGCCCACCGCGGCGGCCAGCGATACGGGTCCCTTCAGATACTCGGGGACGTAGCCGCGGCGAAAGGCGTTGCCAAGCAGCAGCCCGCCGCCGATGCCGAGCGCCGCGGCGGCGAGCAGGCCGGCACCGACCCGCCCCAGCAGCTCGTGGAAGATATCGCCTTGGGCGTGGGAGAAGTATTCGAAGATGAGCACCGCCAGGAGGGCGCCGATGGGATCGTTGATGATCCCTTCCCACTTGAGGTAGGAGGCCGGGCGCCGGTTCAGCCGGGCCTGTCGCAGCATCGGTACGATGACGGTGGGACCGGTGACCACGATGATGGCGCCGAACACCCAGGCGACGGGCCAGGACAGGCCGCCGATGTAGTGGGCCGCGGCGCCGCCCAGTGCCAGGGCGATGACCACGCCGATGCTCACCAGGCGCCGCACTCCGACGGCGGCCTGGCGCAGCTCGTGGAATTGAAGGCTCAACCCCCCCTCGAACAGAATCGCGGCCACGCCGAGCTTGATCAGCGGCTCCAGCATGGCGCCGAGATCGGCGCTGGGGCGCAGCCAGCCGCTCGCCGGTCCGGCGATGAGCCCGAACACCGTGAGCAGCACGATGGCCGGCAGGCGCACTCGCCAGGCGAGCCACTGGGCCAACATGCCCAGCGCGGCTATGGAGGCGAGGACGAGGGTCAGGTGTGAGTGCATAAGGTTGTGTGCCGTGGCGCCGGTGCGAGGGCCTCACTTTACCAGCCGCCGGCGCACCCGCCCAGACGCCGACCGTCACCGCCGCCCAAGGGGGCGCCCGCCGAGCCCGCCTCTGTTAGCATGCGAACATCGGCCGCGGCCCCGGCGCGCGGCTACGCGACGAGGCAGATGACTTGGAACAAGGCATTGCGGCATTGACCTACGCGGTGCGCCCGCGCGCCGTGGGCCACTATCTGGGACAGTTGTTCGTGGTCCTTGCCGCCCTGACGGTCGCTCCCCTGCTGGTCTCTTTGTGGTACGGAGAATATGCGTTCACCTGGCGCCTGGGCGCGGTGATCGCCGTGCTCCTGTTGACCGGCTGGCCGCTGATGCGCCTGCCCACACCGCCGCACATTCAGGCCAACGAGGCCTTGGTCCTCGTTGCGCTCACCTTCATTATTGCCTCGGCACTGATGACGTACCCGATGATGGCGGCCGGGTTGGGCGGCCTGGACGCCTGGTTCGAGTCCGTCTCCGGCGTGACCACCACGGGGCTGTCCACGCTGGCGCACTTGAACGGCCGTCCCCACACCTTTTTGTTTCTGCGCGCGTGGATGCAGTGGTACGGCGGGTTGGGGATTGTGGTGCTCTCGCTCGCCCTGCTGATGGGCCACCACATGGCCGCGCGCCGGCTCGCCGAACCGGTCGTCGGTGAAGCGCTCGCCACCACCGCTCGTACGCATGCGCGGCGTATGCTTGCCGTGTACGTGGCACTGACCGTTTTCGGTGTCGCGCTGTTGTGGGCGCTGGGGATGGGCGGCTTCGAGGCCGTGAGCCACGTGCTCGCTGCGGTGTCGACGGGCGGCTTTTCCACCTTCAATGCGAGCCTGGCGGGTCTGGATCGCTGGTCCATGCGCTTTGGTGTCATGGCCATTGCCTTTTGCGGCGCTGTGCCTCTGGTCCTCTACTATCGGGCCGTGCACGGCGAATGGCGTGCGGTGCTTCGCGACGTGGAGCTGCGGGCCCTGGCGGCCGCCACGCTCCTGGTCGGTGTGCTGCTGACCGTGTTCATGGCACAAACGCCCGCTGCCGGCGGGGGTGCACCGCTCGGATTTGGTCGTGCGCTGGCCGACGGGATGCTGTTGGGCATCTCGGCGCAGACGACCACCGGGTTCACGAGTGTGCCCATCGTCGCGTTGGCAGCGCCCGCCAAGCTGGTGTTGATTGCCGCCATGGCAGTCGGCGGCGGCGTGGGATCGACCGCCGGCGGCATCAAGATGCTGCGCCTGATCGTCGTCCTGCGAATCGTGCAGTTCACGGTGCGCCGTTCCGCCATTCCGACCCACGCCGTGGTCACGCCGCGTGTGGGCGGTCGCGCGCTCGAGCAGGAGGATGTCGTGCGCGCACTGCTTCTGGTGGTGTTGTTCGCGCTTGTTGCGCTGTTGTCCTGGCTGGCGTTCCTTGTTTACGGTTTTGACCCCCTCGACGCACTGTTCGAGGTGACCTCGGCGACGGCGACTGTCGGTCTGTCCACGGGGATCACCTCGCACGCGCTTGCCGCGCCGCTGAAGGTAATCCTGTGCCTGGATATGCTGCTCGGCCGTTTGGAAATCGTCGCCCTGCTGGTACTATTCTATCCTCCGACCTGGTTCGGCAAGCGGGGTGAGACGCCATGAGGGCGGTATTTGTGGGCGCGGGGTCGCTCGTGGTCAAGACGGCCCATCTGCTGCTCGGGCGGGGCCACGAGGTGGTCATCGTCGAGCGCGACAAGGAACGCATCGATGCGCTCTCCCAGGAGCTCGACTGCGGTTTTTTGCACGGCGACGGCAGCAAGCCTGTCATCCTGCGCGAGGCCGATCCGACCCAAACCGACGTGCTCTATTGTCTGACCAACAACGACCAGGCCAATATCATCGCCAGCCTCGTGGGTCGTTCCCTGGGTTTCGGGCGGGTCATTACCAAGATCGAGGACCCGGAGTTCGAGCACATCTGCATCGAGCTCGGGCTCGAGAATACCATCATTCCCGCGCGCACCATCGGGCGTTATCTGGCGGACATGTTCGAGGGCAAGGATCCGCTGGAGCTGTCGACGATGATTCGCGACGAGGCGCGAGGATTCTCGTTCGTCGCGCGCAAGGAGGACGAGATGCGCATCGATGCGCTGGATCTGCCCAAGATGAGCCGCGTGATCTGCATCTACCGCGACGACAAGTTTCTGCTGCCCGAGGACGACAGCGCCCTCAAGGCCGGCGACGAGGTTGTGATTATCACCCATCGTGACAATCTCACGGAGTTGGCCGAGCGCTGGACGCCGGCCGAGCGCAACGGCTGAGCCCCGTGGTCCTCCAACGCCGGCAAAATCGGCGCCTGCGCCTCGTCCTGCGCCTGCCCCTCCCGGCGGCGCTTGCCCTGGGCCTGTGTCTGCTCGCCGCATTCGGGCCCGTCGGCGCGGTGGGGCAGTCGGGAAAGCTGCTGTTCGACGACCAGCGCCTGTCTGAGGACATCGTGCTGCCGGACTGGTTCAAGCTCAGCTTCCTTGATTTGCGTGACGACCTCGACGAGGCCATCGCCGCCGGCAAGCGCGGGCTCATCGTCTACTTTGGCCAGAAGGACTGTCCGTACTGCAAGGCCCACCTGGAGAACAACTGGGGCAACAAGGACATCGTCGCGTACACACGCAAATACTTCGATGTGGTCGCGATCGACGTGCGCGGCCAGCGCCTGGTGACCGACATGGACGGCATCGTGAGCACCGAAAAGGCCTTGGCCATTCGCGAGAAGACCAACTTCACGCCGTCCATCGTGTTCTACAACAAGGACGCGCGCGAAGTCCTGCGCCTGTCGGGCTATCATCCGCCCTATCAGTTCAGCGCGGCCCTGGAGTACGTCGCCGACGCGCACTATCGCCGCGAGAGCTTTCGTCACTATCTGGCGCGTGCCGAGCTGGCGACCGGCTACGGTCAGGACGAGCTCAACGACCAGGAGTTTTTCGCCAAGCCGCCCTATAACCTCGATCGCAGTCGGTTTCGTGCCGAGCAGCCGCTGGTGGTCTTTTTCGAGCAGCGCCACTGCCATGCCTGCGACGTGCTGCACGGTGGAGTGTTCCAACGCCCGGCGATCCGAAAGCTGTTGCGCCGCTTCGAGGCCGTGCAGCTGGACATGTGGGCCGACACGCCGGTGGTGACGCCGGCCGGGCGCAAGACTACGGCTCGTCAATGGGCCGATAACCTGGGCTTGTACTACGCACCGACGCTCATCTTCTACGACGAGCGTGGGCGGGAGATCATACGGGTGGACTCGGTGGTGCAGTTCAACCGCCTGCGCGGCGTGTTGGACTACGTCCTCAGCGGCGATTTTCGCCACCAACCGAATTTCCAGCTCTGGCGCCAGCAGCGCGGGCACAGTGAGCAGGGCGGGGATCGGGGGACGAGTGCCGCAGGGAAGGACGCCGCGGCCGGACATCCCTGAAGGCAGGGGGCCGCGGTCAGCTCAAATCGTCCCGGGCGGCCGACGCGATGGCCGCCCGGAGTTGGCGATCAGCCGTGGTCGTGTCCGCCGGGGCCGTGGGCGTGACCGTGGTCGAGCTCCTCGGCGCTTGCATCGCGCACGTCGACGACGGTGACGTCGAAGTTCAGCGTCTCACCGGCCAGCGGGTGATTGGCGTCGATGGTGACGTTCTCGTCGTCCACCGCCGCGACGGTGACGACCTGGGCGCCCTGCTCGCTCATGGTCTGGAAGCGCATGCCGACCTCGATATCGCCTTCGACGTCGAAACGGTCCCGCGGCACGGCCTGCAGCAGGGCATCCTGGCGCTCGCCGTAGCCTTCCTCGGGCGGGATGGAGACCTGGACGTTATCACCGGTCGACTTGCCCTCCAGGGCGTTTTCCAGGCCGGGAATGATGCTGCCCACGCCCTGGATGTAGGCCAACGGCTCCGCGCCCTTGGAGCTGTCGATGACGGTGCCCTGATCGTCGGTCAGGGTGTAGTCGATGGTGACGACCTTGTGCTTGGCGACTTGCATGATGGATCCTTAAAATATCTCGGCATTTGAAAGGCTAACCATGGTACGCGCCTTGTTTGGGCAAAACCACCCCCTGACCCGGCGGGCGGATGGGGGCGGCTGGCGCATTGGCGCCTGGGCGCCGTCGGGGACGAGGTCTCGAGGACAACGGACATGAACACCCAACACTGGATGATGTATCTCTTTCTGGCCTTCCTGCTGGCCCTGGTGACCGCGCGCGCCCACGCGGTTCAGACCCCCTATGGCGAGTCCGACGTTCCGTTCACCCTGCACCGCGTCCCGGGCACCCAGGTCTACTACGTCCTCGGCCAGAGCGGGGTGCCCGGGGCCGACAACCAGGGTCATACCTCCAATGCCGGCTTCGTGGTCACGGCTCGCGGCGTGGTCGTCTACGACGCGCTCGGGACCCCCGCGCTGGGCTACCGGCTGCTCCAGGCCATCCGCTCGGTCACCGATCGTCCCGTGAGCATCGTCGTGGCCGGCCACTATCACGCGGACCATGTCTATGGGCTGCAGGCCTTTCGCGAGCACACCCAGGCGGTGATCTGGGCCCAGCGCCGCTGCGTCGACTACCTTGACGGTCCCGTCGGCCGGGCCCGCCTGGCCCAGCGCCGCGAGGCGCTGTTTCCCTGGGTCGACGAGAAGACCTATCTGGTGCGCCCCGACAAGACCTTTGCCAAGCGCCACGAGTTCGACATGGGCGACACCCATCTGGAGCTGGTCTACGTCGGGCCGGCCCACGCCCCGGACGATACCATGATGATTGTGCGCGAGGCGGGCGTGGTCTTCTCGGGCGACCTCATCTACGGGGGGCGCCTGCCCTTTCTCGGCGGCGACGAGGTCAATACGCGCAACTGGCTGGCGGGTCTGAAGCACCTGGGGGCGATCAAACCGGCCCCGCGCTTCATCATTCCCGGCCACGGCCAACCGGCCGACGATGCCGCCGCTGCCATTGGCTTCACCCGCGGTTACATCGAGTACCTGCGCACGCAGATGGGCAAGGCCGCCCAGGACCTGACCGGCTTCGCGCAGGCCTACGCCCGCACCGACTGGTCGCGTTATCGCGACGTACCGACGTTCAAGGCGGCGAACCGGAAGAATGCATATCACGTGTACCTCGAGATGGAGGCAGAGTCTTTCTGAGAGGACCTCGGGCACGGAAGTCTCGAGCAGCGCGTTGCGAGAGCCAGGTCCAGTATCGAGCAGCGAGGGGCGAGGGCCCAGGAACAGCGGAGCACAGAGCCATGCTTTCCCCCTCGCCCCTCGCCCCTCACCCCTCACCCCTTATTCTTTCTGCCAACTGCCAACTGCCAACTGCCAACTCGCCCGCGTAGCGGGCGTTCGCCTCACCCCTCACGTCTTACGCCAGTCGTCCAGCATCTGTTGAACGATGGTCTGCCACTGCGTGTAGATGAGGAAGTGCCCCGCGGCGGGGACGAAGGTCGCGCGTGCCCGGGGGAGGGCGTCGGCCACCTGTCGGCCAACGGCTATTGGGACGATGCCATCGATCTCGCCGTGCCACAGCCGCACCGGTGCCTCAATGTCCTGCAGGCGAAAGCCCCAGGGACGGGCCAGCAGGCCGAGCTCCTGCACGATGCCGCCCGCGCCCTGGCGAAAGGCCTCTGCCAGGTCCGCCCGCAGCTGGGCGGCGATCTCCGGGCGGGTGAGGATCGCGCGATCGGCCTGGGGCAGGGCGGCGCCGGCCAGCTTGAAGAACAAGCCCAACAGGCGCTGCGGTGCCGGTCCGCCGCCGGCTCGGGCGAGTTGGCCGAAGCCGGCCAGCGGGAAGCGCAGCAGCCAGGGGGCGCGGCGCGCCAGGTGCAGCACCGCCGGGGTTCTCCAGCTCATCGCGCCGAGGGCGTGAGGCGGGCCCATGCCGCTGACGATGGCCAGGGCGCCGATGCGCCGCGCCAGTGCGGGTGTCCCGGCGCAGGCCAGCGCATAGGGTGCGCCGCCGGAGACGCCGATGAGGGCAAAGCGGGTCAGCCCGAGATGGTCGGCCAGTTGGGCGAGGTCGGCGGGCCAGTCGAGCAGCCGCCGGCCGGACTGTGGGTCCGAATAGCCAAGTCCCGGCCGCTCGGGCACGATCAGGCGCAGACCGAGCGACCCAAGCTGCCCGATATCCGGCGGGCACTGGCGGCGCGAGCCCGGCAGTCCGTGGCAGAGCACTACCGGCGTTCCGCCCGGCGGACCATACTCGGCCAGGCTCAGGAGCCGCCCGTCGGCGAGGCGATGTGATGTATCGCGGCTGTGCTGCATACCCTCTCCTTTCGTGCCCCCGACCGCTTGGCGGCGCCGCATTGAGATTGTCTGCGGGCCGAAGACGTGACAACCTAATCCTGCCCCCATTTCACCCCGGGGCAGGGAGAGACCATGCGGATGATAACAACACGCGCCACCGATGCCCGTCCGGGCGTCTGGGCCATGACCGGTGCCGCGATCGCGGCTCTCTTGCTGCTCGCCGGACTCGGCGGCTGTGTCGACGTCGACAAGCTGGTCAAGCAAGTGGACGGTATGCAGGGTGGCGGGCTCAGTCAGGAGAAGATAATCGCCGGTTTGAAACAGGCGCTGGAGATTGGCTCCGAGCGTGCCGCCGGCGCTGTCGGGCGGCTGAACGGCTACTACAAAAATCCGCAGATACGCATTCCCTTGCCCGAGGACCTCAGACGTCTGGAGCATACGCTGCGCACCGTCGGCTACGGCTCCAAGGTCGATGCGTTCGAGCTCAGCATGAACCGCGCGGCCGAGCGCGCCGCGCCGGCGGCCAAGCGCATCTTCATCGGCGCGGTGCGCGACATGAGTTTCGCCGATGCCCGCAAGATTCTCGACGGCGGCGACGATGCGGCCACTGAGTATTTTCGCAAAAAGACCTACGCTCAGCTGGAGCGGGCCTTCCAGCCTACTGTGCACTCGGCGATGTCGCATGTCGGCGTCACGCACCAGTACCAGCGACTGCAGACCAAGCTCGAATCCATCCCGTTTACCGCGGGGCTGACCACCAATATCGATACGTACGTCACCGATCGCGCCCTCGACGGCCTGTTCCACACCCTCGCCGCGGAGGAACGCAGGATACGGCGCGATCCGGTGGCACGCACCACGGAGCTGCTCAAAGAGGTGTTCGGGAGCCGAAACTGAGCGGGGACGACACCGTGGACGAGCTGAAAAAACTCAAGCAGCGCGCGATCGATTTCCTCTGGGGGGGCGACCCCGCGAGCATGCCCTTTTGGCGGGGGCGGCTCATCATGCTGCTGCGCGTTGTCTGGGTGGCCATCCGCGATCTCGCCGACGGCCAGCTCACACTGCGCGCGATGAGCCTGGTCTACACATCGCTGCTGTCGTTGGTGCCGCTGCTCGCCGTAAGCTTTTCGGTGCTCAAGGCCTTCGGTGTGCACAACCAGATCGAACCACTGCTGCTTCAATTTCTTGCCCCGTTGGGCGAGAAGGGCACCGAGCTCAGCAGCCGCATCATCGAGTTCGTGGAGAATGTGCGCGCCGGCGTGCTCGGCTCGGTCGGCCTGGCCTTTTTGCTGTACACCGTGATCGCGCTTATCCAGAAGGTCGAGAGCGCCTTCAACTATACCTGGCACGTCGAGCAGCATCGGCGCTTCACCCAGCGTTTCAGCGATTACCTGAGCGTGATCATCATCGGCCCCGTGCTCGTCTTCACCGCCTTGGGTATTACCGCAACCGTGATGAATACGGCGCTCGTCCAGCGCATTGTCGCGATTGAGCCCTTCGGCGCCGTGGCCGAATTCGGCGGGCGTATCGTACCTTACCTGCTGATCATCGCCGCCTTCACCTTCATCTACGTCTTCGTGCCCAACACGCGGGTGCGTGTCCGCTCGGCCCTGGTCGGCGGCCTCGTCGCCGGCGTGTTGTGGCAGACAGTCGGCTGGGCGTTTACCTCCTTTATCGTCGGATCGTCGAAGTACACGGCGATCTATTCGGCCTTCGCTACACTGATCCTGTTCATGATCTGGCTGTATCTCAGTTGGATCATTCTGTTGATCGGCGCGAGCATCGCGTTCTACCACCAGCATCCGGAGTACCTGTCGGTGCGCCGGCGACAGATGCGCCTCAGTGCACGTATGCAGGAGCGCCTGGCGCTGATGGTCATGTACCTGGTGGGCCGCAACTATTATCAGGGGCACGAGCCGTGGACCATTCAGGGACTCACCCAGCGTCTGCGCATTCCGATGGACCTGCTGGAAGACGTGCTTCTACCGTTGCAGCGTCACGATCTTCTGGTGACCAGTGCCGACGAGCCGCCGGCTTATCTGCCCGGTCGGCCGCTGGAGGCGACCCCGGTGAGCGCGGTCCTCGCCGCTGTACGATCGGCCGGGGAGGAGGCGTTCTTCAGCACGCGGCGCCTGCCGCACGAGGCGAGCGTGGAACGTGTCGTCGCGGAATTCGAACACGCCCTGCACCAGACGCTGGGAGCGCACTCCGTCAAGGAGATGGTATTGGGCGAAGGCGGCCAGTCCGCCGCGCTCGAACATGCGCCCGGCGAGGCCGGCCGGCAAGCAGGCCCCGCGGGCGAGCGCTCGGTTTGACCCCGGCTCGCACGCGCGCCGCGAGGCAGCGCTGATGTGGCACCCCCTGCGCCGCTGGTGGCGTCGACGGACCCTGCGGCGCCATCCCATTCCCGATGCACTTTGGAACGCCGCGCGTGCCGAGCTCGAAGTGCTGCGCCGGCTGGATGCGCCGGAGCTCTCGCGCCTGCGCGCATTGACCACCTGGTTCGTCCGCGACAAGGCCATCTACGGGGCCGGCGGCTTTGCGGTCGATGACGGCATGCGCGTGGCGATTGCGGCCCAGGCCTGTGTGCCTATCCTCAATCTCGATCTCGACTACTACGACAACTGGTACTCGATCATCGTCTATGCCGACACCTTCGTCGCCGAGCGCGACGAGGTCGACGGTATCGGCATCGTCCACCGTACTCGCCACGCGTTGAGCGGCGAGTCTTGGCAGCGCGGGCCGATGGTGCTGGCCTGGGGAGACGTTCGCCCCGGTCCGCCGCCCTACGGCGAGGCTTCCAACGTCGTAGTGCACGAGTGCGCGCACAAGCTGGACATGATCGACGGGGCGGCCAACGGTCTGCCGCCGCTGCACCGGGACATGGATGTGGCCGCATGGAGCCGTGCGCTTTCGCAGGCGTACGCGCAGCTGCAACGCGACCTGAATGAACGGGGAGAGGGCGCGCTGGATGCCTATGCCGCCCACAGCCCCGCGGAATTTTTCGCCGTGGCCACCGAGGCCTTCTTCATGACGCCCGATGCCCTTGCGCGCTCACTGCCCGAGGTCTACGAGCAGCTGGCCCTGTATTTTCGCCAGGACCCGCGCCGGCGCATGTCAGCGGATTACCCGGGCAGGGCCCACAGTGGCACGTAGTCGTGCGCGCGGCGCAGCAGCGCCTCGTGACGCTCGAAGTCCGGGTCCAACCGTGCGACCAGCGTCCAGAATCGCCGCGAGTGGTTCATATGAACGGTATGACACAGCTCGTGCACGAACAGATAGCGCACGCCTTCGGGCGGCAGAAACAGCAAATTGCGGTTGAGGCTGATGTTCCCCTGGGCCGAGCAGCTGCCCCAGCGGCTCTTTTGCGCCCGCACCGTGACCCGGTTGACGGACAATCCGAGCTCCTCGCTGGTGCGCCGCAACCAGGGTACCAGGTGCGCCTTGGCCTGGTGCGACAGCCAGCGCTGCAGCACCGCACAGGCGCTGTCGGTATCGGCGGCGCGCACCCCCAAGCTGTCCGGTGCGCGCGGGCGTGCGCAGGCCCGTGTAGTCGCATCGGTCCACTCGTAATCCACGTCCCAGTCGCAATCCAACGCTGCCAGGCGGATCCGATTCGGCGGCGTCTCGAACAGATGGGGGCGGCGTTGGCGCTGCTCCTCGATCCGGGCCAGACGGCGCGCGAGCCAGTCGCGATGGCGTTGGACGAACGCCTCGAGCACGACCGGATCGAAGCCGCGGGGAACGACCGCTTCGACGGTGCCGTGCGGCAGGACACGCAGCTGAACGCGTCGGGCGCGTGCGCTGGTGCGAACGGTGTAGGCCGGCAGCGCATCAGCCTCGCCGGTATCGGTGCTGGGAGTGGCTGAGTGGAAACGGGGCGGGCGCATACCGTCGTTGTCTCAGTCGCCGCGACGAGGTCAAGCGCTTGGTTGCGCCTTGTCGCGCCGGCCGCCCCGCGGGTATAACGGTGACGGCCACCGTAGGGCTTTGTCCGCTTTCGCGACGACACAAGGAGTCATGCATGGATCACCAGACCGACCTGGCAGTGACGCTCGATGACATCCGCGCGGCCCGCGAGCGCATCGCCGAGGGGGTGCCCGCGACACCGTGCCGCCGTTCGCACCGGCTCAGCGGACACTGCGCCGCCCGAGTGTGGCTCAAACTGGAAAACCTGCAGCTGACCGGATCATTCAAGGAGCGCGGCGCGCTGAACAAAATGCTGCTGCTCGGCGACGAGCAGCGTGCCGCCGGCGTCATCGCCGCCTCGGCCGGCAATCACGCCCAGGCCGTGGCGCACGCCGCTCGCATGCTGGGTATCCGCGCCACGATCGTCATGCCCGAGACCGCGCCCCTGACCAAGGTGCGGGGCACCCAGGCGTTCGGTGCGCAGGTCGTGCTGCACGGCTCGAGCTACGGCGAGGCCTTCGAGCGCGCGAACACCCTGGAACGTGAGCACGGCTACACCTTTATCCACGCCTTTGACGACCCGGCGGTTATCGCGGGTCAGGGAACGATCGGGCTGGAGTTGCTCGAGCAGGTGCCCGATCTCGATACGGTGGTGGTGCCCGTCGGCGGCGGTGGACTCATTGCGGGTATTGCAGTGGCGATCAAGGCGCTGCGCCCCGAGACCCGTATTGTGGGCGTGCAGACCGAGCGCATGCCCGCGATGCACAGGAGCCTGGCCGCCGGGCATGTCGAGGCGCTACGCTCGGCCAGCACCATCGCCGACGGCATTTCGATCGCGCGCGTCGGGACGCACACTTTCCCTATCATCCAGCGCCATGTCGAGGCCGTCCACACCGTCAGCGAGGACGCAATCGCCAGCGCTATCATGCGGTTGCTCGAAGGCGACAAGACCCTCGCGGAGGGCGCGGGGGCGGTCGGGGTGGCGTCGCTGTACGAAGGTCAGATCGACGTGGAGGCCGATGCGCGCGTCGGCGTGGTCATCAGCGGCGGCAACATCGACATGACCCGCTTAGCGGTGCTGCTCGAGCGCGGCCTGGAGAGCGACGGTCGCATCGCCAATCTCGAGGTCGTCGTACCGGACACCCCGGGTAGTATTGCCGCCTTGGCCGCGGCCGTCGCCGGCCAACGCGCCAACATTCTGCACATCTATCAGACCCGGCACATCGGGGAAGTGGAGCTCGGTGAGATTGAAGTGGAGCTCAGCCTGGAGACCAAGGGCCACGAGCATGTCGCTGCCATTGTCGAGGCGATTCGGGCCCAGGGATTCCGTGTACGCTGATCGCGTGCCGGCATCTTTGTTAGGTTAGGTTCGGATTGTGTTTGCGTTTGAAATTTGCGAGCTGCATCACGTTATTCGGCGGAACCCGAATCGGATCGCACATCCGGCCGCGACGACAAATATTCCTAATCGTTTTCATCACGTCATTTAGTTTTATTTGTACCGATCCGGGCCGTATAAACGGTGTCGTTCCCGGCATTGGCCGTGGACAGTGAGGCCGGCGCGGGCCTGTCGGTGCAAGCCGGCTCGTCCGTAAAACAAGACTCACGACGGCGAGCCGATTGCCGTCCGATCTCGATGCCGGTTCGTGGTGTGACTCGTGCACGCCTTTGAGCCTGATTTATCCTTAGGAGTATAGCTACATGTCGAGCAAATTCGTCAGCGCCGCTGTCATTGCCTCCTTCGTCCTGGTGGGTTCGCCCTTCATCGCCGCCGACGCCGCGGCCAAGTCCGCGCACCGTACCAGCTGCACCCAGGAAGCCAAGCACGCGGGCCTGAAGGACAAGAAGGAGATCCACGCCTTCGTGAAGAAGTGTGTGGCCGAGCGCAAGGCCGCCGCGCGTAAGGCCCGCGAGCAGAAGAAGGAAATGAAGCAGGAGCGCAAGCAGGAGCACAAGCCCGCCCAGCCCGAGGCCAAGTAAGGCTCTGTGACGCTCTGCGGGTCGCGGCCCGTGCAGAGCAGCGACGGCCGCCGGCGTCAGTGCCGGCGGCCGTTTTTGTTGTTGGCGCTTTTTTGCCGGTGTTTGCCCTGGAGCTTGCCCTGAGATTGGGACGGGCGCTTTCGGCGCGGCGGTTTGTCGCCGCCAGCGGCTTCGGCGGGTGTGGTCGGCAGACCCGTGTGCTGTGTGCGAAAGGCCTTGGCCTTTTGCGTGACGCGCCGCCCCTCGGGGCGCTGGCCGGTGCCGGCGGGCTGCCAGCGCGGCACCAGGTGGCGCTTGCCGTTGCCGATGAGATCGGCGCGGCCCATGCGCTTTAGCGCCTCGCGCAGCAGCGGCCAGTTGTCCGGGTCGTGATAGCGCAGGAAGGCCTTGTGCAGTCGGCGCTGTTTGAGGCCGCGCGGCACGACCACCTCTTCGCTGCGGTAGGTCACCTTGCGCAGCGGGTTTTTGCCCGAATGATACATGGCGGTGGCCGTCGCCATGGGTGAGGGCAGGAAGGCCTGCACCTGGTCGGCGCGAAAGCCGTTGCGCTTGAGCCAAAGGGCGAGCTCGAGCATGTCCTCGTCGCTCGTGCCGGGGTGCGCCGCAATGAAATAAGGGATGAGATACTGTTCCTTGCCGGCGGCCTGGGAATAACGGTCGAACAGCTCCTTGAACCGGTCGTAGGCCCCCATTCCCGGCTTCATCATCTTCGACAGCGGGCCCTCTTCGGTGTGCTCGGGGGCGATCTTCAGGTAGCCGCCGACGTGATGCGTGACCAGCTCCTTCACGTACTCGGGCGAGCGAACCGCGAGGTCGTAGCGCAGGCCGGAGGCGACGAGGACCTTCTTGATGCCGGGCAGCTCGCGTGCCCGACGGTAGAGGCGGGTCAGGGCCGAGTGGTCGGTGTTCAAGTTCGAACAGATCCCCGGGTAGACACAGGAAGGCCGCCGGCAGGCCGATTCGATGTCCGGATCACGGCAGGCGAGGCGGTACATGTTGGCCGTCGGGCCGCCGAGGTCGGAGATGACGCCCGTGAAGCCGGGAACCGTGTCGCGGATCGTTTCGATCTCGCGCAGGATCGACTTCTCCGAGCGGTTCTGGATGATGCGCCCCTCGTGTTCGGTGATGGAGCAGAACGTACAGCCGCCGAAACAGCCCCGCATGATATTCACCGAAAACCGGATCATCTCGTAGGCCGGGATGCGCGCCTCGCCGTAGCCGCTGTACGGGCGGCGGGTATAGGGCAGCTCGAAGATCGCATCGAGCTCGCGCGTGGTCAGCGGGATCGGTGGGGGATTGAGCCAGACCTCGCGATCACCGTGGCGCTGCACCAGGGCGCGTGCATTACCGGGATTGGTCTCCAGGTGCAGCACCCGGCTGGCGTGCGCGTAGAGTACGGGGTCGGCGCGCACCGACTCGAAGTCCGGCAGGCGCACCACCGTATGTTCGCGATCCGGTTTTACCGTGACGTGGGTGCGGGAGCCGCGCGGATGGAAGCGGACCACCTTCGAGTGTACGTCGCCGGTCTTGGGGTCGGCTGCCTCGGGCGCACCCTTGTCGCAGCCCGTCGGCGCGCTCGCATACGGGTCGGGCTCGGGCGTCACCGGCCCCGGCGTGTCGATATGGCTCGCATCGAGCTCGTGCCAGCCCTCGAGCAGGGCGCGGCGCACGAATGCGGTGCCGCGGATGTCGGTCAGGCCATCGACGGGCTCGCCGCGCGCCAAGCGATGGGCGAGTTCCACGACCTGGCGTTCGCCGTTGCCGTAGACCAGCAGATCGGCCTTGGAGTCGACCAGCACGGAGCGCCGTACCTTCTCCGACCAGTAATCGTAGTGGGCGATGCGGCGCAGACTGGCCTCGATGCCGCCGATGACAACGGGGACATCGGAGAAGGCCTCGCGGCAGCGCTGAGAGTACACGATCACCGAGCGGTCGGGGCGGCGCCCGCCCTGCCCGTCGGGTGTATAGGCGTCGTTGGAGCGCACCCGCCGGTCGGCGGTGTAGCGGTTGACCATCGAGTCCATGTTGCCGCCGGTCACGCCGAAGAACAGGTTCGGGCGGCCCAGCGCGGTGAAGTCCTCGGCGCTGCGCCAGTCGGGCTGGGCGATGATGCCGACGCGAAAGCCCTGCGCCTCCAGCACGCGCCCGATCACGGCCATGCCGAAGCTCGGATGGTCGACGTAGGCGTCGCCGGTAACCAGGACCACATCGCAGCTGTCCCAGCCCAGCGCTTCCATTTCGGTGCGCGAGGTCGGCAGCTCCGGGGCGACGCCGAAGCGCTGGGCCCAATAGCGGCGATAGGAGAAAATGTCGGGCGCGTTTTGCATGCTGGATGGTGGCCGGTCCGGCCGGTGGTCATTGGGCGGCGAGGCGATGGGTTTTCGGCGCGTCCAATTATAGCAGCTTTGGCCGTGCCCACGGGGTTTGCCGTATAATCTAGTACCGGGCCGACCCTTGGCCGCCTCCCGAGTGGTAGCACCATGGCATCGGACAGTCTGTTGCACGTCTCCACCGCCGTGAGCCTGGCGGCGATCAATCGGCTGCTGCTCGCGCTGGCGGTGCTCATCGCCTTCTGGATCGCGGCCGCCGTGGCTTTGGCGCTGCTGCGTCGGGTGGCGGCCCGGTCCGAGGGCGGGCGGCGCGACGTGCTGCGCCTCGGTGGGCGGGTGCTGTACATCGGCCTGCTGGCGGTCGGCATCGTGACGGCCCTGGGGACCGTGGGCATTAATGTCGGCGCCCTGGTCGCGAGTCTCGGACTGGTGGGTTTTGCCCTGGGTTTTGCGCTCAAGGACGCATTGTCCAACCTGCTCGCCGGCGTGATGATCCTGCTCTATCGGCCGTTTAGGATTGGCGACCGCATTGCCACGGCCGGCCTGGAGGGGATCGTGGCCGGTATCGACCTGCGCTACACCACGCTGAGCGCCGAGGACCGACGCGTGCTCCTGCCGAACTCGATGCTATTTACCAACAGTATTACCGTCTACGAGGGGGCAGCGCCGAATGTGGATGAATAAGCGGGTACGGGACCGAACACGGCCTCGGCTGCCGACAATGGGAGAGTGTCATGGATGAGGCCGAGGCCGCGGCACTGCGCCAGCGTCTGGAGGCGCTGCGCCTGGAGCATCGCGATCTGGACGACGCGATCGGGAATCTGCAGCGCAATACCTATGCCGATCAGATTCAGCTCACGCGCATGAAGAAGCGCAAGCTGCTGCTCAAGGACATGATCGGTCGCATCGAGAGTCAGCTCATCCCCGATCTGAAGGCCTGAGCACCTTCCCCCGCTCAACTGCGGGCAAGCCAGCGCCATATCCAGCCGCTGGGTCGCTCCGAGCCGGTGCGCACGTACTCCAGGACGTTGTGGTTCTGCGCGGTCCAGCGCATCTGGCTCGCCGAGCCACTGACACCGCAGAACAGGAGCTGGTCATCGGGTTCCAGCCGGACATTGCCGTCGGGGAGCAGTATCTCCTCTCCGTCGGCGCGGCGCAGCAGCAGCGCGATGGCCGGCAGAAACTGTTCTCTTCGGCGCGGATCGCGGGACAGCGTCGCCACGTCGACCGCCGTGCCTCGGCGCAGTTCCAGGTGTAGACCCGCGGCCTCGAGCGCGTCGACCCGCAGGCTCCAGATGGCCGGTACGGTACTTGCGGTCAGCCTGCCGATCTTCGCGACCAGGGCCTCGGCCCAGGCGTCGTCGCGGTGGCGCGCATGGCGCAGAAAATCGGCGAGCAACGGATTGGTGATCAGCCCCAGGATGCGCCGGGCCATGATCTCGCCCGGCTGCATAATGAGGTCCAGCTCGGCGGCCGTGAACATCGCATCGTTGCGGCGCTGGTTCTGGCGCCCGACCGTAAACAACTTCGGCTGGAGCTCGCGCGCGGTGATGACAATGGACAGGTTGTTCGCGTCGTCGTCGGTGCCGGCCACGATTCCGACGGCCTCCTCGACCTTCGCCGCGCGCAGGGTCACCGCCTCGGTGCCGCGCCCGGCCACCGTCTCGGGGGGCGCCTCGGTGGTTTGCGGGTCGGCCTCGATGATCACGGTGCGCAGTCCCTCGAAGTTCAAATAGCGCTGCAGCGCCTTGCCGAAGCGGCCGAAACCGCAGATCACCCAGGTGCCCCGCGGCGGCGCGATACGCTCGCGGGGTTCCGGCGCGGCACCGGGCGCCGTGCGTTCGCCCGGATGGATACTCGTCATCCATTCGTAGATCCGGTACATGGCCGGTGAGTGAATGGCCATGGCGAAGCGGTCGGCGAAGGTATCGAAGGGATTGACCACGTGATCGGTGCCGAACGATTCCATGTTGGCCTCGCTCTCGTGGTGCTCGGAACGGGCGATGGTCCGTATGCCGGGCGCCAACAGGCGGCAGGTAATGGCGATCGTGAGGTTGACCTGATCCACATTGGTCAGTGCGATCACGCCGATACAGTTCGCCCGAGCCAGGCCGGCCTCGAGCAGCGCGTCGCTGTCGCCGGCATCGGCGCACAGGCCGGGCACATGCATACCCAGGTCTTCGAGCTCGAGGGCGTCGACGCGCGCCTGATCGATGTCGATGACCACGCATCGCTTGCCGCGCTCGGCCAGCGAGGCGACCACCTGAGTGCCCGTGTCGCCGTACCCGCATACGATGTAGAAGGGGTCGGCGATGCGGCGTACGCCGCGCGCAAAGGACGATTGGCGTACTACGCGTCGATAGGCAGGGTCCTGCAGGGTCGACAGCAGCGAGCCGATGGCATACAGCCAAGCGACGACCGTTGCGTAGATCGTGACCAGGGTCCACATGCGTTGGGCGTCGGTGAAGGGATAAGGGATTTCGCCGAAGCCGATGGTCGAGCCCATGAAGCTGACGAAATAAAAGGCGTGAAAGAAGTCCATGTGCCAGGGACGGCCCTGGTCGTCCATCCCCGGAATCAACACCAGCCCGAGCACCGACGCCGCGTAGGTGACGATGAGGGCAATGAGCGGCAGGCGCATACGCCGCAGCAGCAGGTAAATGACGTTGTGCATATCGGCGGGGTCGGATCGTGCCGGCGGCGAGCCTTGGGCGATCTCAGCGGCGGATCATGACCGTTTCGACGACCAGCAGCACGACCGAGGTGACATTGGCCAGCAGGGCCCCGCCAGAGATGGAGACGATGGTGGCCATCGATGACGGCGTCAGCCCCGTGCCGCCGATATGCATCGTGAAACCCCAGACGCTTGCGGCGGCGATGAGATGCAGGTCGGCGACAAGGCTCGTGGCAAGCAGGACCGCACCGAGGTGCGTGCGGTCGCCGAACTTCATGACCGTTGCGATGAGGCTGACGACCAGCGCGGCAAACAACTCGTAGACGTTGTGCTGATCCAGCGCGTCGATCGTACCGACGAAGAATCCGAAATTCAGCGTCAATGCGAGCACGATGAAAAACGCGAACACCACCTTCTCCAGATTCATAGCCGCCCTCCGCTCATGGTGTCCTGAAAATAGTACAGATGCCGCTAAACTACAATTGACACGCGTCGGCCCGCTCGCTCAGGGTTGTCGGGTGCGATTGCGTGACGCCGTACGCAGAGCCCCACGGCGCAACGCACGACAATGTTCGCAGCAAAGGCGAACGGCCGTTCGCCGAGGAGGTGATCATGCAAAGCGAAATTGGAGTCCGCGGTCGGCGTTGGACCCGCCGGGCTATTGGTTCACTCGTGGTGCTGTTGGCCGCTGTGTCCGCCGGTTGCTCGACGGTGCAGATCGGCCGCGACTACGACTTGGCCACTTTTCAGGCCAACGTACAGCGCGGAGTGACCACGCAGGCGCAGGTCCGAGGCTGGTTGGGCGCGCCGACCAGCAAGGGGGTCGGCGTCCAGAGCGACGGCGAGCGCTATGTCGAATGGACCTACTACTACGGGCACGGCCACCTGCCCAACATGAGTGACGCCAAGCTCAAGCTGCTGCAGATCCGCTTCGACGCCCAAGGCGTGGTCAAGGCCTTCAACTGGTCGGGCGGGAGCTAGCCCGTTCAGCCGGGCGTCACGCGCCAGGCCTATACGACGCGTCCAGCGGCTCCCAGGCGACGCCGGCCGCATCCAGCGCGCGGTGCAGCCAGGCGCACCCCTCGGCTGCGGCCGGCGGGGCACCTCGCACGCCCAGTTCGATCTCCGGCCCGTCGTCGGCGAGGGTGGGCAGACTCGACAGGCGCAGTTCGGGAAAGCGCCGGGTGAAATCTTCCATCAGCGTCAGCAGCTCACTTTCGTAGTGCCCTCGCAGGCGCAGGCGATGTTCGACCGGCGCCCGTTCCGGGCGCTGTGTGGCGTAATACCGATCCAAGACCCAGTCCAGCATCGGCCAGGCCATGTCGGGGAAGCCGGGCAGGAAGTGATGATCGCCGAGCGTGAAACCCGGAATGCGATTGTAGGGGTTGGGGATGATCACGCTGCCCGCGGGAAGCTCGGCCATGCGAATGCGCTGGGGGTAGGCGGCCGGCCCGAACTGCGACTCGATTTCGCGGACCGCGTCCGGGTGGCGCGCCAGTGTCACGCCTGCCGCCTCGGCGGCACATTGGCGCGTACGGTCGTCCGGCGTCGCACCGATGCCGCCAAAGCAGAACACTGCCTCGGCGCCGGCCAGCGTACGGCGCAGGCTTGCTGTGATGTCGCCGGCGTCGTCTCCAAGCAGCAGTCCCCATGCCAGCTCCAGGCCCTGCGCGCCCAGGGTCTCGATGACATGCGAGAGATGGCGATCGCGCCGCTTGCCGCTGAGCAGCTCGTCCCCGATGATGATAACGCCAAAGCGCATGGGTCCTCCGTGCGTTGTCGATTTCGCCTGCTATGCTTGATTCTAGTCGCCGATCGGCGACGCGTTTTGCCGTGGCTGCGATACCGCACCGCGACGGTGCAATGGATGTGTTGCATGCACGTCGACGCGCGCGGCGCGGTGCAGTGATCGGGCGACGGGGTAGTGCCGTAGAGCGGGTCGACGTGTGAAAAGCATGGCGCGATTAATGCATCGCGCTCATGGACGGAACTGACGCGCGGTGCGGCACACTGCGGCCCGTTCGTTGTCAAACTGTCACACCCTCGCGGCCGACGGCCCGTGGGGCGAGGTATGCGGCGGCGGGATCGCCTGCCGCCCCGGGATCAGTGCAGACCGTATCCGATCCCGCTGTTCGAATCTGCAGGAGGGAGTGCACCGATGAGCGAGACCAGCAAGGCGGGCGGCAAGAAGCCGGCCGCATCGCGCAAGAAGGCCTCGGGTAAGGAGGCGGCCAAGAAGTCCACGGCAGGCAAGACCACTGCCAAGCAGGCGGGGGCGTCGAAACGCCCCGCGAAATCGACCGGTGCGCGCGCTGCGGCGCCCACCCGAGCCAAGGCGGCGGCACCCAAGCCCGCAGCGGGCAAGCGGCGCGGCGGCAACGGTGTCAGTCCGGAAGAGCGCTGGCGGCGCATCGCCGAGGCTGCCTATCTACTGGCCGAGGAGCGCGGTTTCCAGGGCGGCGACCCGGTTGCCGACTGGCTGTCCGCCGAGGCCGAGGTCGACGCCTCGCTTCGACACTAGGTATCGACACCGGCCCGCAGCCGGAGTCGGCCTGGTCCCCAGGCACCAAGGTGCCGCGGGTGCCTCGCATCCTAGGATGAATCGCACAGGGCCCGCGGCGGGAGGAAGACCGATATGAGCGACACCACTCAGCCACCGCTGCGCGCGCGCGGCAAACACGCCATCGCGCTCGCGGCACAGGAACTGGCCTGGGCGCGCAATATTCCGCTGGGGCGCATTGACTGGACGCCCGACCCGGAAATGGAGGAGGGCACCGCGTCGGCCTATCTGCTGACGCTGCTCACCGATGCGCACGAAGTGCAGGAGACGCTGACCGGTGAGTTTCTGGATTCCGGTTGGCAGGATCGCGGGCGCTTGAAGGAGGCACTTGCGCCGTTGATCGATGCATTGGAGACCGAACCCGAGGTCTGACCCGGAGGCGCTACGCACGCCCGTCCCGTTCGGGTGACTGAGGTCGCCACCGTTCGCTCAGTGTCGGCGCAGGAGATACTCCTGTAGTCCGTTGCGCAGCAGCACCGAACGCTCGACCGCAAACTGGGGCATCAGCCGGCCGAGATCGAGTTGATGGTAGCGCGGTGCCGGTTGCAGCGGTCCCGGCCTCGGCTGGACGCGTACCGTGGAGGCCTCGAGGACCTCGAAGCCGGCGGGTTGTCCGGGGATGTCGGGCCGCGTCGAGATAAAGGCATGCAGGTGCGCGCCGCGGCGCAGCCATGGCGCCAGATGCGCTGCGAACGCGGCCAGGCGCGGGCGTGACAGATGGTCCAACAGGTCCCAGCACAGCACGGCGTCGACCTCGCCGATGCTCGCCGGTGGCGTCAATAAGGCCTTGAGCCGGCCCTCGAACCAGGCTCCTTCCTCGTCGGTCGATGGTGCAGGCCGTGCCAGTGCCGCGATGGCGTCTTCGATGTGCAGCCGGCAGTGGAACTGGGAGAAGAACGCGATCGTCGCCTCGCGCGCGGGGCCGATGTCGACCAGCTCGAAGCGCGGACCGGCGGCGAGCCTTTCCACCAACCCGGCGAGCAGGAGGCTGTTCAGCTCGGTCGGATCGCCCGCCTGCTCGATTTGCCCGGCGACTTGCAGCATCGAAGATGACACGGTTGCTTACCTGGGCGGCTTGCGCCGCCCCTGGCGCCCGCGGCTACTGCTGGGCGCCCTTGAAATCGGGCGTGCCCGGTGTTCCGCCGGCGCCGGTCCCCGTGCCCCGGCTTTCGGCCTCGGATTTCTTGCCCCCACCGCCGAACGCTTCGCCCGCTTTCGGCTCCATCTCGATGCTGCCTTTGAACTTGGCTCCGTCTTCCAGTGTGACGCGGGGCGCGACGATGTTGCCAAGGACGTTGCCGCTCTTGCGGATGATGACCTTCTCGTTGCCGAACATATCACCCTGCAGCTGACCTTCGATGATGATCGTGTTGGCCGTAACGTTGGCGCGGATGCGCCCGTTCTTCCCGATCGTCAGGTTGTTTTTCTCCAGATTGATGGTGCCCTCGACCTTGCCCTGAATGACGAAATCTTCCTCGCCGCTGAGGTCGCCCTTGAAGTGGATCGAGGCGCCAATGGTAGCCGGTTCCTTGACCGGACTGGCGGCGCGCGGCTCGGCCGGCGCAGCAGGCGCGGTACTCGAGGGCACCTCCTCGGACGGTTCGCGCTTGGTCGTGTTGCGCTTGAGGTTGTTCATGTCAAACATGTCCTTCTCCCTCCCTTAGAGCCGCGACGGCATCCCGATAGGCCGCGCGGCGGTGTGGGCCGCGCCCCGAGCGGGCGCGCGGCGGATCACCGCAGCAGGCGATGTCCAGGGATTATAGGAACGCCGTGAACGCGATTAACGCGAATCAGTTCTCATCTCAACGGTAGGTCCGGCCGGAGCGCTCGTCGCGGTGCCGTGGCGATTGGCGTGGTTTCAGGCTGCCGGTCTGCCCAGCCAGCGCTCGAGCCGGGGCAGCTTGTGCCCGTAATAGAGTATTGTGCCGGCGGGAGAGACCAGGACGATGGTGGGTGTGCCGATGACGCCGTAGGCCTGGGCGACGTCGAGATTATGCGCACGCTCGGCTAGCGTCACGTAATTGACCCGGTAGTCCTTGACGTAAGCGGCGACCTCTTCGCGGTGTTCGCCGCCGATGTTGATTGCCGCGACCGTCAGGCCGTGGCCGCCGTAACGGGCCTGAGCGTTCTTGAACTCGGGCAGCAGGGCATGACAGTACACGCACTCGGTCGCCCAAAAGATCAACAGCACATGACCGTGACGGCGCATCTGTGCGAGGGCGTGGGGCTGACCGTCCAGGTCTTTGAGGGTGAAATCCGGCGCGGCCAAGCCAATGCGCCCAGCCGCGGCGGCGGTCCCGGTGAGCCACAGGCAGCACAGGAATACGAGGAGCCGGCGCGCACGATCGCCGGCGATCATCGCCGGCGGTTTGCCAAAGGCGCTCGAGAAGGTCACGCCAGCTGCGCCACGCGCGCCAACACGTCCCGGGCATGGCCTTGAGCGTTCACGCCGTAGAGGGCCTCGCGCACGATACCGGCCTTGTCGATGATAAAGGTCGAACGCACGATGCCCATTTTTTTGACACCGTTCTTCTCTTTTTCCTGCCAGACACCGTAGCGTTCACACACCTCGCCGTCGGTATCGGCGAGCAGGCGCACATTCAGTCCGTGCTTGTCTACGAAGGCGGCGTGACTGGTGCAGTCGTCGCGGCTGACTCCCAGCACTGCTGTATTGAGGCGTGCGAATTCGTCGCTCAGGTTGGTAAAGTCGATGGCCTCCGTCGTACACCCCGGGGTGTCGTCTTTGGGATAGAAATAGAGCACGACGTTCGAATTTCCAGCGTAATCGCCCAGCGTGACCATAGTCATGTCGGCGTCCGGCAGTTCGAAGGCCGGAGCGGGCTGATCGGTTTGGAGCATGGCAATCTGACCTCCTGTATACGGCGGCGCGCCGGATTAAAGCGGTCCGCGCCGCTGCGCGATTATAGCAATGCACCGCCTTGCCCGTACAAGCGCCGCGTCGGAGCCTCAGCGGACCATGCGCAGCGTCAACGGGTAGCGAAAGTGCTCGCCGCTGCTGGCGCGCACGCCCGCGACGATGGTCAGGACCAGGTCGAACAGGGCGACCGCGGCGAGCAGGAAAAAGCCGATGATGATGAAAATCAACAAAAACCCGACCAAGTAGTACAGCAGCAGCGTCAGCCGGAAATTGACAGCCTCTTTTCCCTGCTCGTCGATGAAGGGATCGCGCTCGCGGCCGACGAGCCACAGCACCAGTGGTGCGATCAGCCCGCCCAACGGGACGAAGTAGCCGCCCAGCGCGCTGAGGTGACACCACATGGCCCAGTTGCGCGCGGCGGGCGCGCCCGGTTCGCGCGCGGCGCCGGGTGGCCCCGCGGCGGTGGTGGCCGTCTGCCCTGCGGTACCCACTGAGCGCACAACGAGCAGGATCACGCCCACCACCGTGACCACCAGACCCAGAACGGCGAGCCCTATGCCGAGCAATATCGGCCTGGTATGACGATAGACGCGGTCGTAGACGATCAGCCGCCCGGCCTGCACGTGCGCGCCGTAGGTCGTGTCCCGTCCAAGGTGAACTTCGACGCGCACCGGGCCGCGGTGGGCGAGGGTGAACTTGTCGAATCCCGTCTCCACCGTCAGCCAGCCGCCGTCGCGGTCCACGTCATAACGTCCGTAGCTGCGCGCCCCCTGCTGCCAGTCCATCATGGCGTGCTCGGCATGCAGCACGCGTCCCGCCGCGTCGAGCACCCGATAGTCCAGGGGGAACCGGTAGCGCCCTTCCCAGGTGTGCATTGCGTTGTCGCTGGTATTGTGGTGCGCGGTCGACGTGGCAATGTCGAGGCGAAGTGCGATCTGAACCCGCTCGCTCGTGTCCAGAGAGAGAGGGCCTGTCCGTGCGCTGCCCTGGGCGTTCAATTCGACAGACGCCGCCGGGTGGGCATGGAGGCTTCGGTAGATTGCCGTTCCAAATGGTACGCAGCTGCCGAGCAGCAGGAGTATCCCGAGCACGAGCACACCAATACCGAGCTTCATGGGTGGTTCGATCCCCTCGTGCGCACCGCAGGAGAAGGCGTCCCCGAATGGGCGCATCTGGTTGTTGTTATCGTAATCGTGCGCGGCCCGGCTTCAGGCGTTGTCGCCGTGCGCCGTGGCGCCGCACGGATCCACTGGCGCGCGGTCTACGAGAGTATGCGGCGTTCGCAGTCCTTTCGAAAACGCACCGCCATGCGCAGTGCCTCCTCGTCGCCGTACTTGTGGGCGGAGAAGACTTTCTTCTTCTGTTGGTAAGGGCGCGGACACCAGCTTACCACGTAGTGTTTGTATTGGTAGCTGCCCTTGGTGATCCATTGCACGCCCACACCGACTACGCCCGTGCGGTTGCGCGCGTTGCTTCGGCGTACGCTGCGCCGCGTCGATGGATTGAGCCCGTGGCGGCGAAAGGTTGTGTCTCGCCAGTCGCGCGCGGCGCGCAGCGCTTTGGTCTTCCCACCGTAGCGTCCGTCGGCGAAGAAGCGCGACAGCGGTTTGGGCTCGACCGGCGCACGGACTTGATAGCCATGCGTGCTGCGGTGATCGATGCGTACGATGTGCGGCTCGCTCAATGGATTGCGCTTGCGCTTTTTCATCGTGGGACCTGGTGCGAGATGGGGGACGTGTAGTTCAAAGTATATATCCCAAGGCGCAAAGTATATGCCCCAAGGACGACACGGATATACCGAATACCGCATGCTTTACAGGGTCGAAGGCGCCGCCGGCGCCGCCCGGCCAGGAGGACAGCAGATGCCGAACGTACTCATTACCGGATGCAGCAGGGGGCTGGGACTGGAATGGTCCCGCCAGTTGGCCGAAGACGGGTGGCGTGTCTATGCCACCTGTCGTTACCCGCACGAGGCCCACGAGCTAGCCGCCCTGGCCGGGCGGCTACCGGGATTGAGCGTGCACCGCCTGGACGTCACCGACGCGGCCGACATTCGTGCGCTGCGCTGGGAGCTGGAGGACGAGCCGCTGGATCTGCTGCTCAACAATGCCGCCCTGTATCTCGACAAGGACGCCGCCATGCTGGGCAGCGTGCGCTACGACGAGTGGCTGCGGACCTTTGAGGTCAACACGCTGGGCGCCGTGCGCCTGTGCGAGGCCTTCCTGCCGAACCTGCGTCGCGGCGGGCGCCCGCTGGCGGTCGCCGTGAGCAGCCATATGGGCAGCATTGCCGATATCGCCACCGCGGACAGTCTGTATTACCGCTCGAGCAAGGCGGCTCTCAATGCGGCCATGCGCGGGCTGGCCGCCGTGCTCGGCGAGGAGGGAGTCGGCGTTCTTATCGTGCACCCCGGCTGGGTGCGCACGCGCATGGGTGGACCGATGGGTCGTCTGACCACCGCGCAGAGCGTGCGGGGTATGCGCGCTCTGGTCGAGAACTTCGGGCCGGCACAGCACGGCCGTTTTTTTCGCTACGACGGCACCGAGCTGCCCTGGTAACGGTCAGCGGGCCAGCGCGACGAGAAACGGTATCCCCTCAAAAGCCAGCGCGGCGGCGAGCACCAAGTCGGTCCACAGGATGTGGCGCAGGCGCAGGCGCGTGGCAGGTTCGCGGCTGTCATTCACGACGCGGCTCATCACGGCGTCAAAGACGAGGAGCATGAACACAATCGGCACCAGCGAGGGGACGATGACGGTGGTGGCGAGCGCCCAACCCGTGAACACGGCGGGTGTGCCTGGTGCCGGGATCAGCACCACCAGGGTGATTCCGAGGAGGACCAGCGCGACGCGCAGCGGACCGAGCTCGATGAGGTATCGACTCAGACTGTACAGCATGTAGGACTCCTAGATGACCGCGCGCGGCGGCGCCGCGTTCGGCAGCATCTTAAGCCCACTGTCCGCCCTCTGCAAACGGCACCGGCCGCTGCGCTACAATGCCCCCATGCAGGCCTACTTCATGCGCCACGGGCAAACCGAGTACAACATTCAGGCACTCTGCAACGACGATCCGGGTCGCGACGTCCGCCTCACCGAGCTCGGCGTGCGCCAGGCGCAGGCGGCCGCCGAGCGCCTTCGCGGTGTGCCGCTGGCGCGTATTTTGGTGTCCGAGCTGCCGCGCACCCGTCAGACCGGCGAAATCGTCAACCGTTATCACAACGTCCCGATCGAGACCCATGCGGCTATCAATGACATCCGTTCGGGCTTCGACGGCCGGCCGGTGATCGAGTATCAGCGGGCTATCGCGCACGATCCCCTGCACGCCGCCGTCAATGGTGGCGAGTCGCTGCTCGCGCACAAGGCGCGCGTGATGGGTTTTCTGGGCTGGTTGGAGAGCCTGGACGAGACGGCCCTGTTGGTCGTGGCCCACGAAGAGACGCTGCGTGTCGTAGCGGCCCGCTACCGTGGGCTCGACGATGACGCCATGCGGGCCGTTTCGATAGCCAATGCCGAGGTGTGGCGCTTCGACCTCTGAGCCCGGTCCGGCTCAGAAGGTGCGCAGGCGGCGGCTGAATTTGGTATCGAAATCGCGCGCGGCGCTGACGTTGGCCATTTGCACCTCGGTCGGCAACTTGGCCGCCGCTCCGCGAAGTGTCTCCGCCTCACTCGGAGCCGCCGCCGGGGCCGCCTGCGCCGGCCGAGGGTCGGTATCCGCGTCGAATTTGAACCACTGGTTGCCGATGCGTACCGTGTCGCCGTTGGTGAGCAGCGCCAGGCTCGTGCGCTCATTGTTGACCTGACAGGCGTTGGTGCTGCCCAAATCGATGAGGCGGTACTCGTAGGTCTCGTCCAGCAGCGACACGCTCTTGATCTCGATCACCGCGTGGTGCTTGCTCACGCAGGCGTCGTCCAGACAGATGTCGTTGTCCAGCTCGCGTCCTATGGTGACGCGAGTCTTGTCCAACTCGTATTTGATCCCCGGAGCGCCGTTGACGTAAAGAATTAATGCCGCCATCTCACTACCCTGTTTCGTGACGTTCGAATTTATTTTTTTGGTCAGACCCGCCGACTGCCGTGGTTCGCACCCCCAAGGCGGGAACGCAGAATATGACAGTCTGTCACACTCAGTGTGTGACGCAGATCACATTTTTCGTCCCATACGAAACTTTAACTATAAGAAATCATTGAATTATTAATATGTGCCTGCCGGGCCTCAGAGCAGCCACCAGAAGATCACAATTTGGACAACGGTCAGCGGTATGCCGACCCGGGCGAACCGCCGAAAGCTCAGGCGTACGCCAAGGCGCTCCGCGCCCTGGACCACAATGATATTGCTGGCCGCGCCCAGCAGCGTGAGATTGCCCGCCAACGTGCTGCCGGCGGCCAGCGCCAGCCAGCTCACCTCATGGGCGCCTGCCTGCTGCAGCAGCGGCAGGTAAAGCGCCACCATCGGGACGTTTGAGATCAGCTGGCTGACGGTCGCACCGGCGACGAGAATTCCCGCCGTGCTCGTCACGGGCAGCGGCGAGATGCCCAGCAGCCGCTGCAGCTCGCCGGTCTGCCAAACGCTTTGCATGAGGACGAACATGGCCGCAAAGAACACCAGCGTGGGCCAGTCCAGGCGGCGCAACAGCCGACCGCGGGCCGGGCTGAACGCCAGCACGGGCGCAGCGCCCGCGGCCGCGACGGCCCACAGCGGCGGGCTCCACGCGGCACGGGCAATCACCATGATGATCTTGACGAGGATCAGGGCCACGACCAGCAGGACCGCCGCCCGCGCCAGACGCGCCAGCTGCGGGTCGCGCAGCTCGACCCGCGCCGGGACCAGCGTACGCCCGTGCGGTGCGAGTCGACAGCACAGGCGCACGCCGACGCCGGTCAGGCACAGCGAAAGCAGGGTCGGCAGGGCCAGGTGACGAAGGAACGTGACAAAGGGTTCGCCCAGGGTGCCGTGGACGGCGATGAGCAGGTTCTGCGGGTTGCCGATGGGGCTCATGATGCTGCCGGTCGTCACGGCGAAGGCCAGCGCCAGGAGCATCGGCTCGGGCTCTAGCTCGTGCTCGCGAGCCAGGCGCAGCACCAGCGGTGTGCCCACGATGGCCAGGGAATCGTTCATCAGCAGGCACGAGCCGAGTCCCGCCGCCCAGACGATCGCCCACAGCAGCGCGTTCGGCGAGCGCAGGCGGGCGCTGGCGCGGTAGGCCAGGACATAGAGGTAGCCGCTTTGCAGCAGGGCCTCGCCGATGACGAAGGTGCCGAACAGGAATACCATGACCCGCGCATCGATGGCCCTCAGGGCCGCACCGGGCCCGATGCTGCCGCCGAGCAGGACCACCGCGGCGCCGGCGAGCATCGCCTGCCACGGCGCTACCCGGACGGGACCGATCTGGCGCGCGGCGATGAGTGCGAGCACGCACCCCAATACGATTCCGGGCAGGCTCACGACAGTGCGCCCTGGCCCTACCGGTAGAACCAGTAACCGACCAGGATCGCGGTGACGATACCGGCCAGGTCGGCGAGCAGTCCGCAGGCCACGGCATGGCGGGTGCGGCGAATGCCTACGCTGCCGAAATACACCGCCAGCACATAAAACGTCGTTTCGGTGCTGCCCTGGATGGTCGCGGCCAGGCGCGCGGGGAAACTGTCGACGCCATAGGTGTGCATGGTCTCGAGCATCATGGCGCGCGCCCCGCTGCCGCTCAGGGGCTTGAGCATGGCCGTGGGCAGGGCCGGGATGAAATCGGTGTTCAGACCCAGTGCCGAAAAGACCCAGCGCAGCCCGTGGAGCAGCACGTCCAGGGCGCCGCTGGCGCGGAAGACCCCGATGGCCACCAGCATCGCCACCAGATAGGGAATGAGCTCGACGCCGACCTTGAAGCCTCCGCGGGCACCTTCGATGAACGCCTCGTAGACGTTTACCCTGCGGCGCCAGCCGGCGAGCAGGAAAACGATGATCACCGTGAACAGCAGCAGATTGCCGAGCAGGCTGGAGCGCTCGGCCAGGGCGCTCGCCGGCAGTGGCGCAAACCAGCTTCCCAGGGCCGCCACCACCAGCGCCAGACCCGCGCCGTAGGCCAGCACAACGGGGTCGAACAGGCGCAGGCGCTGGACCGCGGCCACGGCCAGCAGGCCAACGACGGTCGAGGCCGAGGTGGCGAGCAGAATCGGGATGAACACCGCCGCGGGATCGGCCGAGCCCTGCTGGGCGCGGAACATGAAGATCGTCACCGGCAGCAGGGTGACCGAGGAGGTATTGAGCACAAGAAACAATATCTGAGCGTTGCTGGCGGTGGCGCTGCCCTCGTTCAGCGACTGCAGGTCCTGCATCGCCTTCAGGCCAAGCGGGGTGGCGGCATTGTCCAGGCCCAGCATATTGGCTGCCAGGTTCATGGTCACCGAGCCCAGTGCCGGGTCGCCGGCCGGGACCTGCGGCATGAGGCGGCGAAACAGCGGTGTCAATGCCCGGGCCAGGATGTCCATCAGCCCGGCCAGCTCGGCGATGCGAAACAGGCCCAGCCACAGCGCGAGCACCCCGACCAGCCCGATCGAGATGGTGACGGCCAGTTTGGCCATGTCGAAGCTGGACTGGATGAGTGCGGCGAAGACGCCGGCGTGGCCCAAACCGAGCCATTGGTAGAGGCTGCTTGCGGCCGCAATCAGGAACAATGCCAACCAGAGTCTTGCCACGGAGCGTCTCGCTGCGGGGTGGACGGGCCCGCCCAACATCGCACAACCCTACCCGTCGGCGCAGGCGGCGTCGACCGTTCAGGTGTCGGGCCCCGCCTCCAGACGTCCGCGCGCCCAGTCCAGGATGGGGTGGAGCCGGGAGGGCAGCAGTCGCTGCGCCGCGGTGTAGTCGACCCAGCGCGCCTCGTGATGCTCGGGGCGGCCGAGCTCGGGATTGACCGCCAGCACCACCTCGCCGCTCGGGGCTTCGGCCAGGTAATAGCGGGCCACCTTGCCGCCCGCGTAGGGCGGCGTCTCGCGATAGCCCTCGCCCCAGGCAAAGCGCAGCCCTTTCAGGCTGGTCTCCTCGGCGACCTCACGGCACGCCGCGGCCAGTGCGTTCTCCCCGGGCTCGACCTCGCCCTTGGGAAAATCCCAGTTCCGATAGGCGCGTAACAGTAGATAACGGGGGGCCTTGGCGCCCCGCACGACGACGACGCCGGCTGAAAGGGTGCTTTTACTCACAAAAATATTCGTCAATTTTTCGGCGCTCAAGGGCGCCATCGGTCGATTTACCTGCTAAATATATATATAGATTAGGGATATAGAGTCACGCGAGCGCGGAGGGGCTGGTTGGCCTGAAGGCGGTGATAACCGCGACAAGCGCTTGAGCCCCACCGCGTGTCATACCAGGGACGGGGGAGGCAACCCGTTGCGCTGTCCAGCAAGGGCCGGCTGCTCGTCGCCGGGCCACACTGGGCACGCCCCCCGGCGCGCGGATGCCACAGAATTGGAGGCGAGCACGCCGGGGATTAAAGCGATCGACGCATCCATGCAGACCGCGGCGGCGACCTACGCCGTGAGCATGACGATTGTGGTGGCCGCCCTGCTGTACCTGCGCTCTTTGCCGGAGTCTACCCCCGGGCTCGGCTGGTGGGCGGCTGCCTTTGGTATCAGTGTCATGCGCCACGTCGTATTGGCGATGGAAGCCCAGCCGCACGTCGGCGCATTGGGCGTCCTGGCCGATTCGATGGCGGCGGCCAGCGCTGTGTGCCTGTTGGCGGGAACGTTCATATTCCTGGGGCGCCGTCTCAGCTACACGCTCCTGCTCGGGACCTGGGCACTGGTCAGTGCGGCCGCCAGCTATGCCGTGCACCGCCACAACCCCTGGCAGGGGAGTGTGATCCTGAGCACGTTCGTCGGCCTGGCGGCTTTCTACACGGGTTCCGCGTTCATGACCGGTTACGGCTCGGTCGCGCAGGCCGGCTATCGGCTGGTCGGGGTCAGCTTTGCCCTTTGGGGCCTGTATCGCTTGCTGCAGCCGTTCGTCTCCGATTGGCCCCGCTTCAGTCTGTGGGGAGCGCTCCTGGGCCAGGGCCTGTCGGTCGCGATTGGCATCGCGTTGATTATCACGGTGCTGCGCGGGCTGCAGCAGCGCGCGCTCGGGTCCGAAGAGGACGCCCGTGCGGCCCAAAGCCGGCTGGAGTCGATTGTCGAGGCCAATCCCGTGCCGCTGCTCATCGCGTTCGAGGATGACAGCATTATCTTCACCAACCGCCGCGCCGCCGAGAGCCTGGGACTGGAGGCCGAGGCCGC
>Ga0102944_1000333_pt1 | contig 37231 bp, 37 predicted proteins | sample SalPonD_shore_MG_FD_78172 | JGI IMG/M metagenome (GOLD analysis project Ga0102944, IMG submission 78172) | Salt pond soil microbial communities from South San Francisco under conditions of wetland restoration - Salt Pond MetaG... | ecosystem: Environmental > Aquatic > Marine > Intertidal zone >... | reverse complement strand
GCTGGCCCGGGTCCTCGGTATCTCCAACACGGCCCAGCGGCGTTTTCAGCAGCTGACGACGCAGGAAAGCGCCTACTGGTCCCTGCGTAAAGCTGCAGAGGAAGCGCGCGCCGCGGCGGAGTCGACCAACGGGACGCGGCAACCGACGCTGGATCGCGGCATCTGCCTGAATCACGTTGTTTTCCGGCACGGCAGCAAGCAGGTCTTCCGGGACCTGAACATGGACATCCCGGTAAGCAGCTTCACCGCGGTGATCGGCCTGTCCGGGATCGGCAAAAGCACGCTGCTGGATCTGCTGTGCGGGCTGATGCAGCCCGATGCCGGGGAAATATTGATCGATGACGTACCTCTACCGGACCTCGACCTGCGTGCCTGGAGGCACCTGCTGGGCTATGTTTCCCAGGAGACCGTCCTCCTGCACGATACTGTAATCAACAATGTTATTGTCGGAGATGCCGATCTGGACGAGGCCGACGCCGAACGTGCCCTGCGCCAGGCCGGCGCCTGGGGCTTCGTCAACGACCTGCCGGAAGGCATGCATACCCTGGTCGGTGAGCGCGGCGGCAAACTCTCCGGCGGCCAGCGCCAGCGCATCGCCATTGCCCGGGCCCTGGCCCACCGGCCCCGCTTCCTGATCCTGGACGAACCCACCAGCGCCCTGGATCCGGATAGCGAAAGGGTGATTTGCGAAACCCTGCGCAAGCTGGCCGGGGATCTGACCATTATCGTGGTCTCGCACCAGACCGCCATCACCGAGGCGGCGGATCGAATCTTCCTGCTTGCCGACGGTGAGGCGCGGCTGCTGCCGTCATCCTCAGCGGTGGCACAGGCCTATAATGTCATTCCCAATACCTGACCGGGAACCGTCTGCGCTTGCCGAGGGTTCGAAGTTTCTTTCTTCCAACCATAAAAAAGGGGCGCAAGGCCCCTTTTTTTATGGTTGGCGGAGAGGGAGGGATTATGCCGTACATCCATGTACGGCACCGCTGCGCGGCCAGCTCGCTGCGCTCGCTGTTCCGAATCGCTCCCGGCGATTCGGTCGAACCCGTCCATTGATCACCGAGGGTTCGAAGTCTCTATCTTCCAAACACAAAAAAGGGGCGCAAGGCCCCTTTTTTGTGTTTGGCGGAGAGGGAGGGATTCGAACCCTCGGTACCCAAAGGGTACAACGGTTTTCGAGACCGCCCCGTTCGGCCGCTCCGGCACCTCTCCGAATCAGGTAACAGGTTTCTGGTAAAAGATACCCTCCCTGGCAGGTGATCGAACTTTTGCAGCGCGGCGGAATTTTCAATTGTACCGGACATGGTTAAAAAATACAGTGAAATCAAAAGGCTGATGCTGGTATTTGCGAATCGCGCGAATCACTCTATGCTTTGACATAGTCCAGACCCCAGCTATTAGACCGGATGTTTACCAAGTCATCGCCTGCCTGCCTGGCGCTCCTCGCCGTCGCCGCCCTCTCCCTCCTGACCGGGTGTTCCGGCAGCCGTACGCAACTGGAGAAAATCCAGGAACGTGGTGAGCTGCGCGTGGTCACCCGTGTCGGCCCGACGACCTATTACATCGACAGTGACGGGGAAACGGGGCTGGAATACGAAATGGCCCGGCTCTTTGCCCGGGATCTGGGCGTTAAACTCAAGGTGATCATCGCCCGCAACAACGCGGAAATCATCAATGATCTCAAGGCCGGCCGCGCCGATGTCGCCGCGGCGGCATTGAGCAAGTACTTCATCAGGGATGACTCGCTCATGTACGGCCCCAGCTACCAGTGGGTGACGCCGCAACTGGTTTACCGCAACGGCAGAAAGCGGCCGGTCACTCTGGCCGATGTCTTTCCGGACCAGGTGCATATCGCCGACGGTACCATCAGTCAGGACCGGTTGGACGAATTGAAGCTGGAATATCCCAACCTCTCCTGGTACGTCCACAAGAAAAAGAGCGACGCCGAGTTGCTGAAGATGGTGGAAAACGGCCAGATCGCCTATACCGTGGTGTATTCCAATGAGCTGCGGCAGGCACGTCTGTTCAATCCCGAGATCCGCGCAGCCTTGAATCTTTCCGAACCTCGTCCCCTGGCCTGGGCGGTGCGCCGCAGCCGGGACAAATCGCTGCTAAACGCGATATACCGGTTCCAGGAAAAAATCACTGCCGACGGCGATCTGGACGAACTGATCGAGTATTTCTACGGTTACACCGAATACTTTGATTACGTCGATTCACGCAAATTCGTGGATCGGTTCTCCAGGCGCCTGCCCGACTACCTCAAGACGTTCAAGAAGGCGGCGGACAAGTACAATTTTGACTGGCGGCTCCTGGCGGCGGTGAGCTACCAGGAATCGCACTGGAACCGCCGCGCGCGCTCGCCCACGGGGGTGCGCGGCCTGATGATGCTGACCCAGACGACGGCCCGGCGTGTGGAAGTAAAAAACCGGATGGACCCGAAGGAAAGCGTGGAAGGCGGCGCCCAGTACCTGCGCGACCTGGTGGACAGAATACCGGCGCGCATCCCCCAGCCGGATCGCACCTGGCTGGCATTGGCCGCCTACAATGTCGGCATGGGTCACCTGGAGGATGCCAGGATCCTCACGGAGAAACGCGGCGGCGATCCCGACAAATGGGAGGACGTCAAGAAAACCCTGCCGTTGCTGAGCCGCAAGGCCTGGTACAAGCAGACCAAACACGGCTATGCCAGAGGCATAGAACCGGTCAGGTACGTGGATAATATCCGCAAGTATTACAAGATACTGATTCAACTCACCCAGCCGAAAATACAACCCGGAAACAAGAACACTGTTGAGGCAGTAACCATCCGTGCCCCCCGCGTCCTGTAGATAGGTTAATCCTCCCCGGCTGGTTGATGGCATGATTCCGCACCGGCCGATCGCCGGCGCGCGGGCGCTTGCGTGAACATGCTTCCCGTCACCGGAATCAATTGCGATAGGCGCTGCGCCATTCCCCGGCCAGCCTGGCAACCTCCTGCCTGTCTGTGCTCGGCAGCCGGTTGATACTCTGCTCCAGGATCTCCCGTACCTTCTGCCTCTCCCCCCCCGCTTCCGCCGCCAGTGACAGCCAGGCGCAGGCCCGTACCATATCCGGTGATACCCCGACGCCGCGCAAATAGCACACACCCAGGGAGTACTGGGCGCCGGGATGTCCCTGTCTGGCAGCCTGCTCGAACCACCGGCAGGCGGCGGACCGGTCCTGCGGAACTCCCTCGCCGTCCAGAAACAGCCTGCCGAGGCGGTACTGGGCGCGGTCATATCCCCCTTCCGCGGCACGCTGAAAATGCCTGACTGACTCTATCTCGTTGACATGAACGCCCAGTCCCCGGGCATACATCTTGCCTATCTGGTAGCTGGCCTTGGCATAACCATGCTCTGCGGCCAGGCGGAACAGACGAAAGGCCTTGCTGTAATCGCGGCCGGTGCCCAGGCCGTACAGATAGAAAAGGCCCAGATTGTACTGGGCCTTGTAATATCCCTGGGCGGACGCCCGGCTGTGCCACTTGAATGCCTCATCATCATCCTGTTCCACGCCGTTGCCGGCGGAGTACAATAATCCCAGATTGTACTGGGCCTTGGCATAACCCTTGGCGGCCGCTTCCTTGTACCACCTTGCCGCGACGGCATAATCCTGCGGCGTGCCTTTGCCGGCGGCATACATCATGCCTGCATTGAGCTGGGCCTTGATGTGACCCTGCTCCGCGGCACGGCTGTACCATTTCACCGCCTCCTTCTCGTCCCGCTCCGTGCCGATACCGTTGGCATACATATAACCGAGATTGTAACGGGCGCCCGCGTGCCCCTGTGCCGCTGCCTTGTTGTACCATTCCAGCGCCCGGGCGAGATCACGCTCGATTCCCAGCCCTTCCTGGCAGCACCAGGCCAGGTTGGCCTGGGCTACCGGCTCGTCCTGCTCCGCCGCCAGCGTCAACCAGTGCACGGCCTGCCTGTAGTCCCGGGGAACACCGATACCGCGGATATACATCTGGCCCAGATAGGACTGGCCGCGGGCCGAACCCTGTTCCGCTGCACGCCGGTACCAGCCGGCCGCCCGGCTGCGATCGGCCGGGACGCCGAGACCGCTGTCATACAGCTCGGCCAGCTGCAACTGTGCCTCCACGTCGCCGGCCTCGGCGTCGCTGGTCAATTCCGAAAGGTTCACTGAGGTATTCCCCGCTTCCCGCTGCCTGGACTGTAAACGGAAACATGAGCTTATCCCCTTTGCCGCAACAAGCCCAGCACCGCCGGCAGGACAGCCGTTTACGGTACAATCACCATCATGGACACCATGACTTCCTATGCCAATCTGGGCCCCGATGACATACTCAACGCCCTGGATCAGGTCGGCTATCGCTGCGATGGCCGCATCCTGGCCCTGAACAGTTACGAAAACCGGGTCTATCAAGTCGGTCTGGAGGATGCCGCGCCCGTTATCGCCAAATTCTACCGGCCCGGCCGCTGGAGCGATGACGCCATCCTCGAGGAACACGGCTTTACGCTGACCCTGGCGGAGGCGGAACTGCCGGTCATCGCCCCGCTCTGCCGTGACGGCGAAAGCCTGTTCCATACCGGCGACTTCCGCTTCGCCGTCTATCCACGGGTGGGCGGACGCCCGCCGGAGCTGGACAATCCGGAACAGCTTACCCAGCTCGGCCGCTGCATCGCCCGCCTGCATAATATCGGCGCCATCGAGCCGTTCCGCCACCGCCGCAGCCTGGACATAGAAACCCTGGCCGAGGTGCCGCGCGACTTCCTGCTGCGGCAGGGCTTCCTCCCCGCCGATATCCTGCCCGCCTACGAGTCCCTGACCGCCGACATTATCGATCGGGTACGGACCTGTTTTACCCGGGCGGGTGAATACCGGACCCTGCGCCTGCACGGCGACTGCCACCTGGGCAATGTGCTCTGGAGTAACGACGCGCCCTTCCTGGTGGATTTCGACGACGCCTGCATGGGTCCGGCGATCCAGGATCTGTGGATGTTCCTGTCCGGTGACCGTCCCTACATGACGGCACGGCTGCATGATCTGCTCGACGGCTACACCGGATTCCGGGAGTTTGATGCCGCCGAACTGAACCTGGTGGAGGCCCTGCGCAGCCTGCGCATGATCCATTACGCCGGCTGGCTGGCGATGCGCTGGGACGATCCCGCCTTCCCCAGGGCTTTCCCCTGGTTCAATACCCAGCGCTACTGGGAGGATCATATCCTGGCCCTGCGCGAGCAGGCCGCCCTCATGGACGAGCCGCCCCTGCAGTGGGATCCGTACTGAACGCTCAGTACAGTCGCAGCTGCCCCACCACCACGCCCTGGATCTGGACGCGGTCGCCGGGATAGACCATGGAGGCAAGGGCGGAGTTGGCCGGTATCAGTTCGACGCGATCACCGTGGCGCCGCAGCCGTTTCAGCGTCGCCTCCTCGTTATCTATGAGCGCCACGACAATATCGCCGTTGTCGGCGCTGTCGGTCTTGCGCACCACCACCATGTCCCCGTCCAGGATGCCGGCGTCGATCATGGAATCACCGCTGACCTTGAGGACGTAACGATCCGGTCCCAGCAGCAGATCGGAAAAATTGATCTCGTCCTGGTCCGGGATGGCCTCGATGGGCTTGCCGGCAGCAATGCGGCCTTCCAGGGGCAGGATAATGAGGCGTCGGTCGTATTCTCCGGCGAGGCGGATGCCGCGCCAGCCGCGGCCGGTGCGGCGCAGATGCCCCTTGCTCACCAGGGATTCCACGTAGCGGTGCACCGTGCCCTTGGAACGCACGCCCGTCCCCGCACCGATTTCCTCCAGGGTCGGGGCACGGCCGTTCTGTGCAATATAGTGGGTGATGAACTGCAGCAGCTTTTCTTCCAGGCGCGTCAGCATGGAGTTGTTCTCCGGATGTTCTCTTTTAAGAATAGAGAACAATAGGAGAACTTTCAACTATAATCATGTTTGTTTACAATGGCTAAACTGGTGGACAACGACAGGAAGCGCGCATGAAAGAGAAACCTGCGGAAAAAACCGAGGCGGAGTGGCGCCGGGAGCTGACTCCCGAGCAGTACCGGATCTGCCGGGAGAAAGGCACGGAACGTCCCTTCACCGGGAAATACAACGACTGCAAGGAAACCGGCACCTATCGCTGTGTCTGCTGCGGCCGGGAGCTGTTCCGGTCCGAAACCAAGTTCGAATCGGGCAGCGGCTGGCCCAGCTTCTACCAGCCCGTCGCCGGGGACGCCGTCAAGACCGAAACCGATAGCAGCCACGGCATGATCCGCACCGAGGTCATGTGCAGCGCCTGCAATGCCCACCTGGGCCACGTGTTCGACGATGGCCCCGGGCCCACCGGATTGCGCTACTGCATCAATTCGGCGTCACTGGATCTGGATAAGGATAAACAGAAATAAAAGGCAGTCGACGGACCGGGGATTACAAGCTCCTGAGCAGGGCCCGCGTGATAAGGCCGCGGGAATCCGGGCTCTTGCCGAAGATAAAGCCGGTGGCAAAGGCCAGCGCCAGCACGGCATAGGGATGCCGCCTGACGTAACCGGAGGGCAGCACCTCCTCCGTGGTGGCACGCAACCGGTTCTTGGCTTCCGCGACGCTCAGCGAACGGTCAGGTCGGCGATCCATGAAACCACTCCGGCTACCAGCAATGCCACCAGCCCGGTGAAGAAGGCACTCAGCGGCATGCCCAGCGGCCCCAGCAGGGCATGGTAGAGCGACCACAGCATGAGACCGAAACCGCCGGTCGCCAGCAAGATGGCGATGACGGTCAGCGCCACGCTGCGCCCCAGCTGGATAACCCCGCGCCGCAGGGCCCGGCCTTCCGCCTCCGCCAGGTCGGCCAGGGCGATGACGATGTCGGAAAGACCCTTCAGGACCTGCCTCCCAGTTTGGCAATAATGTAGCCGATACCGAAGGCTGTCAGCAGGCTGCCCACCGGGTGTTCGGTGACCTGTGTTTCGACGTCGTCAAAGGCGCCCATACCGCGGTCCCGGGCCTGGTTCATGGCCACCCGGAGTTTCTCCCGCTGCTCCTTCAATTCCTCCTCCACGGAGCCGCGGGTCTCGTCGACTTTCTTCAGGCCGAGATCCTTGAGCAGCCCGACCAGGTCCGAGATGTCGGTACGCAGTTTTTCCACGTCGCCTTTCAGGACCTGCAACTCTTCCTGGACATTGGGACTTGCCATAGCTACCTCCTCTTCATTATTGGATACCGCAACCTCATGTCACGCCCCTTGCATTCGTGCGTCAAGCAGGTTGCGAAGCAGTTTCCGCTACTTGCTAATAACAGAATAAATCACTTATCTATCTGAAAACAGGGGACACCTGCCAATATGTACAAGTTCCTTGATCCATATCAGTCACACCCCCGCCATGGGACGGGCATCGTGGGAAGGAGCGCCGCGCGGCGCAGTGACGCCGCCGGTCAGGACGAACGCCATGGCCGCGCGCATGGACATATCGATGGGACGCAGTGCGGCGCGCGGCAGCAATACAGTATAGCCGCCGATCTGATAGCTCAGGGGCAGATAGACCAGCACCATGTCTTCTTCGCGCGCGGCGCCCGGCGGCAGCCCGGAAGTATCCGGACGGGTGATGAAACCGATCACCTGCATGCCCGTATCACCGATATCCACCATGACTACCTCGTGGAAACCCGGATCCCGGGAGTGCACCAGGAACTGCAGGAAATCCCGCGTCGCGCCGTATACCGAGCGTATGACCGGAATGCGGTAGACGAAGCGTTCACTCCATTCAAAGGTACGGCGCACGATCCAGGCATGCATGAGAACGCCGATCAGGAGGATCAGCGCCACGCCCACGATCAGGCCCATGCCGGGCACGTACATGTCGTCGGGCAGGAATACCCGGATGATCTGGCCCAGGAATGACTCCGCCATATGTCCCAGCCACACCAGCAGGTAGATGGTGACAACGATGGGCAGCAATGTGACCAGGCCCGTCAGAAAGGTCCGGGCAATGTTCATGTTCCTGATCGGTAATCGGCGTATTTCCATGGTCCCTCCTGCTTTCATGAACGTACAACATCCAACCATACCGGTAATCCAGGCCGACGGCATGCCGTCCCGGCGTTCCCGGTGGACAGCCGCTCGGCGGCTGCGGCAGAATGATACGCCCTTCCGCCGTCACCGGGAGGGTTCATGACATTGTACAACCATGTCCGGAGGTGCCGCAGTCTTGACCGTCTGCCTGAAACGCGCCTATGAACCGCCGGCCGGCAGTGACGGCTGCCGCGTCCTGGTGGACCGGATCTGGCCGCGGGGCGTGGCCCGGGACAAGGCGGCAATCGACCTGTGGCTGAAAGACATCGCCCCCTCCACCGAACTGAGGAAAGGCCTGCACAGCGACACCGTCGGCTGGGGCGAATTCCGGCGGGCATACCTGGCGGAGCTGAAGCAGCACCGGGAGGAACTGCGTCCCCTGGCCGAACAGGCCAGGCGCGGGCGTGTCACCCTGCTGTTCGCCTCCCGCGACGAACGCCGTAACAACGCCGTGGTCCTGAAGGAATACCTCGAGCGACTCGGCGCCCGATACTCTTGAGCCACTGAGATAACAGAGCAAGCAAGGTAAATCGTGAATGGTGAATAGTGAATCGTTTGTTTTCTATTAACTATTCACGACTTACTATTTACTGTTTGTAGTCTTTCTCCATGGCTTTCTTTACGAAGGTTTATCTTCAGTGGCGACGGCCGGTTCGTACCAGGCCAGTTTTTCGTGCAGCTTCACCACCTCGCCGATTATGACCATGGCCGGTGGTTTGATCTCCTCCTGCTCGACCAGCCCGGGCAGTGTTTCCAGGCTGCCCGTGAAGACGCGCTGGCGCGGCATGGTTCCCTGCTGCACGATGGCGGCGGGCATGGCGGCGGCCATGCCGTGCCGGATAAGTTCGCTGCAGAACCTGCCCAGGTTGGCGACACCCATGTACACGGCGATGGTCTGGCGCGGCTGGATCAGGGCATCCCAGTTCAGGTCAAATTCGCCGTCCTTCATGTGTCCGGTAACGAACAGGCAGGACTGGGCGTATTCGCGATGGGTGAGGGGGATACCGGCATAGGCGGAGCAGCCGGCGGCGGCGGTGATGCCCGGCACTACCTGGAAGGGGATACCCCGGGCCGCCAGGGTATCGATTTCTTCGCCGCCGCGGCCGAAGATAAAGGGATCACCCCCCTTGAGCCGCAATACCCGCCTGCCCCGACCGGCCAGTTCCGCCAGCAGGGCATTGATCTCTTCCTGGGACAGGGTATGCCGGTTGCTCTGCTTGCCCACGTAGATGCGTTCGGCATCGCGGCGCACCAGGTCCACGATGGCGGGAGCCACCAGCCGGTCATACAGCACCACGTCGGCCTGCTGCATGAGGCGCAGGGCCCGGAACGTCAGCAGATCCGGATCACCCGGCCCGGCCCCGACCAGGTAGACCTCGCCGCTTTTCCCGGACTCGCCGTCATTGTCCTCCAGGCGGCTTTCCAGGGCCGCAAGCGCCGCCTTGTCCTGACCGGCAAACAGCATTTCCGCTATCGGGCCCTGCAGGATGTCCTCCCAGAAACGCCGGCGCCGCTGCATGTCCGGGAAGCGCACCTTGACCCGCTGCCGGAATGAGCGCATGAGATCCGCCAGTCTCCCGTAGGCGGCGGGGATCATGGTTTCCAGTTTTGCCCGCAACAGGCGCGCCAGCACCGGCGAGGCACCGCCGGTGGAGACGGCAATGACCACCGGCGAGCGATCCACCACCGACGGCATGATGAAGCTGCACAGTTCCGGATTGTCCACCACGTTCACCGGCAACCGGCGTTCCTGCGCCAGCCTTGATACTTCGCGGTTGATATCCTCGTTATCGGTGGCGGCGACGACCAGAACGCAGCCGTCCAGAAACCCGGCCTCGAAGTCCCCGTTGACGTGTTCGATGACGCCACGTTCCAACAACTCGCGCAATGAGGGAGCGAGTTCGGGCGCCACTACGCGGATCCGTGCCCCGGCCCTCATCAATTGCCGTACCTTGCGCTCGGCCACCTCGCCGCCGCCAACCAACAGGCACGGGCGATCCTGGACTTGCAGGAAGACCGGTAGATAATCCATGGGGATATTTTACAGGATACGCCTGCACACCGCTGTGCCGGCGGAGCCGAACGAGCCGTAGGAAATCCCGGACCATCCTGACGACGGTGTTCAGGGCGCCCTTAAAATTCAATCAGTTGACGTTGCCGGGGGGTAAATATCGACGAGATGCGGCGGCGCGGTGGCTTCTCTTCCTTTAAACTCGCCTGATTTGCGGGTAGAGTATTATATATTGTTCTTCACTACTCCACGGGGGGACATGTTATGAGAGTACTGCTTACGGCAATAATGCTTTGTTTCCTGCTTTCCGCCTGTCAGAAAGGCCAGGAAGGAGGGAAATCAAAGGAAATGGGAATGGAGTCCGGCAGTAAGTCCATGGAGAATCAGCCCTCCATGAGCGGCGAATTCAAGCCCAACGGCCACACCGTTGACGGCACCTTCTACGTCGATCAGGGGAAGGACGTCAAGGAATTCAGGCTGAGAAGTCACCTCGCCGGCCTGGAGAGGATGATCGACCAGTACAAGAAGGACGGCTACGACACCTCCGAGCTGGAATCCGAAAAGGCGCAGGTCGAAAAAGACCTGTCCAACCTGTCCGGCTAGACGTTTCCGTTCCGCCGCCGGCACAGCGGCACAGTCTTCACCGGGACGGCCCGGCGCCATTCGCGCCTGGCTGTCCTGATGTGCGCAACCGGGCGGCCTGCATTCAGGTCTTGGGCAGGGTCACACCTGTCTGGCCCTGGTACTTGCCCTCGCGATCCCGGTATGACACCTCGCATTCCTCGTCGGACTCCAGAAAGATCACCTGGGCGACGCCCTCGTTGGCGTAGACCTTGGCCGGCAGCGGCGTGGTATTGGAAAACTCCAGGGTCACATGCCCCTCCCACTCCGGCTCCAACGGGGTGACATTGACGATGATGCCGCAGCGGGCATAGGTGGATTTGCCCAGGCAGATGGTCAGGACGTTACGCGGGATCCGGAAATACTCGATAGTCCTGGCCAGTGCGAAGGAATTGGGTGGAATGATGCAGACGTCGGCCTCGACGTTGACGAAGCTGCTGGAATCGAAACTCTTGGGATCGACGATGGCGGAATTGATGTTGGTGAAGACCCGGAACTCCGGCGCACAGCGCACATCGTAACCGTAACTGGAAGTACCGTAGGAAATAAAGCGGTCCCCGCCGTTCTCCTTCACCTGGCCCGGCTCAAACGGCTCGATGAGGCCCTGCTCCCGCGCCATGCGGCGGATCCATCTATCGCTCTTGATTGTCATTATCGGTTCACCGGACTGATTTCTTGTAGCTAATAACTTGTGGCTGGTAGCTCTTACGTATTTTCCACCACGATCTTCGGAAATCTCCCGCTGTAATCCTTCGCTCGCAGCGACAGTTTCGCGGCGGCGCGGCGCGCGATCTCCCGGTAGCTGGCGGTGACGGGGGAATCCGGCTGCAGGGCCACGGTGGGTTTGCCGTTGTCCACGCCTTCGCGGATGGCGATGTCCAGCGGCAGGGAGCCCAGCAGATCCACCCCGTACTGGCTGGCCATCTGCTGCCCGCCGCCGCTGCCGAAGATATGTTCCTCGTGGCCGCAGTTGCTGCAGATATGGGTGCTCATGTTCTCCACGACACCGAGCACGGCCACTTCCACCTTCTCGAACATCTTCAGGGCCTTGCGTGCATCGAGCAGGGCGATGTCCTGGGGCGTGGTGACGATGATGGCGCCGGAGACCGGTATCTTCTGGCACAGGGTCAGCTGGATGTCGCCGGTACCCGGCGGCAGATCCACGACCAGGTAATCCAGTTCGTGCCAGTTGGTATCGTTGAGCAGCTGTTCCAGGGCGGACGTGACCATGGGACCACGCCAGATCATCGGCGTTTCCTCGTCGATGAGGTAGCCGATGGACATGGACTGGATCCCGTAGCTGACATTGGGCTCTATGGATTTCCCGTCGGTGGTATCCGGCTTCATGCGGCAGCCCAGCATGCGCGGCTGGCTGGGGCCGTAGATATCGGCGTCGAGGATGCCGACCTGCGCGCCTTCCGCCTGCAGGGCCAGGGCCAGGTTCACCGCCGTGGTGGACTTGCCCACGCCGCCTTTGCCGGAGGCGATGGCAATAATGTTCTTGATGCCGGTGAGCGGCTTCACGCCCTTCTGCACGGCGCGGGAAGCGATGCCGGTACCGATGTCGACCCGGACGTCGGCGACGCCTTCCAGCCCCTGCACCTGCTCGCGCACGGCCTGGGCCAGGGTTTCATGGTAGCCGGCGGCGGGATAGCCCAACTCCAGGCTGACCTGCACGACGCCGTTCTCGATGCGCACGTCCCGGACGGCGCCGGCCGTTACCAGATCCTGCTGCAGGTTTGCATCGACGACCTCGGCCAGCCGTTCCCTGACTTGTTCCGGAGTGATTTCAGACATACTGCCTCGGTTGGGGAAAAATGGTGCTTAATATTACAACATTTCCGGGAGTCCATTCATATGGCCGGCTTCACCGCCTCCGCCATTAATGTTAATTTATCCAGTTTGTTGGACGAACCGTTCCCATGACAGGCAAAAACCGCAAAATCCTGGTCACCAGCGCCCTGCCCTACGCCAACGGGCCGCTGCATATCGGCCATCTGGTCGAGTACATCCAGTCGGATATCTGGGTGCGCTTCCAGCGCATGCGCGGCCATACCGTCTACCATGTCTGTGCCGACGACACCCACGGCACGCCTATCATGCTGCGCGCCGAGTCCGAGGGCATCGCTCCCCGGGAACTGATAGAACGGGTCCAGGCGGAACACCAGCGCGATTTCCAAAACTTTCATATCGAATTCGACAATTACTACACCACCGACTCCGAGGAAAACCGCGAATACGCACACATTATATATGGCCGCCTGGATGAAAAAGGTTTCATTGAGAGGCACTCCATCAGCCAGCTTTACGATCCGGAACGGAAAATGTTTCTGCCGGACCGCTTCGTCAAGGGGGAATGTCCCCGCTGCGGCGCGGCGGATCAGTACGGCGATGCCTGCGAGGTGTGTGGCTCCACCTATACGCCGGCGGATCTGAAGAACCCCTATTCCGTGATCTCCGGCGCCACGCCGGTAATGAAGGAATCGGAACACTATTTCTTCCGCCTGTCCGACGACCAGTGCGTCGATTTCCTCAAGGACTGGACCCGCTCCGGGACCCTGCAGAAGGAGGCGGCGAACAAGCTGGACGAATGGTTCCAGGCGGGACTCTCGGATTGGGACATCTCCCGGGACGCGCCCTACTTCGGCTTCGAGATCCCCGGCGCGCCGGGCAAGTATTTCTATGTGTGGCTGGACGCCCCCATCGGCTACATGGCGAGCTTCCGGAACCTGTGCGATCGCACCGGCCTGGACTTCGACGAGTTCTGGGGACCGGACTCCGGCGCGGAACTCTGCCACTTCATCGGCAAGGACATTCTCTATTTCCACGCCCTGTTCTGGCCCGCCATGCTGCACTTCGGCGGCTTCCGCACGCCGAGCCGGGTGTTCGCCCACGGCTTCCTCACCGTCAACGGCGAGAAAATGTCCAAGTCGCGCGGCACTTTCATCACCGCCGAGAGCTATCTCCAGCATCATCTCAACCCGGAATGGCTGCGTTACTATTTCGCAGCAAAACTGAACGGCACTATGGAGGACATCGACCTCGACCTGCAGGACTTCAAGGCCCGCATCGACAGCGACCTGGTCGGCAAGTACCTGAACATCGCCAGCCGCACCGCCGGCTTCATCGTCCGGATCGCGGACGGCGAACTCGCCGGCGGCCCGTTCGACTGCGAAGTCCTGAACGAGGTCCAGGATGCCGCCCCGGAACTGGCCGGACTGTTCGACGCGCGGGAATACAACAAGGCCATACGCCGCATCATGGAGCTGGCCGATCACGCCAACAGCTACATCCACGCCAACAAGCCGTGGGAACTGGCCAAGGGCACGGCGGATGATCCGCACCGGCATGACTTTGATGTCAAACACTCCTGCAGCGTTGCCATCAACCTGTTCCGGCTGCTGACCATATATCTCAAACCCGTACTGCCGCGCTTGGCGCGGGAAGTAGAGACGTTTCTGAACCTGCCGCCGCTGAGCTGGGAAGACAGTGCCGTGCTGCTGCCGGAGGGGCATCGCATCAATCCCTACCGGCACCTCATGACCCGCGTCGACCAGAAAAACATCGACGGCCTCGTTAACGCCCCGCGGGAAACCCCGCAGCAAAAACCACAACATGACACCATGAACGACGACACCGAGACCATTAGTATCGACGATTTCAGCAAGATTGATCTGCGCATCGCCCGCATCGTCAAGGCCGAACCCGTGGAAGGCGCGGACAAGCTCCTGCAGCTGACCCTGGACACAGGCGGAGAAACGCGCAACGTTTTCGCCGGCATCAAAAGCGCCTATGTCCCGGAGGACCTGGAGGGCCGTCTCACCGTGATGGTGGCGAACCTGGCGCCGCGCAAGATGCGCTTCGGCGTGTCCGAGGGCATGGTGCTGGCCGCCGGCCCCGGCGGATCCGATCTGTTCCTGCTGTCGCCGGATGCCGGCGCCGAACCGGGCATGCGCGTCAAGTAGCCATGTCCGGCGATCCCGCCCAGCCCGCCGACGCCGCCCGGGAATCCGGACTGGCCGGGCGCATCGACGCCCTCCTGCCCCAGACCCAGTGCCGCAAATGCGGTTACGACGGCTGCCAGCCCTATGCCCGTGCCGTCGCCAGCGGCCGCGCCGACATCAACCGCTGCCCCCCCGGCGGTGCAGCCGTCATCCGTGACCTGGCGGCCTTGCTGGGGCGTACACCCCTGGCACTGGATCCGGCCTGCGGGCCGGAACCGCCGGCACAGGTGGCCGTGATCGATGAAGACAACTGCATCGGCTGTGTGAAATGCATACGCGCCTGCCCGGTGGACGCCATCATCGGCGCGGCCGGGGCCATGCATACCGTCATCCCGCAACAATGTACGGGCTGCGAGCTGTGCCTGGCGCCCTGCCCCACGGACTGCATCAGCATGGCCGCAATCGCCCCCGCAACCGGTGAGGACGCGCGCCGCGCCGCCGCTGCGCGGGCCAGGTCCCGCTTCCTCGCCCGCGAGCGCCGGCTGGCGGCACGACGGCGACCACAGCCCGCACAGCCGGCAATGCCGGATCGGGAAAGCAAACGTGCGTATATCCGCGCGGCTGTGGAGCGTACCCGCGCCAGGCGCCGACAGCAGCCGGGAAACACGGAGGATTCATGAACGCGGCCATAATTCCACGGTGGAGAGGCAATCCATGCTGAGCCGTGAACAGATCAAGCACCTGCGCACCCTCGCCCATGCACGCAAGATCATCATACGCATCGGCCAGAACGGCCTGACGGACAACGTCCTGGGAGAAATCGAACAGGCACTGGCCCACCACGAACTGGTCAAGATCGGCATCCGCGCCGGCGACCGCGAGGACCGTGACACCATCGCCGCGGCGATCATTGAACAGACCGGCGCTGACCCGGTACAGAAGATTGGCAACACCCTGGTCCTGTACCGCCGCAACCGTGAGAAACCCCTCATTCCATTGCCAGGGAGTAAATGACTCTGCGCTGAACGCTACAGATCAGTGCTTAACAAGTAAGTAGTAAATAGTGAATAGTCAGTAGTAAAACCGAAATATACGTGCGGACTAACGTAGGAACCTGTCACTATTCACTATTCACTATTCACCGGTTTTCCGCGCCGGAGGCTTTGAGCAGGACGTAGTCCAGCATTGAGGTCGGCAGCACGCGCCGCAGGACGCCGAACAGGTAGGTGGGAAAGGTGACGTAGTAGCGCGCCTTCGGGCTCGGGCTTTCCAGGGCGTGGATAACTTTCTTCAGCACGGCCTCGGGTCCCAGGGTGAAAGGTGCCGCGTCGCCGCTGCCGGCCAGGCGCCTTTCCACCGCCGCATAAATCTCCCGGTGGGCACTGGCAGCCGCATCGATGTTACGGCGGAAGGCGGCCTGGGCATTGCGGCGAAAGCCGCTGCGTACCGGGCCGGGCTCGATCAGCGAAACATGAATGCCGGAGCCGTGCAGTTCCAGGCGCAGTGCATCGGTCAGGCCTTCCAGCGCGAACTTGCTGGCGCAGTAGGCGCCGCGGTATTTCATGGCTACCAGTCCGAGTACGGAACTGTTGTTGATAATGCGGCCCTCTGCCCTGCGGCGCATGACCGGGATCACCCGCGTGCTGAGCTCGTGCAGGCCGAACAGGTTTGTCTCGAACTGGGCGCGCAGCACGTCACGGTCCAGATCCTCCACCGCGCCGGGTTGGCCGTAGCCGGCGTTGTTGAACAGACCGTACAGCGTGCCGCCGCTGCGCTCCAACACAGCATCCAGGGCGTTTTCAATGGAGGAGGAATTACAGACGTCGAGCTGCACGGCATCCAGTCCGTCCGCGGCCAGCCGATCCACATCCTCGCGGCGGCGCGCGGCGGCAAAAACGCGGTAACCGCGGTCCTGCAGGCCCCGGACGACGCACTCGCCGATGCCCCCGGAACAGCCGGTGACCAGAACGCTGCGTCCGGCCTCAGCCACGGCCGCCCGCAGGCAGTTTCATTGCCGCCGTCGCCGGCGCGTTATTTCGAAAAGTTACCACTCTCATGGCTTACAAGGTACCATATCATCCCCGCCTGGCCGTACAGGGACCGCAGGGTGCGGGAAGTCTGCAGACACACCTTTCACAGAAACTGCCAATGACCAGAACAACACGGTTTCTTCATCCCCGGTCGGCGTTGATCCTGGCGGCACTCCTTCCCCTCACGGCGCCTGCCCAGACCGCGTATGACAGCGGCAACGGGGAAATGTGCACCGGCGATCTGGGCATCCCCAAACGCCCCGCCGTCAACGAAACCCTGGCGCCCGGCGATACCCTGTTCCGGGCGGATCGCGCCACCATGATAGAGAACGGCATCTCTCATCTCGAAGGCAATGTGGAAGTGACGCAGGATCAGAAACAGGTCCGCGCCGACAGCATCGACTATAACCAGCCCACCAACAGCGCCGACCTGCATGGCGACGTGAACTACTGGGATGACCAGGTATATCTTCACAGCCCCGAGGCGCAGGTCAACTTCGACGCCAACACCGCGCACTTCACGGATGCCCACTACAACCTGCTGTCGAACCGCGGTCACGGCTCGGCAAAAGATCTTTCCATGGTGATCCACAAGACCACCAAGGGCAAACAGGTCGATTACACGACCTGTGATCCGGAAACCGGCAAAGACGATTCCTGGAACCTGGACCAGAATTTCTGGAAAATCTCGGCCAGCAGCATCACCCTGAACCACGAGACGGAGCGCGGCAGGGCCCTCAACGTCATCCTGCGGATCAAGGATATCCCGGTTTTCTACACGCCCTATCTCTCGTTCCCGATCAGCAAAAAGCGCAAGTCCGGATTTCTCGTGCCGTCATTCGGGACCAGCAGCAGCGGCGGTTTCCAGTTCAGCACTCCCTATTACTGGAACATCGAGCCGCAAATGGACGCCACCCTGACGCCGACCTATATTACCGACCGGGGTGTAATGGCCAGCGGCGAGTACCGTTATCTGTTCAAGCAGGGCCACGGCCAGATCAATCTGGACTATCTCCCCAGCGACAACCAGTACGGTGGTCATCACCGCAGTTCCATCCACTTCGAACACCAGCAGACATTCCTGAAGCGCGGCAGCATCCTGCTGCTGTTCAACCAGGTTTCCGATGATCGCTACTTTCAGGATTTCGGCAACAACCTGGCGACATCCAGCACCCGCTACCTGCCGCGCGAGGCGGATATCCGCTACGCAAGCAGCAGATGGCGGGTGCGCGCCCATGTCCAGGACTACCAGATCGTCGATCCGACCCTCATCACCACGGCCCGCCCGTACAGCCGGCTGCCGCAGATTGACTTCAGCGCCTATCCCTTGCGGGGCAAAAACCGCCTTAACCTGCGGCTCGACTCGCAGTTCAGCTATTTCGCCCGGGACAACAAGATCGGATTTGTCGACGACGTCGATGGCTTCCGTCTCGACCTGTATCCGAAAATCAGTTACCCGCTGCAGACCAGGGCCACCTTTCTCACCCCCACGGTGGGCCTGCGCTATACCCGGTATGATCTCAGCAATTCCACCCATTTTTCCGACAGTCCCAGCCGGCTGCTGCCCATGGCCAGTCTGGACGGCGGTGTCTTCCTGGAGCGCAATTTCAGCCTGTTCGGCAAGAAGTACAAGCAGACCCTGGAGCCGCGCTTCTATTACCTGTACGTGCCAGACAAGAACCAGACCGACCTGCCCGTCTTCGATACCGGCGTGTACGGCCTGACCTTCTACACCATGTTCCTCGACAATCGTTTCAACGGCCCGGACCGCTTCGGCGATGCCAACCAGATCACCCTGTCCCTGAACTCTCGCCTGATTGAGTCCGGTACCGGCCGGGAACAAGCCTACTTCCGGATTGGTCAGATATTCTATCTGGATCATCAGGACGTCAGGCGGCAGATCCTCAACAGCCAGGGAGATCTGGTTTACGCCACCGCCCCCAATGATGCGATCTTCTCCCCCGTGGTAATGGAGGCGGGGACGAATTATTTCAGGAACTGGCATTTTGACGCACAACTGCAGTGGGATCCGACCGAACGGAAAATACACAAGATAGCCCTGAATGCGCAGTACCAGCCCGCCAAGGACAAGGTGCTCAATCTGGCCTACCGCGAGACCCGGTCGAGAACCGGGGATATTCTCCACACCACGACCAACATCGAGCAGACGGATGTCTCGTTCCAGTGGCCCATCAACCGGCGCTGGAGCGTGGTCGGGCGCTGGAATTACGCTGTCCGGGAAGGGAAATCCCTGGATCTGTTCGCCGGGTTTGCGTACCAGGGCTGCTGCTGGGGCATTCGCGCCGTAGCGCGCCGCTATCTGGCCAACCTGAACGGGAGCTTCCAGACCGGTTTCTTTATCCAGCTGCAGCTCAAGGGACTGGCGGGACTGGGGCAGAAAACGGTAGACTTGCTTACCCAGAGTATTCCGGGTTACCAACGAGAGTTTTAGTCATGTCAATTTCCCCCCGAATCAAGGTCCTTTTCATTATTATCGGACTTCTTTCCTGCCTGGGCGCCCGGGCAGCCGTCGAGATCGACCGGATCGTCGCCGTGGTTAACGATGATGTCGTCATGGCCAGCGAGCTGAATGACAAGATACAATCCGTCAAGGAGCGACTGCAGCAGCAGGGTACCCCGCTGCCGCCCGATCCGGTGCTGAAGAAACAGGTGCTGGACCGCCTGATCATGACCAAGCTGCAGCTGCAGATGGCGGACAGGACCGGCATCAAGGTGGATGACGAAACCCTGAACCGCACCATCAGCAATATCGCCGCCCAGAACAAGGTCTCCCTCTCCGATTTTCGCAAGATCCTGGAAAAGGACGGCTACAGCTACGATCAGTTCCGGGATGATATCCGCAATCAAATCAAGATTTCGCGCCTGCGCCAGCGCGCGGTGGATGATCGTGTCTATGTCACCGACCGGGAAATCAACAATTACCTCGCGACCCAGGAACACCAGGGCCAGACCGAACAGGAATACCACCTGGCGCATATCCTCATCGCCATGCCCCCTTCTCCCTCCGCCAAGCAGCTGGATGAAACCAGGAAGAAGGCGGAGATGGTGCTGCAGAAACTGAAATCGGGATCCGACTTCGCGGAGGTGGCGGCGTCCTATTCGGACGGCCAGCAGGCCCTGGACGGCGGCGATCTGGGCTGGCGCAAGTCCAGTGAGGTCCCGACCCTGTTCACGGATATCGTGGCGGACATGAAAAAGGGCGATGTCAGCAATCTGATCCGCAGTCCCAGCGGCTATCACATCATCAAGCTGCTGGGCGTCCGGGACACCAAGAAGATGGTTATCACCCAGACCCATGCCCGGCATATCCTCATCAAGACCAATGAACTGACCAGCGACAAGGACGCCGTGCAGCGGTTGAAACAGCTGAGAAAACGCATCGAGGGCGGCGCCGATTTCGGCGATCTGGCACGCGCCAACTCCAACGACACCATGAGCGCCGCGCAGGGCGGCGATCTCGGCTGGGTCAATCCGGGTGATCTGGTGCCCCAGTTCGAGGACGTCATGAATTCCCTGAAACCGGGACAAATCAGCCAACCGTTCAAAACCCGGTTCGGCTGGCACATCGTGCAGGTGCTGGGACGGCGCAAGCACGACAGCACCAATGACATTCGCCGCGCCCGCGCCCGCGAGGCCATACGCAAGCGCAAGGTGGAAGAAGCCCGGGAAAACTGGCTGCGGGAGCTGCGCGATGATGCCTACGTGGAATACCGCCTGGACAACAAGTCATCATCCGGCTAGCCCTGACACCGGGGGAACCCGCAGGGATAGGCCCCGATCTCGTCGTCACCGTCGCCCAGCAGCCCCGTCCCCATGATCTCGTCGTCATCGCCGACCCAAAGCTGCTGCAGGCGCGTGCGGAGCTGCTGCAGCTGCCACTGACCATCAGCGAGTACCGGCCCGGCGACTCCCTTCCCTCTCCCGCACCCGGACAGCTAACCGTCCTGCCGCTGTCCCTGGCCGCGCCCGTGGTCCCGGGAAATCCCGACCCTGCCAATGCCGATCATGTCCTGGCCGCGCTGCGCCGGGCGGTACAGGGCTGCCGGGAGGGGGAATTCGCGGCGCTGGTCACCGGCCCGGTGCACAAGGCCACCATCAACCGCGCCGGCCACCGTTTCAGCGGCCACACGGAATTTATCGCCGCCGAATGCGGGGGGCTCCGCCCCGTCATGATGCTCATGAGCCCCGAACTGCGCGTCGCCCTCGTAACCACCCACTTACCCCTCAGCGCCGTGCCCGCCGCCGTCACTGCCGACAGCCTGCGTCACGTTCTCGAGGTGGTGCACCATGACCTGAATAGCCGCTTCGGGATCCCGGCACCGCGCCTGCTGGTGTGCGGCCTCAATCCCCATGCCGGAGAGCAGGGTTACCTCGGCCGCGAGGAGATCGAGATCATCGAGCCGGTACTGGACACGTTGCGCCGGGCCGGGCTGGACCTGACCGGTCCGGTACCGGCCGACACCGCCTTTACACCGGAATCCCTGCGCGGTATGGACGCGGTCGTGGCCATGTACCATGACCAGGGATTGCCGCCGCTGAAGGCGCGAGGCTTCGGCGATATCGTCAACGTCACGCTGGGTCTGCCCATACTCCGCACCTCGGTGGATCACGGTACGGCGTTCTCCCTGGCGGGCAGCGGCCGCGCCCGGGCGGACAGCCTCCGGGCCGCCATCGCCTGCGCCGGCCGCCTGTCCCGGCGGGTGCAGGCTGAATGAGCCGGGAACGGCCATGGCGCAACGACCGCATACCCCGCGCAAACGCTTCGGCCAGCATTTCCTGAACGATAGCGCCGTCGCGCGCCGCATCGTCGACAGTCTGGCGCCGGACGCAGGCCGGCCGGTGTTCGAAATCGGGCCCGGCCGCGGGGCGCTGACCGCACCGCTGCTGGAACGGCTGCCGCAGCTGCATGTAATCGAGATCGACCGCGATCTGGCCGCCGAGCTGGAAACCCGCTTCGGCCCCACCGGCCGGCTGGCGATGCATTGCGGTGACGCCCTGGATTTCGATTTCTGCGCGGCAGCGCCCGGTCCCGTCCAGATCGTGGGCAACCTGCCCTACAACATCTCCACGCCGCTGCTGTTCCACCTGATCGATCAGCTGGACTGTATCGCCGCTATGGTGTTCATGCTGCAGGCGGAAGTGGCCGCACGCATGGCGGCACAGCCCGGCGGCCGCGATTACGGCCGGCTGTCGGTCATGGTCCAGGCGCGCTGCTCGGTCGAGCACCTGTTCCGGGTGGCGCCCCGTGCCTTCACGCCGCCGCCCCGGGTCGAGTCCGCAGTGCTGCGCCTGGTACCGGCCGCCGACGCCCCGGCCATCGCCGACCGCGAGCTGTTCGCCCGCCTGGTCAGGACCGCCTTTTCCCATCGCCGCAAGACCCTGCGCAATGCCCTCAAGGGACTGGTGGAGCCGGCGGCGTTCGAGGCACTGGGTATCGATCCCGGGGCGCGGCCGGAAACCCTGCCGGTCGCGGCTTTTGCCGCCCTGGCCAACCAGGCGGCGAGCCGCAGCGCCGGCACCTGAGCCGGCACCGCGGCCCAGACGCACCCATGCTGTGGATAAGTCTGTGAATAATTTGGTGGATGCTCTTGATGCAGTGCAAAAATGCGCCCTGGCTAAGCGCCAGCGATTTCAGCAGGATTCTATTCACATTTAAAAACAATAAGATACGATAAATTTTGTGCGTCCGGCCCGGCGCAACCGGGCACCGGCCCGCGCTGCGAGAAAACGCCCGGGATGTGCATAAAGTTCGGATGAAAAAAACTTTCTTCATTGGAATTTCAAGCGCTTAGAGCGCCAGCGGGGGCGTCGATCATCCCCCTCGGGTAGTCTATACTGCGGAGCGCTGTTCCCGGGCTGCCCGTTGCACCCACGAATGACTGTAACGCGAAGCATACGCCGGAGCATCTGACGCAAAGGCAACAACTCCGGTAACTGCCGATCTCGCGATCCCTAACAACACGCGGGCTGTGCGTTATGCCAACAACCTGCTACAACAACAAGAAATGACGAAACAATCGCTCTCCGCCCGGCTCGAGGCCCTGTCCGGGCATATTGATCGGTTCACCGACGTGGTCGGCCGCCTGGTTTCCTGGCTGGTGATCGCCATGGTGCTGCTGGTCAGTTACGACGTCACCATGCGCTATGTGTTCGATCGGGGTTCGGTGGCCCTGCAGGAGCTGGAATGGCACCTGTTCGGCTTCCTGTTCCTGCTCGGCGCCGCCTACACCCTCCGGCACGATGACCATGTGCGCCTGGATCTGTTCTACCAGAGCCGCTTCATGAACGATTACCGGCGCGCCTGGATCAACCTGATCGGGGCGCTGTGTTTCCTCATCCCGTTCTGCGTCCTGATCATTATCAGCTCGGTCCCCTTTGTACAGCAGTCCTTCGTGCATATGGAGGGATCGCCGGATCCGGGCGGCCTGCCCTGGCGCTGGGTGCTGAAATCCGCCATCCCCCTCGGCTTCGGGCTGCTCATTCTCCAGGGCGTCAGCCAGGCGGCGAAATCCCTGCAGCGGATCCTGGAGGGACGGCAATGAGCTTCTGGATCCTGAGCATGTTCGTGCTGCTGATCTTCCTGCTGCTGCTGGGCTACCCGGTGGCGTTCACCCTGGGGGCGGTAGCCCTGCTTTACGGCGGTGTCTTCCTCGGCTTCAATTTCTTCCACCTGCTGCCGCTGCAGATCTGGGGAGTGATCACCAACTTTACCCTGCTGGCGGTGCCGCTGTTCGTGTTCATGGGAGTGATCCTGGACAAGTCCGGACTGGCCGAGGATCTGCTGGAGACCATGGCCCTGCTGTGCGGGCGCCTGCGCGGCGGCCTGGCCCTGTCCGTGGTCATTGTCGGTGCCCTGCTGGCCGCCACCACCGGCGTAGTTGGCGCCACGGTGGTGACCATGGGCATCATCGCCCTGCCGACCATGCAGAAACGCAACTATTCCGCGCCGCTGGCCTGCGGCACCATCGCGGCGTCCGGCACCCTCGGCCAGATCATTCCGCCCAGCATCATTCTCATCCTGCTCGGTGATGTCATGGGCGTGCCGGTCGGCCGCCTGTTCATCGGCGCCGTGGTCCCGGGCCTGCTGCTGGTGATCATGTTTCTCGTCTACATCATCATCTATGCCTGGCTGCGGCCGGAGGTGGGACCGGCCCTGGAACAGGCCGAGGACGAGCGTCTCTGGATCCGGGTCATCAGCACCCTGATCCCGCCCCTGCTACTGGTGGTCGGTGTGCTCGGTTCCATCTTCTTCGGCGTCGCCTCGCCCACGGAATCCGCCGCCATCGGCGGCCTCGGCGCCATACTCCTGGCCCTGGCCCACCGCAAACTGGATCTGGAAAAACTGCGTGATGCCATGCGCCTCACCACCCGCCTCACCAGCATGGTGTTCATGATTCTCATCGGCGCCACCGCCTTCGGCCTGGTCTTCCGCGGCATGGGCGGCGACCGTCTGGTGCTGGAAACCATGACCAACCTGCCGGGCGGCGAATGGGGCTTTCTGGCGGTGAGCATGCTGATCATCTTCGTGCTGGGCTTCTTCCTGGACTTCCTGCAGATCTGCTTCATTGTGGTGCCCATCCTCGCCCCCATCGCCAACACCCTGAACATCAATCTCCTGTGGCTGGCCGTGCTTATCGGCATCAACCTGCAGACCTCGTTCTTGACCCCGCCTTTCGGTTTTTCCCTGTTCTACCTCAAGGCCGTAGCGCCGCCGTCCATCGGCATCCACGATATCTACCGCGGCATCATCCCCTTCGTAATCCTGCAGGTGATCGCCATGATCCTCCTGATCCTGTTCCCGGACCTGGTCGTCTGGCTCCCCGACATGATGGACAAGGTGCTGGGAACCTGAGAACTGCTACAGACATTTGATGAACCACGGAGGACACGGAGATCACGGAGAAAAAATTTGAATGACTCTTTTGCTTGATTCTGTAACTCCGTGCTCTCCGTGGTTAAATTCTGTTTTTAAACGAAGGCTTGCGCGAGTCATGCGCCCCTGGCGTCACAAATCGCGCAGCATATCGATGACGGGCTCGGTCTGCGGACGCACGCCGCGCCAGATATAAAAGGATTCCGCCGCCTGTTCCACCAGCATGCCCAGGCCGTCGCCGGCCAGGCGGGCGCCGTGTTCCCGCGCCCAGGCCACAAACGGGGTCACCGCGTCGCCGTAAACCATATCATAGGCACAACCACCCGCTACCAGCTTGTGGGGCAGGGGCGGCAGGTCGGCGGTAAGGCCCGCGGGGATGGCATTGATGACCAGGTCGAAGCCCCCCTTCCCGGCAAGTTCCTCAAAACCGCACACTTCGATATTCGCGTAGAGCGGAAAACGCTCGCGCAGGGCCTCGGCCCGGGCCACGGTGCGGTTGGCGATGAGCAGACTGTCCGGCCGCTGCTGCATGAGCTCCCCGACCACCCCGCGCACCGCACCGCCGGCGCCCAGGATCAGCAGGCGCGCCCCGGCCACCGGCATGGCCAGCCGCGCCAGATCGCGTACCAGGCCGATACCGTCGGTAGTATCGCCGTGCCGTCGGCCCCCGGGGCCGAACCAGACGGTGTTCACGGCCCCGGCCTGTTCCGCCCGCGGGGTCAGCACGTCCATGGCCTCGCAAGCTTCCTCCTTGAAGGGCACGGTGATGTTGAGGCCCTTGCCATCGAGCTGCTGGAACCGGTCCAGGGCCTTGTCGAAACCGCCGGCGGGGACCAGGATGGCCTGGTAGGCAAGCCGCTCGCCGGTTTCTATGGCGAAGGCCTGGTGGATCAGAGGGGACTTGCTGTGGGCAACGGGATTGCCCATGACGGCATAGTTATCGATATCGGGTGTGAGACTGATGTCCACGGTCTCGGGATCGGCGTGCGCCGGCCGGCATCAGGCAGTGCCGGATCCCGTCAGCCCGCCCTTGAGGCAATAGGCCTTGAGACCGCGCTCGCTCAGCAGGAAGGCCCCTGCCGAACTGCGCCGGCCCGTGTCGCAGTAGAGGATGTACTGCTTGCCGTGATCCAGGGATTCCGCCTTCATGCGCAGCATGAACAGGGGAATGTTGATACTGCCGGGTATGCCGTTGTTACTGTGTTCGCTCTCCAGGCGTACGTCAATCCACTGGGCGCTGCCGTCGGCCACCATCTTGTCCGCCTCGTCCCGGGTGACCCAGCTGAGCATGGGCTCCTTGAGCAATTCGTTGAAATCCTGCTTGGACAGACGCATCAGCACACCGTCCGTGGTCATGACAATGTTGGCATTGCGTTTGGCCTCGGAGAGCAGCGCCTCCTCGCCAAACGCATCACCATCACCCAGGGTCGCCAGGGTCAGTTCGGTATTGGTTTTGGAGGCCCGGGTGACCTTGCATTTGCCGGACTTGATGATGTAGTAGTAATCGCCCTCGTCACCCTGCTTGATGATGGTCTCGCCGGACTTGACCGGGATCTCCTGCATGCGCATGAACATGGCCTGGATATTCGCCGGCGGCACCTGCAGGAAGGCCTTGGACTGCAGGATGCGGGTCATCCAGTCGCCGTTTTCGTCAGCCTCTTCTTCTTCAACCGATATTTCATCCACCTCGATGCCGGAAAGCTGGTCCCAGGTCAGGAGGATATCCAGCAGATCGCTGTCGATGCGGGTTATCTTGGAGGGCTTGGTGGCAACGGCGGTATGACGGCGCGGCTGGTTGTTACCCAGGGGGTGCCGGGCGGCATCCGTACCCGCCTTGACCGAGGATTTCTGCCCACTGTCGGTGGTGAGTTCGACTTCACCCTCAAGAAGATAGACGGCTTTCCTGTCTGTATCGCCGACCTTGAACACCGAATGCCCCGGAGCAACATCTTCAATGACTGTCTTGCCCGCCAGTTCCTCGAAATTCTCGTGATTGAGGGCACTGGGGGGAACCAGTCTTTTTAAAATTGCTTTATCTACAAGATTTGCCATGTTGTTCCTCTGGGGCTCCTCTCCTCACGACAGGCATGCCGGCAGTTCGATTCATTCTATGCTGAGAAGTCATCGATTGAAACAGCCACAGGACCGGGATATGAACCGCCGCGGAGGCGGTTCATTCGACTGCCGGGCATACTCATTCATCACCAATGAAAAGCGGGTGTGAATAACACCCGCTCACGGGCACGAATCCTTATATCAGGCTAAAAATTGTAACCTTTCTCGTCGTGCAGAACCAGATCGAGCCCCTCGGTCTCCTGGTCGGGGGCGACGCGCAGGCCGATCACCGCATCCAGGACCTTGAGAATGATGTAACTGAGCACACCGCACCACAGGATGGTGGCGATGACACCGACGAGTTGGGTCAGGAACTGGGAAGCTATTCCGTGCTGCAGCCCGACACCGCCCAGGGAACGGGCCGCGAAGACCGCGGTCAGCAGGGTGCCCAGGATGCCGCCGACGCCGTGCACCGGGAACACGTCCAGGGAATCGTCGATGTGCAGAACCCGCTTCGTGAACTGGGTGGAGGTATAGCAGACGAGGCCGGCCAGTATGCCTATGCACAGGGCACCACCCGGTCCCACGTAACCCGAGGCGGGTGTGATGGTGCCGAGGCCGGCCACCATTCCCGTGACGATACCCAGCACGCTGGGCTTGCCATGTTTGATCCATTCGCAGGCCATCCAGGCCAGCGAACCCGCCGCCGCCGAGATATGCGTGACCGTCATGGCCATGCCGGCGTCGGCATTGGAGGCCAGGGCGCTGCCGGCGTTGAAGCCGAACCAGCCCACCCACAGCATGGAAGCCCCGGCCACGGTCAGGGTCATGTTATGCGGTGGCATGGCCGTGTGCGGGAAACCGCGGCGCTTGCCCAGTACCACGGCAGCCATCACGGACGCCACGCCGGCATTGACGTGCACCACCGTGCCGCCGGCGAAGTCCAGCAGGCCCATTTTCGCCAGCCAGCCGCCGCCCCAGACCCAGTGACAGACGGGGGCATAGACCAGCAGCAGCCACAGGGCGGAAAACCAGAGCACGGCCGAAAACTTCATGCGTTCCGCGAATCCCCCGGTAATGAGTGCCGGCGTAATGATGGCGAAGGTCATCTGGAACATGAAATACACGGTTTCCGGGACATCACCCCTGACGCTGTCCCGCCCCACCCCGCTCAGGAACCACTTGCCCAGGCCGATGAGCCCGTTGGCATGGCCGCCGTCGCCGAAGGCCAGGCCGTAGGCGCAGACGAGCCACAGCACGGACACCACGCAGGTGATGGCGAAACACTGCATGAGTATCGACAGGACGTTCTTGAAGCGCACCAGGCCGCCGTAGAACAGCGCCAGCCCGGGGAGGGTCATGAACAGGACCAGTGCCGTGGCTGTCAGCAGCCAGGCGGTGTTGGCGCCGTTGATGGCGGCACCGTCCCGGGCCTGTGCCAGAACCGGAAACAGGAGACAGCCGATCCAGACAAGACTACGCGTGCCGCATCGCTTGGTGATATGCATGATTTCCCCCCTCGCCGCCGGACACCTCATGCAGAATCGGGCGGCCGGCTGATTTGAAACGTGTGTTCGGAGCCTAGACCGCCTCGTTTCCGGTCTCGCCGGTGCGGATACGAATGGTCTGTTCAAGATCCTGCACGAAGATCTTGCCGTCACCGATCTTGCCGGTATTGGCCGCCCGGGTGATGGCCTCGATGGCCGTATCCAGCATGGCGTCATCCAGTGCGATCTCTATTTTGGTCTTGGGCAGGAAGTCGACCACGTATTCGGCGCCCCGGTACAACTCGGTATGTCCCTTCTGGCGGCCGAAACCCTTGACCTCCGTCACCGTGAGACCCTGGACTCCGACCTCGGACAGGGATTCACGCACGTCGTCCAGCTTGAATGGCTTGATGATTGCTGTCAGAAATTTCACTCAATAACTCCCCTTGGGCGTGGAAACAACCCCAATATTCTTCGTGATAGGTGAAAACCCGGCGCACCGGATAAGTGCATTATACCTGCCCAGCAGGGCAGGAACCATTTTTGTGCACGGAAGCGGCGGCGGATCACCGCCGCGCAGGCAATTTCCGGGGAGAAACAGTGAATTGGAAAACAGTCAGGGGAGACCGCGCTGCTGCGCCAAAAACGGACGCGCAAGCCACGCGGACTGAACAGCAGGGATGCTGGTCGGGGGGCCTAGAGCGCCTCGGGGCCGGTTTCGCCGGTACGGATACGTACGACCTGGCTCAAATCGTGGACAAAGATCTTGCCGTCACCGATCTTGCCGGTATTGGCCGCGCCGGTGATGGCCTCAATGGCCGACTCGACCATGTTGTCATCCAGGGCGATATCAATCTTCACCTTGGGCAGGAAATCCACCACGTATTCCGCTCCCCGGTAGAGTTCGGTGTGCCCTTTCTGGCGGCCGAAACCTTTCACTTCCGTTACCGTCAGGCCTTGCACGCCGACCCCGGACAGGGCTTCGCGCACATCGTCCAGCTTGAAGGGTTTGATAATTGCAGTGAGTAACTTCATCCGGATCTCCTCAGGTTACAGGGATTCAGCCAGCCTGCCTGTTCCAGGTAGCCTATCAGTTTAGGCTGAAAATAACACCAGTATAAACACGGGTTGCGGGACCCCACGGCGCCCCGCAACCCGTATCTGTCAGGGGCAGTCTTAGAGACTGTAACCCCGTTCATCATGCAGGACGATATCCAGACCTTCGGTTTCCTGCTCTTCGGTGACGCGCAGTCCGATCACGGCATCCAGGACCTTCAGGATAATGAAGCTCAGGACACCGCTCCAGATGAGCGTACTCAGGACACCGACCACCTGGACACCGAGCTGCGCTCCCATGCCACCGCTGTCGACGCCGAAACCGGTGCCGCCCAGGGACTTGGCACAGAAGATGCCGGTCAGCAGGGCGCCGATAATACCACCGATGCAATGCACGCCGAACACATCCAGGGAATCGTCATAACCCAGCGCAGGCTTCAACTTGGCTGCGGCGATGAAACAGCCGACACCCGCCGCAACGCCGATGGCGATGGAGCCCATCGGTCCCACAAAGCCGGACGCCGGGGTAATGGCGACCAGGCCGGCGACCGCGCCCGAGGCGATGCCCAGGGTCGTGGGCTTGCCGTGGGACAGCCATTCGCTGAACATCCACGCCAGTGCGGCGGCAGCGGTGGCAATCTGGGTGACCGCCATGGCCATACCCGCCGTACCATCGGCCGCCAATTCACTGCCGGCGTTGAAGCCGAACCAGCCCACCCACAGCATGGAGGCGCCGACCACCGTGTAGGTAAGGTTATGCGGCATCATCGGCGTGGTGGGATAGCCCTTGCGCTTGCCCATGACCAGGCAGGCGACGAAACCGGCGATACCCGCATTGATATGCACCACGGTGCCGCCGGCGAAGTCCAGGATGCCCCTGCCGCCGAGCCAGCCGCCCGATCCCCAGACCCAGTGGCAGATGGGGGCGTAGACGAAGGTCAGCCACAGGCCCATGAACCAGAGCATGGCCGAGAACTTCATGCGCTCGGCAAAGGCACCGACGATCAGGGCCGGGGTGATAATGGCAAAGGTCATCTGGAAACACATAAAGACCGTCTCCGGAATGGTTCCGCTCATGGCGTCGACCGAGACGCCGGAGAGGAAGACCTTGCTGAGGCCACCCCAATACGCGCCTTCACCCCCGAAAGCAACACTGTAGGCATACAGCGCCCACAGAATTGTCACCATCGAGGTGATGGCGAAGCACTGCATTAGAACGGACAGCACGTTCTTGCTCCTGACCATGCCGGCGTAGAACAATGACAGCCCGGGAATGGTCATGAACAGGACCAGGGCCATGGAGGTCAGCATCCAGGCAGTATCGCCAGCATTCAAGTCATCCGCCATAGCCACGGACGGAACGATCATGAAGAGTAGCGATATCAGACCGGGTACTGATTTCAGTTTACAGATATGCCTGTTTAATCGTGACATCATTTGCTCCTCTCTCTTTTAAACTGCTTCGTTGCCTGTTTCACCAGTTCTGATACGAACGACTTCAACAAGATCAAACACAAAAATCTTTCCGTCTCCGATCTTTCCCGTCTGCGCGGCAGTGCTGATGGTGCTGACCACGCTCTCGACCTTGTCGTCGCTGACCGCCACCTCGACCTTGGTCTTGGGCAGAAAGTCGACGACATACTCAGCACCACGGTAGAGCTCGGTATGTCCCTTCTGGCGGCCGAAACCCTTGGTTTCGGTAACGGTCATGCCCTGGACGCCCACCGCAGACAGTGCCTCGCGCACATCATCCAGCTTGAACGGCTTGATTATCGCTGTGACCAACTTCATGGATCTCTCCTCCGGTTCGTCTTTTGATGGATGATCCCGCCACAAGTCCGGGCGGGATCACCCGGTTCGCCAGGCTGCCTGCTTCAGAACGACTTGCTCCACGACACGATCGGTATCACGTGCCCGGTAGCGCCCGAAGCCGGCGCCTTTTCCGCCAGGGACAGGCTCAGCGTGAAATCACCATAGTCGCCGGCGGACTTGGTCACGTCGATCTGCCCGTGGGCATAGCTGGCCTTATTAATACCCGAGCCGTCTTCCTTGAAATCGTAGTACCCGACGGTGCCGCCGACGCTCCAGTCATGACCCAGGTCGAAACTGGCCTTGGCGTAATAGTAGATATCGCCGGGGATGAACAAGTCCTGCGTCAACGGTGATTTGTTGACATCGGTGTTGACCGTATAGGCAACGCCGGCGGTAAACCACTTGTAGGAAAGGCTGCCGTAGACCTCGCCGTAGTCGGCATTGGTGAGACTGGGATAGGTATAGTGCAGATAGCCCACATCATAGGTGACATCCTTGTAGCTGTTGGAGTAGCCGCCGTAGATGTCCCATTCGTAGGCGCCGGTAATATTCGATATCCAGGTGCCGGCATAGAGTCCCGAGGAGTGGCTGTAGTCCAGACCGCCCGAAACCGCGGCGCCGTTGCCGGACAAGGACACGCCACGGAACACATAGTTGCTGGCGGCGCCGATATTCCCCGAAAGATCGGCCATGGCGGCAAACGGAGCCAGTCCCAGCAGAGCTGCCAGCGCCAGAGTACTGACCTTGCCGAACACGCCGCTGCCGGAAACCGTCTTGGTTGTCATTACGCTTTTCATCAACGTTCCTCCAAGTGGGTTGTGAAACATCAGAAGTTATGGGTTGAATTCATCTGACGCCCCTGTAGCGCAGGATCCGTGCCATTTCGCTTATTATCAGGAAACTTAATCCAACTTATTGATCCGAATCACTTTTATTTCAGCGACCCCAAAACGACGGGAATGGAGGGCACGCACCATCCGCGACCATGGGGGTGCGACGGCGCACCCGATTGGTGCCTCGTACCGTTACGCGCCGGCCCTTGCTACAATGGCGCCATGCTGAAACAGAGCAAGATCGACGAATTCTTCCAGGAGTTCATGCAGGTGCTGCCGGACGACGTACAGCGCGTCCGCTCGGATCTGGAGCAGAATCTCAAGGCCGCCATGCAGGCCGCCTTTGCACGCATGGATCTGGTAACGCGCGAGGAATACGATGTGCAGACGGCACTTTTGCGGCGCACGCGCGAACTGCTGGATGATCTGGAAACCCGCGTCGAGCAACTGGAGCAGGAACTGCGCGAACGCGGCGGCTGAAGCCACGGATTTACAAACAGGAAATGTCATGGAGAGGAAGGGCACATGGATGTCGCCACCGTCTACAGCCGGGCGCTGATCGGTATACATTCGCCCCAGGTCACCATCGAGGTTCATCTCTCCCGCGGCCTGCCCGGCCTGTCCATCGTCGGCATGGCGGAAACCGCGGTGCGGGAAAGCAAGGACCGCGTGCGCAGCGCCCTGCTCAACAACCGCTTCGAATACCCCCTGCGCCGCATCACCGTGAACCTGGCGCCGGCCGATCTGCCCAAGGAAGGCGGCCGTTACGATCTTCCCATCGCCCTGGGTATACTCGCCGCCTCCGGCCAGATCGCGCCGGCACACCTGCAGGATCATGAGTTCATCGGCGAACTTTCCCTGATCGGTGACCTGCGCCCCGTCAGCGGGAGCCTGCCCATGGCCCGGGCCGTGCACCGGGCCGGGCGGCGGCTGGTGCTCCCGGACGCCAACGCCGACGAGGCCGCCCTCATCGACGCACTCGAGGTGCTGCCCGCCGCGCACCTGGTACAGGTGTGCAGCCATCTCAATGACGAGGCGCCCCTGCCGCCCCGCCACCACCGGCTGCGGCAAGCACCCGCCACGCTGCCCGATCTCGCCGACATTTATGCCCAGCACCAGGCCAAGCGTGCCCTGACCATCGCCGCCGCCGGCCGCCACAACCTGCTGTTGATCGGCCCGCCGGGCAGCGGCAAGACCATGCTGGCCGAGCGCCTGCCCGGCATTCTGCCGCCCGTCACCGGCACCGAGGCGCTGGAGACCGCCGCCATCCAGTCCATCAGCAACCGCGGTTTCCGGGCCGGCGACTGGAAACGGCGGCCGTTCCGCGCGCCCCACCACACCGCCTCGGCGGTGGCCCTGGTGGGCGGCGGCAGCCCGCCGCGCCCGGGCGAGATTTCCCTGGCGCACCACGGCGTGCTGTTCCTGGACGAACTGCCGGAATTCGATCGGCGCGTCCTGGAAGTGCTGCGAGAGCCGCTGGAATCCGGCCGCATCCGTATCTCCCGCGCGGCGCACCAGGCGGAGTTTCCCGCCGAGTTCCAGCTCATCGCCGCCATGAACCCCTGCCCCTGCGGCTACCTGGGTGATCCTTCCGGCCGCTGCCGCTGTACCCCGGACCAGATCCGCCGCTACCGCGGCAAGATTTCCGGTCCGCTGCTGGACCGCATCGACATGCACGTGGAAGTACCCAACATGACCCGGGACGTCCTGCAGCGCGCCGGCACCGCGAGCGAGACCTCCAGAGCCGTGCGGGAGCGTGTGCGCTGCGCCCGGGAGCACCAGATGCGACGTGCCGGCAAGCCCAATCACCTCCTCGGCAACCGCGAGGTGGAAGGCTGCTGTCCGCTGGATCCGGAACAGACGCGCCTCCTGCGGGAGGCGATCGACCGTCTCAATCTCTCTGCCCGCGCCCTGCACCGCATCCTCAAGCTGGCCCGCACCATCGCCGATCTGGCCGACAGTGACACCGTACGCACCGAACACCTGACCGAGGCGATCACCTATCGCCGCCTGGAACGGCTGGAGTCCCTGCTCAACTGACCCGGGTTGCGTCACCACGGCCTATCCTGTGAAATAAGGCCATGGATGACGAATCTATTTATGAACTGACCATAGACGTCGAGACCCAGTATGTGCCGGAACAGTCCTACCCCGAGCACAACCGCTACGTGTTCGCCTATACCATCACCATAGAGAACAGCGGCGATATCGCGGCCAAGCTGCTCAAACGCCACTGGATCATCACCGATGCCAACAACAAGGTGCAGGAAGTGCGCGGCGAGGGCGTTATCGGCGAACAGCCCTACCTGCCGCCGGGCAAGAGCTACCGTTACACCAGCGCGGCGGTGCTGGAAACGCCGCTGGGCTGCATGCAGGGTACCTACGAACTGATCGCCGACGACGGCGTGGTGTTCGAGGCGCCCATCCCCGTGTTCCGCCTGGCGTCCTCCGTTACCCTGCATTAATGTCCACCTACGCCATCGGCGATCTGCAGGGCTGCTACGACGAGCTCCTGGATCTCCTGCATGAAATCAATTACGACGAACACCGTGATCGCCTGTGGTTCGCCGGCGACCTGGTCAACCGCGGGCCGCAGTCGCTGCAGTGCCTGCGCTTCGTCCGCGATCTGGGCGATAAGGCGATCACCGTGCTCGGTAATCATGATCTGCATCTGCTGGCCATGGCGGCCGGCCGCATGAAACCGCGCCGCAATGACACCATTGCCGACATTCTTGCCGCCGATGACAGGAAGGATTTGCTGGACTGGCTGCGGCGCCGGCCGCTGCTGCATTACGATGCCGGCTTCCTGCTGGTACATGCGGGCCTGCCGCCGCAGTGGGACCTGGCCCTGGCCCGGGACTGTGCCCGGGAAGTGGAACGCAAGCTGCGCAGTGACAGCCATGTGCAGTTTTACGAGGGCATGTACGGCAATCATCCCGATCTCTGGTCGGAAGACCTGGACGGCATGGCCCGCCTGCGCTACATCACCAACGGCCTGACCCGCATCCGTTACTGCGACGCCGGCGGCCGGCTGGACCTGGACGACAAGTCACCGCCGGGCCTGCAGGCCGACGGTCTCATTCCCTGGTTCCGGTTCGACGGGCGCCGCACGCGCGACATCCCCGTGCTGTTCGGCCACTGGGCCAGCCTGCCCTTCGGCGACATCGGCGACTTCACCCCGGACAACGTCTACCCCCTGGACACCGGCTGCGTCTGGGGCCGGCGCCTGACCGCATTGCGCCTGGAAGACAGGAAAACCTTCAGCGTGCCCTCGCGGCAGAAAGCAACCGAAGAAAACTGAATCGCCACAGTGGACACAGAGAGGCACAGAGAAAAATCAAAAAAATACTATTGTCATCCCGGAAAGGCCGACAGGCCTTATCCGGGATCCAGCTGCCGGTTAACTTCGGCATGGATACCGCATAACGGTTTCACCGTTTCCGGTATGACGAGCCAGGGTAACTGAATGCTCTATATCACCCCCGAATGTCATCTGTAGATATTTTTCGATAACCGGTAAACACCATGCACGAAATAAGAATCAACCGCGGCCTGCCGCTGGCTGAAGAACCCCACCTGGGTCACAACCGCTACCATCCGGACGTGGAACCGGTGCTGGAGGTTAATGAAGGCGAGGAAGTGGTGATTGAAACCCGCGACACTGTCGACGGCCAGATCCGGCCGGACTGGACGACGGCGGATCTGGCGCAGCTGGACGCCGGCGCCATCCACCCCCTGACGGGGCCGGTCTATATTAAAGGTGCCGCGCCCGGGGACGTGCTGGAAATCGAATATCTTCAGATCGAGACGGAGTCGACCGGCTTCAGCGTCATCATGCCGGGACTGGGATTCCTGCGCGACGACATCAGCGGGCCATTCCTCGTCCACTGGGACATCGACGGCGGCTGGGCCACGTCACCCCAGATCCCCGGCGTGCGCATCCCCGGCGCGCCGTTCATGGGTATTTCCGCCGTGGCGCCCTCACACGACAAGCTGCGGGAATGGGAACGGCGCGAGCAGGCGCTGCTGGAGCGCGGCGGCGTGGTCATGCCGCCGGACGAACACGGCGCCGTGCCGCCCGTGGCTATCCACGGCCTGCGCACCATGCCGCCCCGGGAAAACGGCGGCAACTTTGACGTCAAGCAACTCACCCGGGGCGCGAAACTGTTCCTGCCCGTCTACGTGGACGGCGCCCTGTTCTCCACCGGTGACGGCCACTTCGCCCAGGGTGACGGGGAAGTCTCGGTCACCGCCGTCGAGGTGGGCGCGACCGTGGCGGTACGCTTCCGCGTCCACAAGGGGCTGGCGGACCGGCGCAGGGTTACCGCGCCGGTATTCAGCCACGAACAGTTCTTCGCCGATCCGGAGATTGCCGTGCCGCAGCGCTTCCTTGGTGTCATGGGCCTGCCCGTCAGGGAAGACGGTGAAAACGAAAGCGAGGATCTGAACCTGGCCTGCCGCAATGCCGTCAGGAACATGATCGAACTCCTGCAGGAACGGGGTTACAGCCGCGAACAGGCCTATATTCTCTGCAGCGTGGCGGTGGATCTGCGCATCAGCAACGTGGTCGATTCCCCCAACTACGTCGTTTCCGCACTGCTGCCGGAAATGATTTTCGACAAGTAGCTGCGGCTCAAATGCCACGGTTACGAAACGGATTTAAACCACGGAGTGCACGGAGGACACGGAGAAAACAGAATTAATCAGTACAACGATTCCATATTCTCCGTGACCTCGAAGCTGTGATTCCGGAGTTTCCCGATTTTATTACGAGCCGGGTTCGGCAGCGGGCTGAATCTTTCCGCCGGTCAGGGCATCGGCTTTTTCCACGTCCGGGCGACATTCCTCCACCGGTGCCGGCGGTACGCTGAACACCGCCGACAGGCTGTTGTGATCGGAGTAATGGCGCGCTGTCTCGTCCCCCGTGCCCGCGGTCTGCAGCCGCAGGCCGCGGTAATAGATCTGGTCGAGGGGATAGCGATGCTCGAGAAAGTCACGGGTACGACCATCTTCGCCGCTGAAGACCGGCTGCAGGCACAGCGCCGCAGCCACGGCACCCATGAGCGCAAGGCGATAATGGTTATGGGTGTTCAGATCGCCGGCGAAAATCACCGGGCCGGCGTGCGCGATGATGAGATCGACAATGCTGCGCAGCTGCCGCCGGTAACCGTGCCGGGACAGGAATTCGAAATTGAGCATGTGCGCGCCGATTACCAGCAGGTTTTGCCGCCGCTGCGCCAGCGTGAACAGCAGGCCGATGGCGCTCTTGGGCGTGATGCCGAACTCCCGGTAGCGGCTGCGCAGGCCGGTGACCTGCAGCGGCGTCACCCGGGCGGCGGCGGCGACGCCGGACACGGCGCCCCAGCCGCAGCCGAACCAGGGGGATTTAAAGGACTGTGCCGCCCACCAGCCGAAACCGCGCTGCTGCAGCGGTTCG